>Ga0169931_10007798_pt1 | contig 15784 bp, 19 predicted proteins | sample Kivu_15m_20L_FD_129675 | JGI IMG/M metagenome (GOLD analysis project Ga0169931, IMG submission 129675) | Freshwater microbial communities from Lake Kivu, Western Province, Rwanda to study Microbial Dark Matter (Phase II) - Kivu_15m_20L... | ecosystem: Environmental > Aquatic > Freshwater > Lake... | reverse complement strand
CCAGACTTCGGGGGCAGGAGAGCCCGGTGTCGTTCGGTAGCTATCCACGAATCTCAAGGTTTTTTCGCCACGACCTTCCCGTTTTCCCACACGTAAATCGGCGTACCGTGCATCCGGGCTATTTTGCGAGCCGCCTTGGTGGCTCTGCGGAGTGCATGTCCGGCGGCTTAGGAAAAGGCGCTCAGAGATTGTATCTTGGACGACCGCTTGCCGATGGTCGCTCCTTGGTATGGAGAGGGTTCGCTATCGGTATACTTCGTCATGTGTTCCGATGTCGAGAAGGACGATCTCTTTCTTCGTCACCCTCAAGGTTAGAGTAATGCGATGCGAGTGAGTCAGGCTGACGGCATGCAGCCCTTCCAGTTCGCCTTTGAGCGCATGTAGACGTAACTGTGGCTGAAAAGGATCGGCTTCTAGCCCTCTAAGGACTTTAGCCAGGGGCTTCTTTAGTTCTGGGTGGGCTCGTGTGAACTTGGCCACACGTCGATCAAAATAGCTGGTGGTGGCCAGCGTGTACATCAGGATTCGAGATGAAGCTCGTCGATGAGTGTTTTGGCAGAGATGCGACGGATGCGCCCTTCCTTGAGGTCCTGTAACGACCGTCTGATTCGTGTCACATATGATTTGCGATACCGCTCCGCCAATTCCTGGTACTGTGCTTCGGCCATGATGACATAGGTGGGCTCGTTGTCTTTGAGGACGTGGACCGGCCCACGCTTCAGTGCATTGTCGATGACTGAGAGTCCTCGACGCCTGATTTCAGTGGCCGGAATAGTTTTTCGCACCGCGTTGGATGATCGCATGGCGCTATGCTAGCCGAAGCGATGAAAGACTACAAGATCGATCAGCTCGCCACCGGTTGCTGGTAATCGACCTCGATCTTGAATCCCAGATCTTCGATCATGCCCCAGACTTCGGGGGCGGGGGAGCCCGGTGTCGTCAGGTAGTTATTCACGAAGACCGAGTCGGCCGGGTAGAGGGAGAGGGGCTGGAGGCTGCGGAGGTTGTGCTCGCGGCCGCCGGCGATGCGGATTTCCGTGCGGGGATGGAGGAAGCGGAAGAGGCACAAGACTTTGAGGCAGCGCTGCGGGGTGAGGGCGTCGAGGTTCTCCAAGGGAGTCCCTTCGACCGGATTCAGCATGTTCAGTGGAATCGAGTCCGGCTTGACCTCGCGCAAGGCCGTGGCCAGATCGATGAGATCTTCGTTGCGCTCTCCCATGCCGACGATCCCGCCTGAGCAAATTTCCAATCCCGCGGCCCGCGCATTCTTGATGGTCGAGAGGCGGTCCTGGAAGGTATGGGTGGTGCAAATCGACTCGTGGTAGGCCTCGCTGGTGTTCAGATTGTGGTTCACGCGGTCAACACCGGCCGCCTTCAGCCGCTTGGCCTGCTCCTCGTTCATGAGGCCGAGCGAGCAGCAGATCTGAATGGGGATTTCTTGCTTGATCGAGCGCACGGCCCCGGCGATTTCATCGATTTCCCGGTCCAAGGGGCTGCGTCCGCTGATGACGATGCAATAGCGCTGGGCTTTCGAGGCGGCAGCCTGGCGGGCGCCTTCCATCATCTGTTTCTGCGGGAGCAAGTTATAGCGCTCGATCGGCGCCGTCGAAATGGCGGATTGCGAGCAGTAGTGGCAGTCTTCCTGGCAGGCGCCGCTCTTGGCGTTCTGCAACATCTGCAAGCGGACGGTGCGGCCGAAGTATTTCGAGCGGACTTGAAAGGCGGCATGCAGCAGCGCGAGCAGGTCGTCATCCGGTGCGGTCAGCACGGACAGCGATTCCGCTCTGGTGAGCGGTTCGTCGTTGAGGGCTTTGTGCGCCAGCTGCATGTAGTCGGTCATGACGGACACCTTTCAGTCGTGAACACGAGCACGAGGGTTATGGAACAAGGGTTTTGAGCACTCAGATGAGGGAAAACCTACACGGTTTCAAACGGAGAAGCAATGCCCTGATAGGGGACGGTGGGGGCCGCAGGCGCGCCTTCCGCCGGCACTGCGGACGGCTGGCTGGCTTCGAGCCAGGGGAGTGCGGTGAGGGTGTTCCAGCGGGCGCACCGGCGGCAGCGGCCGGACCATTCCAGCGACTCCTGCTGGCACTGGGTGCAGATATAGGGGGCGATCACGCGCTTCTTGAAGTTGAGGGCTTTTTTGAGCTCCACAATGGCCTGTTCGAAGTGCTGTTTGCGCAGGTACAGATTGGCCATGATTTTGTGATAGTCCAGCAGGTGATCCTGTGGCCCTTCGATGGTCGAGAGGACGTCGAAGGCCTCGTCCACCATTTCGAGCCGGTAGTAGAGCTTGCCCAGATAGAACTGCAAAATGGGGTTGTGCGGGTTCTGCTGCAGGGCCTCTTGGTACACGCGAATGATCTCGCCCGGCTCGCCCTGTTCGAGGAAGAATTCCTCCAGGCGATGGAGGATGATTACGCTCTTGGTGCGCACGTAGACTTTCTTGAGGATCTCGACGGCGTCCTTGGTCTTTCCTTCGTGGATGAGGATTTCGCCCATGCCGATATAGGCGGGCAGGAAGCCGCGGTCTTTCTTGATGGCGCCGCGGAAGTACCGGCGGGCCTTGTCGGGATGGCCCCGTTCGAGCAATTGGCGGCCGACTTCGTACATGCATCCGACGAGGAGTTCGGCTTCGGCCTGTTTGTCCGGTTCCGGGAGGTTGGCCTTCAAGAGGCGGTGCTGGATTTCCAGCGCGTCGCTCCACTTTTCCAGCTTGATGTGCAAATCGCGTTTCCGAATGAGCGCGGTCAGGTTGTCCGGCTCGATCTTCAAAATTTTCTGGAGGGTCAGGAGCGCATCCTCGTAGCGCTTGGCTTTTTCGAGATCCTTGCCGAGTTCCAGCAGGACTTCGATGTTGCGGTCGTCGATGCGATGGGCATGCTGGTGCAGGCGGATGGCTTCGGCGAAGTTGTGTTCGGAACGATAGATATTGCCGAGCCAGAGCAGCGAGTCCACGCGATTGGGGTCCATCGCCAGGGCTTTTTCAAACAGGCTGATGGCTTCGACGGTCCGCTTGGACATGAAGGCGTGGGTGCCTTCCCGGTGCAGGGCGTCCACTTTTTCTTTCCGGCGCGCCAGGCGGGTGCTTTGCCAGGTGAGGATGGCGTGCGCGGTTTGTTGCAGGCCGACGATAAAGGCCACGATCACGGCGCCGATGGCCATGGAAATCAGGGTGAGGGTGACGGGGCTGAGTTCAAACTCGACTGACGAACTCGTGCGGACCAGCACCGTGCCGGGGTTCAGTTCGCGGAAATAGCTGTAGATAAAGACGCCGGCGCTGACGAGGAAGATGGTGAGCAGCAGTCTGAACATAGACTTAGCAGCCTGTCACGCGACAATGATCAATGCGGTCCAGTCTGACAAGACTGACCGGCATAGTGTTAGGCCGACTTTTTCGCGCGCGGTTTCCGCACGGCGGCGCGTTTCTTGGGTGCCGCGGCTGGAGCCGGCACCGGGGCCTCGTCTTCGATGGGCACCAGCTTGGCGTCGCTCCAGAGCCGTTCCAGTGCATAGTGTTCGCGCTGGTCCTGCCGGAAAATATGCGCGACGACGTCTCCAAAATCCATCAGGACCCATTGGCCTGTCGAAAGCCCTTCGATGCTCAGCGGCCGGTCTCCTTTGCTGGACATGATGCCGTCGATATGGTCCGCAATGGCGCGCGTTTGCCGGTCGGATTCCGCCGACCCGATTACAAGGTAGTCGGCCACGGATGTGAGCGGGGCGACATGGAGGACCTGGACATCGAGGGCCTTTTTATCGAGCATCGCCCTTCCGATGACAAGGGCGGTGGCCTTAGATGTGCGTGCGATTGGAATCCTCCCGGTACAGCTGATGCCGGAGTATATAAGATTCAACCGGGGGCGGCAACAAATTTGCTAGCGCGGCGCCGCGTTGGATGCGCTGCCGGATCTCGGAGGCGGAGATGGGGGAGGGCGTGAGCGGCAGGCAAATGAGCGCGCGTCCTGACGGCAGCGGGAGATCGAGTCTATGGAGCAGGCCGGAATCCAGCGCCGCCAGTCGATCTGCATCGATCTTGGGGAGCAGAGGCAGCGAAGCCAGCGAACGATATGTTTGGCCCGGCCTGGAGATGACGACGAAGGAGCAGGCGGCGAGGAGGGCTTCGGGCTCCCGCCATGTCGGCAGATCGATAAAGGCATCGAGGCCGATGACAAAGAACAGCGCCGTGCCGGGCCCCTGCTGCCGCTGGAGTTCACGAACGGTATCGATGGAGTAGGACTTCCCTTGCCGTGCCACCTCGATATCGGAGAGCGCAAACGCGGGATCATCGGCGATCGCCAGGCGCACCATTTCGTAGCGATGCCGGGCCGGAGCCAGGGCGCCGGCTTGTTTATGGGGCGGATCGCCGGTGGGAATGAACAGGATGCGATCCAGCGCCAGGATTGTGCGAGTTTGGTGGGCCATGGCCAGGTGGCCGTTGTGAATCGGATTGAAACTGCCGCCGAAGAGACCAAGCCTGGCTGGCGCCGAGTGCCGGGTGCTGAGTGCTGAGATGTCGGAGTCGGGGGGCATCATCGCTCAGCGCTCAGGGCTCGTTTCTATAATATGACGAGGTTGTCGCGGTGAATGACTTCCTCATATTCCTGCGGGCCGATCTGTTGCTGGATGTCCTGGGTCTTGAGGCCCTTGATGCGGTCGAGCAGATCGGAGGAGAAGTTCACCAGGCCCTTGGCAAATTCCTTTCCGTCCTGATCGAGGCAGCTGACCGGATCGCCGGTTTCGAAGGGGCCGGTGATCTCGACGATGCCCGAGGCCAGCAGGCTCTTGCCCCGTTGTGTGAGCGCCTCGACGGCTCCCGGATCGACCCGGATCTGACCCCGCGCCCGCAAGGTGAAGGCAATCCAGTGCTTGCGGCTCGTGAGCCGCCGCTCTTTCGCCACAAATAAGCTGCCGCCCGGTCCGCCGGCCAGCACCTGAGGGAGCAGGCCCGGCTGCTGCCCGTTCACGATGAGCGTTGCCACGCCGTATTCGCCGACCTTTTTGGCGGCGCGGACCTTGGTCGCCATGCCGCCCGTCCCTTCGAACGTGCTGGACATGCCGGCTTTACGTTCGATTTCTTTGGTGATTTCGGGGATGAGCGGAATCAGCGTGGCGGCCGGATTCTTGCGGGGGTCTTCGGTAAACATGCCGTCCACGTCGGATAAGATGACGAGCAGATCGGCATCCACGAGATGCGCGACCTGTGCGGCAAGGGTGTCATTGTCTCCGACGCGAATTTCATCGACCGCGACCGTATCGTTTTCATTGATGATCGGGAGCACGCCGAATCCAATGAGGGCGGTGAGGGTATAGCGGGCGTTCAGAAACCGGCGGCGGTCGGCCAGGTCTTGGTGGGTCAGTAAGATTTGAGCGACTTGGATATTGAGCCGGTCGAAGGCTTTTTCATAGGCCCACATGAGCCGGCTTTGTCCCACCGCGGCGGCGGCCTGTTTCACCGGCAGGTTCTTGGGGTACTCCTTCAGCTGGAGTTTTTTGATGCCGGACACGATGGCGCCGGATGAGACGACGAGCACTTCCCGCCCATCCGCACGGAGCGCGGCGATTTCGTCGGCCAGCCGTTCGATCTGGTCGGGGCGGAGCCCTGTGGCGCGGGAGGCAATCAGGCTGCTCCCGATTTTGACGACGATGCGGGTGGCGCTTTTCAGGAGTTCGTCTCGCACGGCGTGTTCCTGAGGCTATCGACTTTCTTGCCGACGAAGGCGATCAGTTCGTCGAGCCCTTCTCTGGTGGCGGATGATACCGGAAAACATTTGTATTTGCGGCGCTTGCAATAGGCCTGGAGCTGGCTCAGGCGGCCGGATGCGCCGCTAACGTCGATTTTCGTGGCGACGATGGCGAAGGGACGTTTGTTCAACGTCTTGTCGTAGGCATCCAGTTCCTGCCGCATAATGTCAAAGCTGGCCACGGGCTCTTCCGCCGCCCATTCCGAGACGTCGATCAGATGGAGCAAGACCGAGGTCCGTTCGATATGGCGGAGGAATTGGATGCCCAAGCCCTTGCCTTCCGATGCGCCTTCGATCAATCCGGGAATGTCGGCCACCACGAAGCTGCGGTCCGATCCCCAGCGGACGACGCCGAGATTGGGCACCAAGGTCGTGAAGGGATAGTCGGCGATTTTGGGCCGCGCCGACGAGATGGCGGCGATGAGCGTGGATTTGCCCGCGTTCGGAAAACCGACGAGCCCCACGTCGGCGAGGAGCTTGAGTTCGAGCCGCAGGTGTTTTCCTTCGCCCTCCTGGCCATGCTCGAAATGCGTCGGAACCCGGTTGGTCGGCGTGGCGAAGTTCCCGTTGCCGCGGCCGCCTCGTCCTCCCCGGGCGATGACGGCTTGATCGCCATCGGCCACCAGATCGGCCAGGACGTCGCCCGTGTCCTCGTCGTAGATAACGGTGCCTACCGGCAGCGTGACGACGACGGATTGTCCGCAGCGTCCGGTGCAGTTGGAGGCGCCGCCGTGCCGGCCGTCTTCCGCTTCGTAATGTTTTTGGTAGCGCAGATCGAGCAGCGTGGTCAGCCGATGCGAGGCGGCAAACACGATATCGCCGCCGTGTCCGCCGTCTCCTCCATCCGGTCCGCCACGGGGCACGAACATTTCACGGCGGAAACTGCAGGATCCGTCTCCGCCTCGCCCGGCTTTTACGACAACTCGAACTTCATCGACAAACATGAGCGGTCCTTCAGAGGTCAATCGCGATCGGACATGGAAGGATGAGTATACCTGACCCTGCCCCTGATAGGGGAGGGTCAGTATACGATCTCAACCGAATTTCAATGAGAGCGAGTGAGCGAGGCCTAGGCTTGAGCAGGGGCGGGGTACACGCTGACTTTTCGTCTGTCGCGCCCGCCTTCGAACTTCACCACGCCGGTGATCTTGGCGAACAGCGTGTGGTCCCTGCCGAGATCGACGTTGAAGCCTGGGAAAAACTTGGTGCCGCGCTGACGGACAATGATGCTGCCGGCCGAGACGGTTTGTCCGCCGTAGGCCTTCACACCCAGGTATTGTGGATTGCTATCCCGCCCGTTCCGTGACGATCCGCCGCCTTTATTTGTTGCCATGGCAAGTCCTTCTTATTCGTGCTTATGCCGTTGCAATGCCGGTGACGCGCAAGCTGGTGAAGCCCTGGCGATGCCCGCGGGTGCGCCGGTAGCCCTTCCGCCGCTTCTTCTTGAACACGGTGATGGAGCGTGTGCGCCCGTGGCGGACGATTTCAGCCGTCACCTTGGCCCCTGGGACCAAGGGCTGCCCGATAACCACGCCGCCGTCTCCATGCAAGAGCCGGACTTGATCCAGCTCTACCGAAGCTCCCACGTCGCCCTCTAACGAGGCCACCTGCAAGAGAGAGCCTGTTTCAACTCGATACTGCTTTCCGCCTGTCTCAATGATCGCGTACATGTCTATATTCCTCCCAACCGGAACGCCTTGTGTAACATAGGGTTCGGCAGGGTGTCAAGCGCAGGCTTCAATGGCTGACTCAAGCAGGAAGGTTATGGATCGCGTCATTATCGGGCCTCCCCCTCTTTTGTGGGCTATGAGGGAGGATGTTTTGGGACGTATTCTCTGACGTGCCGACATTGCAGATTCTTGAGCAGGAGCGAACAGTATGCCGCAGCCCGCGCGATTCATCATTCGAGCCTACCACCGGATTCCCGTCCGGTGTCTTCTGTATTACATGGGGGGCGAATTTTGGGGCAAAGGGACCGTCGTGAATATGTCTAGAAATGGCATGCGCGTGGTCGGCGATCATCAAGTCGTGCCGGGGATGGAGCTGGTGCTGCGGCTGTCCCTGCCGGATAAGGATGAACCGGTCGAAATTCAGCGTGTGGTGGTCCGGTGGGTGCGCGGGCTGCTCTTCGGGGCCAAGATCGTGACGGTGAGCCCAGACGGCGAGGAGCGTGTCGGGACATTTCTGAGCTCCCGCCTGCGGTCCTATTGCGCCTCTTCGTAATTCCATTCAGACCGCACGTCTGCGGTATTGGCGGAGCGCGGTTCGCTTGACCCTTTCTCGACCCCCACGTTATAGTCGGCGAATTCTTTTTCCCGTCGCCGGTCCTGTCGTAGAGGAGTGCTATTCGATGCTGGAGCCAGTTGAGAAGATTTGGATGGATGGCCAGTTGGTGCCCTGGGCGGACGCGAATGTCCATATTTTGACCCATTCGTTGCATTACGGGCTTGCCGCGTTCGAAGGGATCCGCTGTTACAAGGGGCCGTCCGGTTCCGCGATTTTCCGTCTGCAGGAGCATGTCGATCGGCTGTTCGATTCCGCGCATATCGGGATGATGGAGATGCCGTACGATCGCAAGCAGATCGCGGAGGCCATCATCGAGACGGTGCGGGTGAACCGCCTCGATGCCTGCTACATCCGGCCGCTGGTCTATATCGGCTATGGCGCCATGGGCGTACATCCGGGGGACAACCCGATTCGGATTGCTATCGCGGCCTGGCGGTGGGGCGCCTATCTGGGCGACGAGGCGCTGGCCAACGGAATGCGCGCGCGGGTGTCGTCATTTACCCGGCATCATGTGAATGTGTCCATGACGCGGGGAAAGATTTCCGGGTACTACGTGAACTCGATCCTGGCCAAGCGGGAAGCCAAAGTGGACGGGTACGATGAAGCCATCATGCTCGATCCGGAGGGCTATGTCTCGGAAGGGACCGGGGAAAATATCTTCATCGTGCGCCGAGGCAAGCTCAAAACGACGCCGCTGACGTCGATTCTAGAGGGGATTACCAGAAGCTCCGTCATGGAACTGGCGCGCGAACGCAACATTCCGGTCGTGGAAGAGCGATTTACGCGCGACGAGATGTATGTGGCGGACGAAGTGTTTGTCACCGGCACCGCGGCGGAGCTGACACCGGTGCGGGAAATCGATAGCCGGCGCATAGGAACCGGCAAGCCTGGCCCCATTACGCTCGCGCTCCAAAAGGCCTTTTTCGCCATCGTGCGCGGCGAAGATCCGGCCCATCAAGCCTGGCTGACCCGCGTGTAGCCGTTTCGGCTCACGCGGGGCGCCCTCATCTCAATCACAGAGCGGTTCAATCAGGAAGAAACAGGTGTGTCTAGTGGGCGGCTGCGGGCGCGTCGCTGGCCGGCTTCGTCTCCGCCGGGGGAGCCGCCGGTGCGGCAGGCGTGTCTTTTGAATTGAGGTCGATGACGGTCGAGGAGAAGTTCCGTTGCTTTGCCAGGATGGCCAGGCTGAACGAGGTCAGCATGAACACGGCGGCGACGATGACGGTGAGTTTGCTCAGGAAGTTCGCCGGGCCGCGGCTGCCGAAGACGGTCTGGCTGGATCCGCCAAAGGTCGCGCCGATTTCCGCGCCCTTTCCCGATTGCAGCAGGATCGCACCGATCATCAGGAAGCAGACGAACACATGAAGAATCACGACGAGCGTATACAGCATTGTTAATGTCCTATTCGTTTTTGAGCGAGTCGGACGATAGTAGCAAAGGAATCGACCTGGAGGCAAGCGCCACCGATCAATGCGCCATCGATGTCGGGAAAGGCCAGGAACCCCTCCACATTTTGCGGGGTCATGCTGCCGCCGTAGAGGATGCGTGTCGCGGCGGCCACGGAGGCCGACCAGCCTGTTTCAAGCGTATGCCGGATCAGTTGATGCACGTCGACGGCTTGGTCCGGCGTGGCGGCTTTTCCCGTTCCAATAGCCCAGACCGGTTCATAGGCGATGGTCAGCGGCGCCAGTTGGGCAGGCTCGAATCCAGCCAGACAGCCCTTCAACTGCCGCTCGATGACCTCCGCCGTTATGCCCGATTCCCGCTCGTGCAGCGATTCCCCCACGCATAGAATTGGGTTGAGTCCATGCGTGAGCGCGGCGAGGAGCTTTTTGCGGATCAGATCGTCCCGCTCTCCGAATTGGGCGCGCCGTTCGGAATGCCCCAGAATAACGTATCGGCAGCCCAGGTCTTTGAGCATGGGCGCGGAGATTTCTCCGGTGAAGGCACCGTGGGTTTCCCAATGGAGATTCTGTGCGCCCAGTTCGATAGAAGAGGCTTGGCCAAGCGCATCCCGGACAGCGGCCAGCGCCGTAAAGGGCGGGGCGATCACGATGTCGATGACAGCAGCGGACAACGGAGACTGAATCAGCTCGCGCGCGAAGCGGGCCGCTTCCGACGCGGTCTTGTTCATTTTCCAGTTGCCGGCGATCAGCGGTGTGCGCACGGTGTCCTTTAGTCGATTGTCCAGCGCGAGCAGCAGGAAGACGAGACGGCCCGGTCCGGCAGCGCGGCGAGCCCCGGAAGTTGTTTGCCTTCCAGCAGCTCCAGGGCGGCGCCGCCGCCGGAGGAAATAAAGGAGATGCTGTCGGACTCGCCCGCGCGGTGGATGGCCATCGCGGTTTCGCCGCCGCCGACGATCGTCAGCGCATAGGCATTGGCGACGGCATGTGCCACCGAGAGGGTACCGCGGGCGAAGGCGTCGATTTCAAACATGCCCATCGGTCCGTTCCACAGAATGGTTTTGGCATCTTGCAGGGCTTCGCTGAACAGTTTGACCGAGGCCGGGCCGATGTCGAGGCCGTACCAGCCTTTGGGAATTTCCTGAACCGGCACGATTTTCGTTTCCGCGCCGGGCTCCCGGCTGGCCGCCACCACGCAATCGACGGGCAGGTAGAACTTCACGCCCCGTGAGAGCGCGTGGTCTTCGATGCCGCGCGCAAAATCGAGCATGTCGTTCTCGACCAGGGATTTCCCGATTTCCAGCCCCTTGGCCTTGAGGAAGGTAAAGGCCATGCCGCCGCCGATGATGACCTTATCGACCCGTTTCCCGAGGTTTTCGATGACGCCGATCTTGCCGGAGACTTTGGCGCCTCCGAGGATCGCCACGAAGGGGCGGACCGGATTTTCGACGGCCCCTTCCAGGTATTCGATTTCCTTTTTGAGGAGCGCGCCGGCGGCCGAGTCTTTGATGAATTTCGTGATGCCGACGGTCGAGGCGTGCGCACGGTGCGCCGCGCCGAACGCATCGTTGATAAACACATCGCCCAGGGAGGCCAGTGCTTTGGAGAAGGCTTCGTCGTTTTTCTCCTCGCCGGGATGAAAACGAAGATTTTCCAGGAGCAGCACGTCGCCGGGATTCATCTTGGCGACCAGTTTCTCGGCGGCGGGGCCGATGCAGTCCGGCGCGAAAACCACTCCTTTCCCCAGCAGGCGGCTCAGCCGCTTGGCGACGGGCGCCAGGCTGTATTTGGGGGTGAAGGCGCCTTTGGGACGGCCCAGGTGCGAACAGAGGATGACTTTGGCGCCTTCATCGACGACCCGGTTGATCGTGGGAAGGGTCGAACGGATGCGTGTGTCGTCCATAATCTGGAGCGAGTCGTCGAGAGGCACATTGAAGTCGGCACGGATGATCACGCGTTTCCCGCGCAAGGCCACATCGTCGATGGTTTGCTTCCGCAAGTTCATCCGTGCTCCTTCTTCGGCCCGCTGCGTGCGGTTATCCTTTGGCCTTGACCGCCAGCGCTTTGATCAAATCGCGGACGCGGCAGGAATAGCCCCACTCGTTGTCGTACCAGGCGGTGACCTTGACCATGCGCTTGTCGATCACATTCGTGAGCGGCGCGTCGAGGGTGGCCGAGTGAGGATCGCCCTTTTGATCGATTGAGACAATCGGGTCTTCCGAGTAATGCAGGATGTTCTTCAGCGGGCCCTCCGCCGCTTTTTTGAAGGCGGCATTGACTTCGGCGATCGTGCAATCCTTTTCGGTCTCCACCGTCAGATCGACGAGCGAGACGTTCGGGGTCGGGACCCGAATGGCCAGGCCGTCCAGTTTGCCCTTCAACTGCGGAAGCACGAGATGCAGCGCCTTGGCGGCGCCGGTGCTGGTGGGAATCATCGACATGCCGGCCGCGCGCGCCCGCCGCAAATCCTTATGGGGCAGATCGAGCAGCTGCTGATCGTTCGTGTACGAGTGGATCGTGGTCATCACCCCGTGTTTGATGCCGAAGTGTTCCAACAACACCTTGGCGACCGGCGCGAGGCAGTTGGTCGTGCAGGAGGCGTTGGAAATGATGTGATGCGTGCCGGGCTTGAAGTCCTTGTCGTTGACGCCGAGCACGATCGTCACATCCGGGTCCGCCGAGGGAGCGGAGATGATGACCTGCTTGGCGCCGGCCGACAGGTGTTTGCCGGCACTGTCGCGATCCGTGAAGCGGCCGGTGGACTCGATGACGACATCCACGTTCAAGTCTTTCCAAGGGAGCTCTTTCGGGTCCTTCTTGGCCAGGACCTTGATCGGCTTCCCATCGACGAGAATATGATCGTCCTTCGCTTCCACCGTGACATTCAGCGTGCCATGCACGGAGTCGTACTTGAGCAGATAAGCCAGGGTCTTGGCGTCCGTGAGGTCGTTGATGGCGACAATATCCAGTTCGGGGTCTCCCATCGAGGCCCGAAACACGTTGCGTCCGATGCGTCCGAATCCATTGATGCCGATGCGAATAGCCATGCGTCTATATCCTTTTACTGAATAACGAGCCGGGAACAAGGCCCCGGAAATGGTGGCGCGATAGTAGCGGCGCTCCGGAGCCTTGTCAAGCTATACGAAGGAGGAATATGCGCTGAAAACCCTGCGTTTGCCGTGTTTTCACGCGTTGGCGCTCAGTAGAATTCTTGTCTGAAACCGTGGGGCATTGCCGATTGCCTTGCTTCTCGCGCGGCCTCTTCGCTAGAGTCCTGCCAGTCTCAACATTCCACCAGATTGCCCATGCTGTGATGAATCACACACTCTCAGAAAAAGCGGCCCAGGCTTTGGAATGGCCCCGGCTGCTCGATTGCCTGGCGCAAGGGGCGCAGTCCGCCTTGGGCGCGGCACGCTGCCGGGCCCTTGCTGCTGAGAACGAGCTGGATCTTTTGATCCAGCGGCAGCAAGAGACGACCGAGTGGCTTAGGCTGGAGGAGGGCAGCGATCCTGCTCCTCTCTTATCGTTTCCGGATGTGCGGGAAGTGGTCGATCGCGCCCATAAGGGCGGGGTGCTGGAAATCCTCGAATTGCGCGACTGCGGGCTCGTGCTGGTCCTCATGGAAGAGGTGGCACGGTTTGCCGCCCGCCATCAGCCTGATGCGCCGGCGGTTGCCGCGGTGGCCGGTCCATTACAGTGGACGAGGGAATTGCAGGGGCTCGCGCGGGCGCTCGATGCGGCGATTCAACCGGACGGCGCGATGAAAGAGTCGGCCAGTCCCGAGTTGCGCCGCCTCACCCATGCGGCTCAGGAACTGAAGCAGCGCATGCGGGAACAGTTGGATCGCATTCTCCACTCCAGCCGCTATGAAGATGTTCTTCAAGAATCCTACTTTGCGCAGCGGGAAGGCCGCTATGTGCTGCCGGTGAAGGCCGACATGCGCGGGCGCATGCCCGGCATCGTGCACGATGTGTCCGCCAGCGGGGCCACGGTCTTTCTCGAGCCCCGCGAGTTGGTGGAATTAAACAACTCGATCAAGGTCGCCGATCTGGAGATCGGTCGGGAAGTGCGGCGCATCCTGCGCGAACTCTCCCTGCTTGTGGCGGCTCATGCGGAGGCCCTTCAGGCCGGCGTCGAGGTCTTGACCGCACTCGATTGCCTCCAGGCCAAGGCGGCCTTCAGCCGGCGGCTCAAGGCCGGTCCGGTTTCCCTGAACGATGGCGGACGGGTGATGTTGAAGCAGGCCCGGCATCCGCTGTTGATGCTGGCCAAAGAGCAGGTCGTGCCCAACGACATCCTACTCGATGAATCCATCCGTGTCCTCGTGATTTCCGGTCCCAACACCGGCGGCAAGACGGTGACGCTGAAGATCGTGGGATTGTTTTCGTTGATGGTGCGGGCCGGGCTGCATCTGCCCTGCGCGCCGGAGTCCGAGATGGCGATCTTTCCCGACCTCTATGCCGACATCGGCGATGCGCAGGATCTGAGCCGGGATCTCTCCAGTTTTTCCGCCCATATGTCGCAGATGGTGCAGTTGCTTGCCGAGTCCAGGCGATTCGTGGACCGGCGCTCTCATTCGCTGGTCTTGCTCGATGAGCCGGTCACCTCGACCGATCCGCAAGAAGGCGCGGCGCTGGCGGAAGCGCTGCTCTGCCATTTGGCGTCGTTGAACATGAAGGTGGTCGTTACGACCCACTATGGCCCCTTGAAAGAATTGGCGCAGACTACGGCGGGGTTTGCCAATGCCAGCGTGGAATTTGACGTGACGCGCCTGGCCCCGACCTATCGTTTGTTTTTGGGCATTCCCGGCGGTTCCTCGGCGTTGGAAATCGCCGGGCGGCTGGGCATGGATGAGGCTATTTTGACCGATGCGCGCCAGCGGCTGCGCCATGAAGATCGGCGGCTGGAAGATCTGATGGCCGACTTGCAGCAGAAACAGCGCCAGCTGGCTGAAGACGCCGCGAGGGCGCGGCAAGCCAGAGCAGAAGCCGAACAGGCGGCCGGTGAAGCGAAAGCCCTGCAAACACGATTGGAAGAAGCCGAGCAGGAGGCCCGCAAGGGGCTCAAGAAAAAAATCGGCGAGCAGTTTCAGCGCGCCCGGGCTGAGGTGCAGGCGACCGTCGATGAGTTCAAGCGCGAGCAAAAGCTGATCAAGGCCAAGGAAACCAAACAGCGGTTGAGCGAGATGGAGGCGCAGGCCAAGCAGGAACTGGCGCCGGCGGGCGAACCGATTCCTCTCGCGCAGCTGAGTATTGGCGATCAGGTGGAAATTTCCGGGCTGGGCCTGACCGGGAGTTTGCTGGAAGCGCCGCAAGGAAAGAAGCGTGTCCGTGTGAAGGTGGGCGAGGGCGAAGTATTGGCCACCGTAGCCAATCTCGTCGGTGTGGCACGCGGGGCGGCTGCGCCCGCTCCCCCGGCGCCCTCATCGAACCCGCGCAAGTTCTCGACCGGCGGCGGGTTGGGGCTGGATGAGCAAACGGTGGTCGATGTGCGAGGCCAGGCCGCCGACGAGGCGCTCGAGCAGGTCATCGCGGCGCTGGACCGGGCCACGCTCGACGGCGCGCCTTACCTGCGCATCATCCACGGCCACGGCACCGGGAAGCTTAAGGCCACCTTGCGAGAATATTTGAAAGGCTCCCCCTACGTCGCAGGCCTTCGCCCAGGCGACCGCGCCGAAGGCGGCGATGGCGTGACGGTGGTCACGATCCGGTAGCAGGGCTGAGGCTGTCGTGGCCGCGTGCTACGACAGATGGTACTTGGCCATGCGGTAACGCAGGGTGTTGCGGGTGATTTTCAGGAGGCGGCTCGCCTCCGACACGTTCCCTGCCGCTTTGCGCAGGGCTTCTTCCAGCATCCTTTTCTCCATGTCAGACACTGAGAGTCCGAAGGCGAGGAGCGACGGCTTCGGCTCAGGACTCGCTGGATCCGGGGCGAGTTCGGTATGCACTGAGGGGGGGGGTGCTGCGGGTCGATCCAGTCTGCTTTGCGGGTGATGGTGAGCCATTCGGCCATATTATGGAGTTCCCGGACGTTGCCCGGCCAGGAGTGGCGTCGCAAGAGGGCCAGGGCGTCGGGGGTGACGCCGGTGATGCGGCAGCCACGCTCGACGCGGGCCTGCTCCAGAAAGCGCTGAAGGATCGGCTCGATGTCCTCGGGCCGTTCACGGAGCGGAGGCAGGCGGAGCTGATATACGTTGAGCCGGTAGTAGAGGTCGAGCCGGAAGCGGCCGGTTTTACTCATAGGTCAGTAATATAGACAACAGTCTCCAGATGTGCGATACTCGGCCTCGTCATGAGACGCGACGGCCGCACCCTTGATCACCGGACCCTGGAGACGATTCGCACGATG
>Ga0169931_10007797_pt1 | contig 15786 bp, 18 predicted proteins | sample Kivu_15m_20L_FD_129675 | JGI IMG/M metagenome (GOLD analysis project Ga0169931, IMG submission 129675) | Freshwater microbial communities from Lake Kivu, Western Province, Rwanda to study Microbial Dark Matter (Phase II) - Kivu_15m_20L... | ecosystem: Environmental > Aquatic > Freshwater > Lake... | reverse complement strand
AATTCTCTAGCGAACCCTAAATCTATTATTTTTACTTTTGCCTTTAACAAAATTTCTTCAAAATTTTCTTTAGATTCGAAATGTTCCATTTTATAAGAAAAAAAATTGTCGATTGGCCTATCATATATAACTGTTAATTTAGCATTATTTGCAATCTTCGCATCAACGGTTTCATACACCTTCATTTCATTCAGAAATTTCATATCAGTTGAAACTTTTTCCTTCCGATTGAATATTTCACATTTGGGATTATTATTTTGATTAAGATTTAACGAATGATAATCAAAATCATCAAAACATAGCATTATATTACCAAGTTTGAGATCTCGATGTATGACTTTAGACTCGCTGAATTTGTAAAGGCCTTGTACTATCTGCCTTGTTAAATGCTGAACTATTTTTTGAGAGAACCCATCTTTAAAACGCATAAAATTTGTTTGTAACACATCTTGCAAATTTTCTCCGTCACAATATTCAATTATGAAGTAGATATGTTTTTGGGTACGAACAATATCGTATAATCTGGCTATATTTGGATGAGACATTTTCATTAAAATTTTTAGCTCTCGTACTATTTTACGTTTCGTATCTGGCCGCTCCATAATTTTGTCTAGTTTCATCATCTTAGCAGCATAAAAATTTTTAGATTTAAGATGCTGAACTAGAAACACTTTACCGTAACTACCCTCACCAATTGGATCTCCAATTATCACATAGTCTTTTATCACATTTCCTTTCTTTTGATTTTTCATTTTCTCTATTTTATGGAAATAATATATAATTGAATATAAATAAAATTTATATGAAGAGATTACTGATCTAAATAAATGAAAATTTTCGAAAATTTTTTATTTTTAAAGAGAATAGAATAAAACGATGTTTTATGTTATAATGATTAATTAAAAAAACTTATTTATGGTATAATATTTGCTACATGGCCTTAAAATTACCAATACTTGGAGTTGATTTTTATTTATTTTATTATTACTCATTAAAATTTATTAATTATATTCAATATTAATAATAATTCATCCATGATGAGTCGCGATATTATACTAGTCAGTGCAGGATACGATATGAACATTAGATTTTGGTCAGATTTCAACGATAGCAAATGCAAACATTCCATAGAATTCAAAGAAGCAGCTATAAACGCATTGGAAATAACACCTAATAAAGAATACGTTGCTTTCTCTGCACAAAACTCTGTTAAATTTATAGATTTATTTAGTTTAAATTCGACTCCAGTAATGTTTATTTCTAATCAGCTCTTAAATAGGTGTACTCAATAGACTCACACGAAGGCCTGGTATCTTGTATTCTTTTCCCAATCGATTTCGAAAATTGTTTTATTTCTGCTGGCGAAGATTGCACAGTAAGGATAAACGATATAAGAACAGGGAAAGCAGTAAAAGAATTTTATCATTCTAATTTTGTAAATTCCATAGCCATCGCAAGAAATAATAAAGACTTAATCGCCGCAGATGAAAACGGTACGATAAGGATATGGGATATTACTAAGGGTGAATACAGGTCGGAATATCGATCGAATACAGAAGAGGAAGGTTATGCGTTTAGATCAATAGCTGTATGCGAATCTGAAGGATTTCTGGTAGGTGCCAAATCTTCTGGAATGTGTTGTGTTTTTGACTATGGTAGCGAAAAGAATTTAACACTTTTGAATAGCTATGAAGCCCATAAAACATATATTACAAAATGTGTCTTGTCCCCAGAGAATAAGTACTAATTGATTTTAATTTTTCTTATTTAGTTTACTTGCTACTTGTTCTGCAGATACGGAAATCAGAGTCTGGGAGAGAACTAATAATAAGGATAATAAAGAATTTATGTTGAAGAACAGGTTCGTTGGGCATAAAAAATGGGTGTGGGATTGCGAATTTTCTTTGGACTCGAAATATTTGATTTCTTGTTCTACTGATAAATCAATTAGAGTGTGGTCTTTGGATCAAGGAAAGCCGTTGTCGAATTTGTCCAATCCAAAAGGGGTGAATCATATTGCTTTGGTTGATGATGAATCTGAATAAATTAAAATCGATTTTTATTAGTATATATAACATTTTAAATTAATGATTTTTCGCTTTAATATATTTGTTTGAATGTTTGTTTTATGGTGTAAGAATTACGGACTGCTTATTAAGCTTCGATTAATTCATAATATACAAATAAATAATTTTTATTTTTCCTATTCAAAGAATACTTAAACTTGTATATATTTATATATTAATTTATTGTCTTTATTCCCACTCTTCACTAAATTTAACTTACAAAATGAACACCCCTTTCTCAATTTATCTCAATAATACAACATTCACTAATTTATGGAATGCCCCAATTATCATCCCACTATTTTTTATTAGTAGATGAGATTTCCCTTGTAATTGCATTTTGTACTTTAATTGACAGAAATTATTAAAATTATTCATTTCATAAATTTTTTTATTTTTCTCGTAAAAGTGATGTAGCCTCATGAAATCTATTGAATTAATTGTAATAGCTAAATCACCCCCATTTGTATATTCATTATTATTTTTCAAATTTCTGGTTAAATTATTCCATAGAACAATCATCTGTCTCCGTAATTTGAATAAATTAGATTTAACCTTTCTCAATTGAAAAAATTTATGTTTATATTTTCTAAACAACTCATAAGAAATAACACTAAGTGCTGAAGTAATAATAGATAATAAAGCCATCTTAAGAGTTTCATTCAAATTTAACCAAGTGTATTTAACTTTTATTAAAGATTGGAGTTCAGTTATACAGTTTCTAAAGTAACTTTTCATAGATTATATAATAATTAATTTATAATTATTGAATGACTTATTCTTAAATATGCTTTTATGAAAATTTGATCATTATAACAATAATTATGAGGCATAAGCCCTGTGTAGTACATTCATAAGCCCAACAGAACACATTCCGGAAATATAAAATAAATTATACAAATATTTGCTAACTTTTGGATTACCTGTTATATCCTTTATTCTCTGAGAAATCACATGTTCGAACATTTTCTGAAACTCCCTCGAAAATACTTTGGTATTGCATAAACAATCTGCGATTGCGCAGATTTCTTCAAGCAGAATTTCTTTTTCATTTGATAAACTTTCAGAAATTTTTTTCTCTAATATTTCAAATATTTGTTTATCGCCTTGTCCTTTTTCGTGATAGGCTTTAACTATGTAAACCAATTCTGTTAAATTAAACAGGTCAAGGTTATTTTGTATATTGTGTTTGACAAGTTGGAAAAATTCCTGGGATCCGTTGAGGCTGACAATTAAAGCCCGTATAACTTCTCTAAATCCGTCTTTATCCAATTTATTAAAATTAGCTATGATTAATTTTTCTAAATATTCGAATAGCATTTCAGACCCCATCCCAGCGACAGAATAAGCGCAGGAAATAACTGTAGCATCAGATAGTTCTAACTGTTCATATCGGGACAAAATTATGTCCTCTATTTTTTTATAAATATCCATGTAAAACTCAGAAATTTCAGAAAATGTCTGCAAAACTTTTAACAAGTCGAAAGTTGAGTCTTTGTGAGAGATTCTAGGGAGGAGTTTCTGATAATAGTCATAGAAAAACTGACTGTAGCCTTGTCTTGTTATGTATAAATTGTATCCCAAAGATATGAACTCGCTATTGCTGACGTCTTTGAAATTTTCACTCCAGAAAAGATACTGGTACATGTCATAGAATTCCATACTACCCTCATTCTGATGCGCGAAATGGTCCAAAATTTTTAGAAGTATATCTCTATTGAATTTATCTTTCCTGTAGGTAATTAATCTCTCCAAGTTGTACCAGCAATTCTTATTATCTATGTTGTACCAATCTAAAAATTTTGCAGTTTTGTAAATGTTACTATCTGAGCTAAGTGATACAATATTTTGAGCTAATTGCGAAACAAAATTTTTGAATTGTCTTGAATTAAGATCTTCAGATTTAAAAAAATTGATGTCTTTAATAAAAACATCCAACGCCATCCCTATGTGTTCTTCCAAGAAACCCTCTTTAAGAATTTCGTCTAGGTAGTAATAAATTTCATCGATGCTTTTGAATTCTTTAAGGTTTACGATATTTGCCTCCCGGGAGAGTTTTGAGTAGTCTTTGAATTTTGCCTGTTGGACGTCAAAATTTTTCATAATATCATCTAATTCTCTTTGTTTCCATCTGTCCTTTCTGTTAAAATTTAGTCTACGTTTTTCTCTTTCTGACACATGCTTCACATATTTCCTTAAAAGATCTGCTAAATCTTCGTTTTCTATTTTCTAAAGAAAAAATTCAAAGATAATTAGAGATTTTAAAATGTTTATTCTTACGTCAAAACGTATGTCTGCATATTGTGATGAAACATTTCCCATGTTCTTTTGATTCTTGTTTTCGAATTTTTCTTTCAGCTTATTTTCGATGTCCTTTTCGTAATGAAAGTCTCTCGAAAAATTCTTTTTAATAAAATTCGTTGAGTAGAATGGATTAGATATGAATTTAATTTCATAATGATAAGATGAATGAGAAAATTTAAATGTCCGTAAAAGAGAAAAATTATTTTTCATTAAAATTTTCATTTTAAATTAAAAGAATAAAATTAAAAAATTTCTTCTTTAAATGAATAGCAGGTAATTAAAACCTAATTAAGCCAAGTAGTATATAAATAATTATTTTTAAAAAATTATTTGTGTATACATAGCTTAGAATAACAATAAAATTAATTATTTAATTAAAATAAAACGTATATAAATGTTCTCTTATTTCTTTACCTTAAATATTTTAATTAATTTAAAAATTTATATTATTTAAGTATCCATGCCTACCGTAATCGTAAAACGAGACACACTATTCAAACACATTGGAAAAACATTCAGTAAGAATATAATTTTTTATTTACTCCTCCTTTTTTAATAAAAAAAGCCGACGAGGAATTTGACGAACTCTGCTTCGAATTCGGAATCGAATTGGATGAAATAACCTCAGAAAAAGAAATGTTTGAAAATGAACAAAATAAAAAGAAAGAGGGTTTATCTGAGGATATTCTTTACAAAATCGAGGTTGCAGCAAACAGATATGATCTTTTATGTGTAGAGGGATTAGCTCTGGCACTTAGAACATTCTTGAACCTTGAACAATTTCCAAAATTTGAAATTAAAAATGTCCAAACCCCGATAAACGAATTACATGTTGAAAGTACAGTTAATGAAGTAAGACCTCATTGCTGTGCTGCTATTTTAAGAAATATCAAATTCACCGAAGAATCTTTAATTGGATTTATGGAATTGCAAGACAAATTACATCAGAATATCTGCAAAGCAAGAACATTAGTTTCTATGGGTACTCATGACCTGGACACCGTTTCAGGACCTTTCAAGTATGTGGGGCTAAAACCAGAATCTTTCAAATTTGTTCCATTAAATAAAACAGAAGAATGCAACGGTAATGAATTATTAGACCTTCTCTCAAACGATGCTAAATTAAAACAATACGTTCATTTATTAAAAAATGAACCTCTTTTCCCTGCTATAGTAGACTCTGAAGGAAGAATCATGTCTGTTCCTCCCTTAATCAACTCTGATCATTCAAAGATTAGGGTCGATACCAAAAATGTTTTTATTGAAGTTACTGCCAAAGATTCACATAAAGCAAATATTGTGCTTAATACCTTAATTGCTATGTTTTCTGTTTATTGTATTGACAAATTTACTGTAGAAGAAGTCCTTGTTGTAAATCCAAATGGGGATAAAGTAGTATACCCAAATTTACAATTTAAAACCTTCAACACTGATATTGATTACTTAAACAGAATTGCAGGAACTGATCTAAAAATCGAAACCATCTCTAAATTGTTAAATAGAATGGAATTAATTACTTCAATAATAGATGAAAAAAATTTAACTGTGACCGCACCTATTACAAGAAGTGATATTCTTCACCCATGCGACATTGTTGAGGATCTCGCCATATCTTATGGATATAACAACATCGCTAAGGTCAAGCCTAAGACAATCTGCAACGGATCCCAACAACCAATTAATAAACTATCAGACTTGATCAGATTAGAAATGGCTTTGAGTGGATACACTGAATGCTTAACTACAGTTCTTATATCCAAGCAAGATTTGTTCACTAACATGTTACAAGAAATTAATGAGAAAACCCTTTCCACATGTGCCCAGATTTTAATGTCAAAAACATCAGAATTCGAAGTTGTCAGAAATTGTCTTACCCCATCTATTTTAAAAACAATAGAGGCAAACAAAGCACATGAAGTAAGATCAAAATTTTAATAAAAAATTAGTTGCCTTTCCAGGTATTTGAACTCTCTGATGTCGTTTTAATCGATGAAAATGAAGAAACTGGAGCTAGGAACAGGAAAAAATTATGCTTTGCATATACTAATACAACTTCCGGATTCGAAGTAGTCCATGGAATGGTTGATCAAATTATGAGCAAACTTAGTCTTCCTTATAATGATACTGTTAATGGTTACTATATTGAACCCTCAAATGAAAAATATTTGTTTGATGACAGACAAGCACATGTTTTCGTAAAGGGCGTTAAAGCAGGCGTAAGATTTTTTATTTTATATATTTAGACCTTTGGTGTCGTTCATCCTTTAGTGCTTAAGAATTTCGGACTCAAGAACCCAGTTTCTATTGCTGAATTGGATATTGAATATTTATTTGATCTTGTAATCAAAGGAGAAATTCTAAGAAAATAGAAATTTTTAATACAAGATAAAAATTTTAATAGCTTAAGTTCCTTTTAAAATATTTGAAAATATTTAAATTATTTTGTTATTTTTATTATAAATACGAAATGTTTTTAAGGATTAAATTACAATTTTAAATTTTCAATTAGATATACCTAGACAGTGATTAGTAATACTCATAATATAGAAATTTTTTTAGATTATTAAATATATTGAGATAATTCTGATAATTATAAAATTTAATATAATTTATAATATCAGTTCAATTATGTATTTAAGTTTTTATTTCAAACAATCAAGTATATTTTTTAATAATTATATTTGTATTCTCCTAAAAAGTCGTCAATCTTATCATAATTAGGACCGTATGTTTTAAGAAGCTTTTCAACGTTACAGTCAACTCTCACAGTTTCTTGATTTACTTCCAGGAATTCATTATGCTTTTTACATACCCATTCGACAAAAGTAGCTCTGCTGGTCAAATCGGGTAATTCATTAGGAGTTTTGGTTTTTTGTAATATATTAGCAAAATTATATCTAAATAACTTAAAGTAGTTGGCTCTTTGTTCGATGCCCGGGGTATCATAATAATAAGCTGCCGTTTTGTAGGCTGCTGTCCAGGTACTAGTAAGTAACTTGTCATCTTCCTTTTTAAGATTTTCCTCGATTGATGATCTATGTTCCCCTTCTGAGTTTAAAGGGGTTAGTTTAGGGTAGAGTTCATTCAACTCTGCTAAAGTATATTCTTCAAAATATCCTCTTGTTGCCATTTTATTTTAATGGAAAGTAATAAATAATTTAAAAATATAAAAATATTATTTCGATTAATATTAACATGAAATAAAATATTTTTTAATTTTGCAAAATTTTTACCTTATAGGAATTAAAAACATTTAACTGTATAAATTTATTCAATTTATTTAACTTCCTGAATATTCTAATTTATTTTAATTTGTTTTGGTTATTTGGAGGTTGGAATGGATTTACAGATTGAAAATTAATGTTTAGGCCTGCTGTATTTTGAGGTGGCTGATTGAAAATCTGATTCGTTGTATTATTATTAAAAGTATTAAATGGCCCCTGAGAATACATACTCATTGGATTCATCGGGGAGTACGGATTATAAGAATTTGTATTGTTTAAATTGATATTGTTACCAGAATATTGGAAGTTATTCATCTGGAATAAATTAGGGTTGTTTTGAATGTTATTAGGAATGTAGTTGTTATTTCCTATTTTATATTCGTAGGAATAAAATTGATTAAAAGGATTTTCTTTTATTCCTGACTGGTATGTGTATTTAGTATCTTGCACCATGGGATTAAATGCATTCATTGTATTACCAACGTTACTTTTTACATTCTGACTATTAAAAGTATATTTTTCTTTTAATTTATTCATAGAATATGCGAGGGAATTAGATTCTGTAGCATCATCCTCTTCTATTTTCCTCTTTTTATTAATGTCATTTTTGTTAATACTAGTTGATTTTTTTCTTTTTCTTATTTGAGATCTCCTTGTCATTTCTTCTTCATCATCTGAAAATTCCATTTCGTCTTCAGACACTTCTTCATTAAAAGCGTTAGATGCATCACATCCCTTTTTACTCAATTGATTTCTTTCGACATATTTTGATTTTTCTTTTACGTTGTAAACCGACTGACCAGGTAAAAAATTTAAGGATGTTATATTTATATTTGGAAAGAGTCTAATTACATACACAGGTTCGTCTATTTTCCCTATAACATCGTCTAGGTATCCAAAAGCTATTTTATTAACTGTAAAAATTATATTGTCTAAGTCGAGGGTCCCGTTCATGGAATTTGCTCTTACTATTACTTTATCTTCGATTATATCATCAATTACTCCGGAATCTAATAAAATATCGCTTGGAGTTAATTGAAAAGGAATAGGTATTTCTTTTCTGGATTCAATCTCGTTTTTTGTCCCAGTGTATTTTGTCATGGAGGCATCCTCTTCATAAAGGTCGCAAATATTTTTTAATTCATGTTCATGAACTTCCGCAGTCATTTTTTGATGTTTTGATGGTAGTTTGCTTGTGTCTTCTTCATCATCAGAAAAAATAATTTGATCGATCATTTCTTCTGGGTTCATCTTCAACTTGTCAATCATGTAAGAGTAGGAGTATCCCTGCTGTTCATCTTGAACATTTTTCATATCTAATCCCGCCGAACTATCAATTTCACAATTTTGAATATAAGATATATTATCAATCCTGCGTCCAGAAGATAGATCTTGCTTTTCTTGATTTTCTGGTACAGCCATGTTAGGTATAACACATTCCATTTGGCTAATTTGATCATTATTCGGATCAGTACTATAGCTATTTGGATGTTGGTTGCTAGTTGGGATGAGAACTCTATGTTCATTTAAATTTTGCATTAATATTTTAAATACTTTGAATGAATTTAATCATTTAATTAAGTAATTATATATTAATATTGAATCATAGCTATAAATCAAAATTTTAGGCAATTAAAGATGTATTCTAATAAGAATGAATTAAATTTACACTTATGGTACTATTTATTGAATTATTCAATACATGATCTATACTATACCGCTATCCATTCCTTCAATAAATAATAACATAAAATTATCCAATTATAATTAAAACAATATACTTAGTATAAAATCTTAAAATTAAATTAAAATTAATTCTTTTAAAATAATAAAATGAATGGCAATACAAAAAAGGGAAGAAGTAAATATTTAATTTAATAAATTTAGAAAGAGCCAAAAATAAGGGGGATAACAAAAAACCCATTCAGAATAATGAAGATGAAAATTTCGAAGAGTATGGCCTTATTGCAGGGAGTAGTAAGGTTTCTTCCAATGCAAATTCTAGAAAAACATCTGAAAATAATAATTCCCAATATTTTAGTAATCAGATTGTTCGAGAAAATAGCATGAATAGTACCAAAAAATCTAATCAGCCAAAATTCAGCAAAGAAGAAAAAAAGGCAGCCTACCATAATTATAACGAGTTGCCTGTTCATCCGGCGAAATACACAGACAGTGATAATAGTGAAGATGAAGGCATGGAGGATTACAAAGTCGGAGGCTATCATCCAGTACACGTCGGGTATGGTTCTAAATTTATAATTTTTAAAATTATAGTGAAGTATATCTGAATCGTTATCTAATTATGCAAAAACTGGGCTGGGGTCATTTTTCAACAGTGTGGTTATCAAAAGATCTGAAATACAATACTTTTGTTGCCATCAAAATTCAAAAAAGCGCACAACATTATTTAGAAGCAGCTTATGATGAAGTTGAAATATTACAAGAACTAGAAAAGCACAACTATGATAGAGAATGGGAAGCGTCCGTCAAGGAATATTGGAAAGGTCATCCTAGTAGAATTGTCGGCGGGATAGAAAGAGACCATTCTCAAGTGGTCCAACTTCTGAACTCGTTCATACATCATGGACCGAATGGCAAACATTTTTGCATGGTATTCGAAATTATGGGTGTAACTCTCTTAGAAATTATTAAAAGATATAATTATAAAGGTATTCCACTCCCTATCGTTAGAGTTATTGCTAAGCAAATTTTGATTGGGTTGGATTATTTGAACCGTATGTGCGGAATAATTCATACTGATTTAAAACCTGAGAATGTCCTTATCTGTCTTACTGAAGAAGAACTGGTATATATATTCATTTACAATTTTTAGAAAGAAATTGAAGATACTGGATATTTAGATGTCTCCAAGAGAAAGAAAAAACACCTAGCCCCTAAGGTAGAAGAAGTTAACCAAGAAGAGCTAGAAATTATAAAAAAGAAGAAAAAAAATTTAAAGAAGAAAAATCAGAAATTCAAAAAAAAGCAGGCGAAGAAAATGAAAGAAATGGGAATGACAGAAGAGGAAATCAGGATGGAGTTAGAAAAACTTACTCTTAATAAAACTATCTCAACCAAAGATGAAACAGAAAATAAGTTTGAACAAGATGATGAAGACAAATATGAGATAGATGAATTAATTGAAAGACCAAAGATTCAATCTGTTCCTAAAATGTCGTACGATTCAGACTATGAAGATAGCAATATTGATTTTGACATTGCGGATTATTCTAAGAGACTGCAAAACTACGCTAGAGAAAGAAACAAAGTTTTAAATGATGCAGAATATAGAAGAGAGCTTATCCAAAAAAAGAAGCTCTTAGAATCGGCTAATGACGAAAAGGAAAAGATGAATATTCTTAAATCTGCTCAAGATAGAGGAAAGAAAAGAGGGCCTGGAGTGGATGAAAATGTAAAAGTTAAAATAGTCGATTTAGGTAATGCTTGCTGGTTCCATCATCATTTTAGCACTGAAATTCAGACTAGACAATATCGTTCACCAGAAGTTATTTTAGGGATTAACTATGGCCCTTCTGCAGATATCTGGTCCTTCGCCTGCATGATTTTCGAGTTGATAACTGGAGATTTCTTGTTCGAACCCAGAAAGGGAGATACTTATTCCAAAAACGATGACCACCTTGCACAAATTTTGGAACTTCTAGGCAAAATGCCAAAAAAGTTCGCTCTGTCAGGGAGATACTCAAAAGTAAAATAAAATTTAATTTATTCCTATTTAGAAATATTTCACGAAATCAGGTAATCTTCGTAGAATTAAAGGACTACAATTTTGGCCTTTGAAAAGCGTTTTGATGGAAAAGTACAGAATGAAAGAAAGCGAAGCTACTGCCTTTAGTGACTTTATAATGCCAATGTTGGAGTACTATCCAGAAAGAAGAGCCACCGCTCAGAGTATGTTGTCTCACCCGTGGTTGAATATGCCTGCCAATTACGAATATTTAATGTCTGATAGAGAATACGAAAGAATGCTGATGATCAAAAAAGCTAAAAAAGAAGAGAATGTAACAGTTACTGAAGAAACTGCAACCTCTGACATCATTGAATCTGATAATGAATTAAATTTGGCTGACGAGGAAGACAATGAGGAATATATCAGTGATGAAATGTATGAATCTGAGGATTCTGGAGCCGAACCTGACATCAACATCCAAAACTTCAACAATTCGTTTGCAGCATACGGACAGCATGTCAATTTAGCAGCACTGGATAGGGCAAACCCACAATTTTGCAGAAGAAAATAACAAAATTTATTTTTTATTGTTCGAATTAGATAAAATAATGAAATTGATTAATAGTACCAAAAAGTTATATGAATTATTTATCTTCAATATAATTTTGATTTATTTCTTATTATAAATATATAAAATATATTTGAAAGAATATTTGATTTATAATATTAGAAATAGAACAATAACAAATACAAAAACCTAAAAGGTGTCATTACAAATTTGGGAAGTGAGCACATTTTAAAATTGAATTATTAAGTATTAAACCCACAAGTTATTGATAGTATATAGAGCAAAAATTAATTACAGAGGACACATAATTTTACAAAGATCCATAAAGAGGATGATTAAGCTGATTATTATTCTGGGACCTCGGAAGCAATAAAATTGCAATAAGCAAGTTGAGAGTAAATTTAGAAAACCCATAAATAAGCAATCTTAAAACAAAAAGTAGAATAAACAAGCTAAATAAAAATGAATAAATTTTTATTATGATAAAATATATCATACACGTTCATAAACATAATAAATATCATCACAATCGAAGAGTATAAAGCGTATGCTGAAAAGAATTTAAAAACTTTCACTTTTTTGGATATGAGAGAATAAAAGCCTAAAGGATAAAACACAAAATTAGTCAAAACAATCAATCCAAAAATGATATTAAACATGAGCGATGCCTCAATCATATTTAGGTCTTTGTATGTTCTTTCCAAGATGAGAATAGACGATTCCTTTTTTAGCCAAGTTATGAAAAGAAGGAAACATGTTAGACTCATCTCCATTATTAAAATTACTAAAAAAACTATTTGATTGTGTCTGTATTCTGTAACGAAGTAGTTCAGTAGACTATTGTGATCGTATTGCTCGTGATTATTAAGTATATCGACCAATTCTGAATCTGATATAGTCAAATCATCTAGTAAGTTATTATCAGATTCTTGGTTGTTATTGTTGATGTTGTTTTCAAATTCTTTATTTTCTTTTTGCTCTATAACTGAATCCTTTTCTCCACTTTTGTAACCTATTGAGAGAGATAAATATTTTAAGTTAGATTACAATGAGAATAAGATCCGTCTGGGTTTTTAATGATAATTCGTCTTTTTTTTCTTATAGAGGAACCGAAGTCTGACATATTTTTATGATTTAAATTTTTAAATAAATTATCAATACTAAATAAAATTTCTTTATATTCAAAAAATCTATTTCTTGATATCATCTTAAATGTCTTTTCAAAAATTTTACCTACTTTTTTATACTGATAATTATGAATTATTCGAAATCTTATTCACTTTTTTGTGTGCGTGAATTGAAATTTTAATATATTGAAATTTGTAATAAAAATTTTTCTACTATTTTTAATTTATCTAATGGGTTTTGAAAAAGACACTCATTTACTAAAGAATTTTAATCCTAACGATTCCATTCGATCTAAAGACAAACTAGGATATCTCTACGTTTCCTTATCAAGCATACTATTCGGAATTAGCTTTTTCCTAACAAATCTTGCTGTTCTAGCAATTGGACCGTCTTTTTCCAAATTCTTTTCATCTGTGGAGATCATTAATTATGAAGGTGATGAGTCACATAATGAAAAATATTTTGAAAATTTTTGTTTGATTTATAAAAGTTTATATATGTCCTTTGTATAATTTTATTTATGTTTTAATTTGAAATAATAATTATGAAATGTATATAGAAAAATTTTAAATTTATTAAAATAAAATAAGATTAATGCATACACTTTTCTCAGAATTAATATATAGTTCCATTCTCTCCAATAAACATTAATAACACTTTTTCAGGGAAATTCTTAAAATTACGATTTTTATCTTTAGGATTGAATATGGGTAATAATTTAATAGAGTATATTAGAAACATTTTCGGACGTTAAGATATTAAGGGTCAAACAAATAGAAAACTCAACTAAAATTTAATCAAAAAACAGTCCAGGCTCAAGAAAAATATCAAGAACTTGAAGGCGAGAGGCAGAATATCATACTAGAAGAGAAAAATAAAAATGGAAAATTGAATTCTTAGCAAATAAATGAGTAAGAATTTTATATTTATAATCGATGATATATTAATGATCTTAGTCATGCGAATTTTGCTTAGAAAATTTTGAAAATTCAGACATGTGGCAGCAGTTTTTATTTCATGAGTACATTATAATCAGTATTGTATAAAAACTTGGCTTTAATAATCTGTAATAATTGTCTATTTTTCTTAATACGATTATTTAGTGATATAGTTTTATAAGAGGATAACTAAAATTTTCTTATTATTTCATATCAATAAATTTAAGAAAAACTAAATTTTGAAAAATAAATGTTGTTTTAAAATTTTATCCTTCTATCTTGTTATATCTTTTCTTTTCTAAGTATTTTAAGATACTTTTAAAGTAAATTTTACAAATTTTCTAGATTCGATGATAAATAAATAACTTATGATGAAAATTTTAAAATTAAAATAAAATAAATATTTTTATAAGTATTCAATGTTGGCTAAAATATTTTTCAAAGTTTATATTAGATTTATTTTAATCTGAATTTAAAAAAGATTTTAAATCATAATTTTTTAGATGTTAGATTTTTAAATTTAGTAAGAAATACTTTATTTAAGCTTTTTGGACCCTGATCTGCGACAGTGAGCTTGTGTCCGATCCTGCTGTTGCAAAGCAGGTTGAGATGTACAAATTTCTCCTCCATCTCTCACATTTGTACATATAAAACATCTATTAGGAGGGCAAGTAGAAATTCCATAACGATAACATTCTGGAACGACTGTACCATCTAGACAATAATATAGATCAGTCATTTGTCTCCTTGTTCTACAATCTTTCTGTATTGAATGGTATTTGTGTCTACAAGCATAGCAACCTACAATGCAGTTATCATAATCGAAATCGCTGCATTTAGGGTCTGCAGTTACAAAAATAAGTAAAGAAGAAATAAGAATTAAGAGCTTTGATACCTAGCAATTATGAAAAATTCTAACCTTTTCGATCTTCATTTAAATTATATTAATTTAATTCAGAAATTTATATTAAATATAAGATTTTAGAGATACTCATATGGAATTAATTTTGATAAATTAATTAAAATTTATTTAATTAAAATTTTATATGTATATTAAAAGAAATGGACATCGGGGATAGATCTAATAACCTAATATTCCATTTCCTAAGTTTGAATAAATTTATTTTCATTTTCATATGTGTTTAAAACATAATTTAAAATTGAATTAAATTATTATTTTAATTTAATGTTTAATATCTCCACATTATAAATTTTTAAAATTTATTTAACTAAATACAGTCCTTAGTAAGGACATTCAAAATTAATCTATTATCTTCCCAAAAATCTTCCAAAAAGGTATACCTTTTTTCCTTGATTTCTTCATTATTTTTCTTTAAATAATTTTCTTGATTAAATTCATATCTTATTTAATTGTTTAATTCTATGAAAATTAATTGTGGCGGCGTGTTTTAATTCTGCTAAATCAATATTCACTTTTATTTTATCAATAATTATTTTAAAGGAACGTTTTCATGTACGGTACTTAGTGGGATCGATTATCTGCATTTCAGGATCTTTAATGATAGTTATGAATGATAAAAAGCAGCCGATAAATAGATCTCAAGAAGAGGGTTTATTGAAATCCTCTAACTTCAAATAAAGTAGATTACAATCTTTTACTTGGCTCTATATTTGGTACTATGCATATGTTAGTAGTTTCACTTAATTCAATAAGCAACAAGGTGATGATTAAAAATGATATTCCTTTTGAAATTCTGACACTTTTGACTGGGATCACAAATGTAATTTGTGCAGGATTATTTTCATTTTTTGGCTTTCCTTTATACGATAGTGTAAATTATATATGGTATTCAGCCATCAGCTACATTGTAGTTTACCTCTGATTTTATTATAACAATGAAGGGTT
>Ga0169931_10007796_pt1 | contig 15790 bp, 13 predicted proteins | sample Kivu_15m_20L_FD_129675 | JGI IMG/M metagenome (GOLD analysis project Ga0169931, IMG submission 129675) | Freshwater microbial communities from Lake Kivu, Western Province, Rwanda to study Microbial Dark Matter (Phase II) - Kivu_15m_20L... | ecosystem: Environmental > Aquatic > Freshwater > Lake... | reverse complement strand
TAAAATTAGGTTAATCAGTCTATCAGGACATTTCCATCTATATTCACCTAGAAATTTAGGTTGGTCAGTCTTGCAGGAATTTTTATAGGTGTGGAACTAGGTAATTAGATAAACATAGGTTAAAATCTAGATGTGTTTCTGGTTTCGGGTGCCGTGCTGTGAAACTGTTCCATCACAGCTCATCGCATATCCCATTTTCAGCTTTTCATTCTTTACCATTTCTCTAATCAACAATGGTCAAAAAGGTAAAAGATCTCACAAACATCGTTCATGCACTACTACTCTAGTGAGCTCTACATAGAGTACATAGAGAGAGCTAGAGAGCTACTACTGTACCTCTAGTAGCTAGTAGCTAGTATGTAGGACTCTAGTAGAGACTCGATACAGGCATTACCCCAAAAGGCAAGTGACTATCCACTCTCCATTGTCCACTATCCAGTCACTGCTTGAGTTGACTTCTTAGCCCAATAATAGACTAGTTTCGCTGTCCCCAAAACTTTTATAATATTGTCCGAGACCCCGAGACAGAGGCTAAACTGTTTCCGCTTCGAGGGTAGACTTTCATTCTTTCGTCCGGATTTTTCCCGCCAGTATACGCTTTCTACTATTCAGAATGAATTCACATTCTTGGAATGATAATGCTTACGGTTCCTCGGATGAATTCATGACTGGGACTAGTCAACGGTACAAAAGAAGTTCCGCGAGTCTAACAACCAACCAAGTGAAAGATGAATATGGAATGCGCAACCTTTATCAGTTTGACCCATTAGAACATTATTATTCACAAGCTTCACAGCAAGATGCTATTGAGCCTGCCATGGGTAAAAAACATTCAATGAATCTTTCATCTTCGCAGAAAAACAACTATGACTTCCAACGTAATCAGGAAGATCGCGACATCAATGTCGTACAAGAAAAGATGTCAACGACTCATCAACGAGATTCTCAAGCTATTATTGATAATCGCCCCAAACGGAAAAAGGCGATGAAAAGAAAATATCAAGGCAATCAAGAAATTGAAGTTGAAGAAAATGAGGAACAGCGCCTGGAAAGAGAAAAATTCTATAAAGAACGAAGAATGCGCCGATCAAGGTTTCGACATGATAAGAAATATGATTTTAGTGCAGAAGAAGATGTCGGTGGAAACGTTCGTACGTTTACTCAGATGATGCTCCGTCATACGAGTCATAGTAGCCGTAAGCCAGAGGCTGATATAGAAGTAGATGATCAGTTACTAAACTCGCATAAGTTGATCCCTCTACATAGTCAACATACAAGTATCACTGCTCATCCTGTGGAGTCCTTGATTCGTAGAGCAGAGACATACTTGAGTGCGGGCAAAGGCGATCCCAATAGGAATGGGGTTGTAGATAATGATCCGATGCGATACCTAAAGATGGGATATTCGGCTCCTCAAGGGCATGAACTTCCTTTCATTATTCAAGCATCTGTAGCTATGGTTGATACGCCTAAACGTGTACATGTTGAATGTAACGATGCCTATCGACGTGCAATACTAGGATTAGAAGAATGGCCACAAGTTCAGGGGAATGCCATTCGTCTACCCCGGTTTAAAGGTGACACAGTGGGGTTTAAGCTAAGTTTGAAAGGAAAGGAAAAGTATTCGCGAAAATCCAAAGTAGACTTTGAGAAACAAAATGTGCTTTTTGGTTATGAGATTCTTCCCAAAATACCCTCATCTCGCAGCTCGAGTTTACTTGTAAAAAGTCTAAGTTTTACGCAAATGAAAGCATCTACTGTACGGGCTGGTATTTTTCCTCCAGAAAAGCTTCCAAGAGCTTGTTTCAATCCAGTGATCAAACGCGCACGATTTCCATCTACTTTGGACACTTTCCATTACTTCCCCTTGTCGTCACGATACATAAATGAAGACTCATCACGATTCAATACGGCTCAACGCAAATCTTATGATTTCATACTCTCCACGAATCCTGCAACGGTTGATTTTTTCCGCCCGACTATTCTTAAATCATCTACAGTTCTCGATCGACAATCCGATTTTATACATTATCGATATGCATCTCAACTAACTGCTAGACTGATATGTGGAAGTGCAGGTTCTTTATCAGCATCACTGAACTATCCTGATGAAGTCATGGCTCGTTTGCTACGTTTCTTAAATCGAGATACTGGAAAGTGGTGTCGATCGCATTGGATCATACGCGCGTCACAAGAAATGGCATGTAATAAAGCACTATGGATTGTCATAGAACCCATAATGACTCATCTTGTAAGCCGGTTATCTCCCAAAGACGGTCGACGTCTCATCGCCGATTTAGAACTGATAAAGGGTCATCTGCTTACTGGTGAGGGCTTACTGAGGAATCCATTCAGTCTTTCAATGTCAACCTGTCTTGCAGATATAAGCTTAAGACTAAGACGAGAACTATGGGGTTATGTTAGATTTGCTGTCAGAAAGCTTCGGAAGCTCCTACTTGAACCAGATAATTCCTCAACCATTCTTAATTTATCCAACATATCGCTTGAGAACGAAAGCCGAAACTCTGAAAAACCTTGCGACCAATTGACAGTAGATGAATTTATTGATAGATTCCTTTCCGGCAACGATGGGCAAGTATCTTGTGAAAGTAAATATCCGCAAATAAATAGGTCGACACCGCCTTTCTACATCTCTTTCTGCTTATTTTTCACTAAAAAAATCCGTGAAGTCAATCAATACACCGAATTTAATGAATTATTTTCACAAATTACCCATCAAGGAAAAATAGATATTAATGGGGTTCAACTTACTATGGCTTCACTTTTAACTGAGCTGTCTGTTAGATGCTTGAAGCTCCACCATTGTAGCGGGAATGATTATTCCTTCAATTTGAACAAGATGGCCATCATTCATCAGCAGATATTGTCATACTTGGACATGACCAGTTTACTGTTGGGAAATTACTGTAAAACAATTCGTAAAAACATAATAAGCTCACCCCTTGCGGCAACAATTGTATTGCGTCAGAGTTATATTGCGAATATAGGTATCGATTTTACGAATGAAAGTAAACGGCAGCGTTCCTCATACGATGAAAATGTCGATGATGTTTACGTTGACAACGTTATCATTGATTCATGGTCCCAGATGCAGATACCAAAAGCATCACAACAAGGCGATATACGCCAAGTTGCTAAAAATTTAGTAACTTTGGGGGAATCAATCAAAGATTTCCAATTATCTTTATTCTCAAATATTCACTTAACAACTGGTATAGCTGAACTGTGCACAATTTTGTCAGCTGAAGCCGCCGATATTCTTTCTAGATCATGGGCCCCAGATGAAATTATTACCCGAACACCCTTCGACCTAGTACGTCTTGCTTTAACAAAAATGGATAGTCTTGGACACATTCATAGAAATGACGTGTATAGTATGTCCCTCGACGGAATCTGTGTTAGCGACATGATAACAACATTCGACAAGGTTGCAGATAGTTTTCATCGGTGTCTTTCATTCAACCCATGTGACGTTATTCATTTATCCTGGCACCTAGCTGCAAGGTCAGTTGACAATGTATGATTATTGTACCGTTGCTTAATAGATATGTTGTCGCCAACGAACTTACCTTATCGTTTTCGTCCTACGCGATTTAAATCCCACGGCTTCCATGGAACAATTTGCAATCACATTGTGATGAATCAATTGAATTTAGAGCTGGTACTTTGATTCTTGCATCAGGTTTAGTTTTATACGAGACTAAGAAGAAAGGCGATCCCACGGAACGCAATGGAGGAACTCAGATTCGTCTCGGACATCGCTCTCGACATGAGAATTACTCTTATATTAGAGCTTCAACTGCCGCTGCTTTTAGAGATCTGTTACTCGGAAGACCTGCGTCGCTATACTCCGAATCCCTTCATCATCTTATGATATCTTCTTTTCTTGAATGGAGAGACGTTGTTCGTCTTCTTTCATCACGACCAAATCGATATCACGATCCATATAGGGATATCAGGAAACTCCATATATCTCATATTTTATTGTGGATCACCAGCAATCCAACGAAAGAAAATCTGATGAGAATTTGGCAACTCTGCATCAATGGTGAGGTAAATTATGACACCGTGCTTTCTGCATACGCATCCATGATTGAACGTAAGCCCTATGACATTTCCGCCTGGGTTAACTTCGCAATCCTTCTGGGACCGTTTGCCTCGAGAAATAGTACAAATAAAAAATTAGTCAAGTGGCGTGGTTGGTGGGGTGAAGGGCGACAATGGTGGGAACAATTCTTTCAATTCGATCTGCCTCAACATTTTCATGTGAACAATCCTGAGCTATTTAAAACGCTATCTCAATGGATAATTAAAAAGATCAAGAAGTCACGACAGTCGACATCGGTTTTCTTATCTTTGAAGGAGAAGACGAAAGGGATAAACATAGATACGGGTACAAACATTCTCAGTGATATTTCGTGGATGATACCTGAGAAAGCTACCAGCGATGGTATTGATGATGACGATGATTTTTCAGAGGACAGTGTAGACGATCTTTATCCGTCGCGTTATGACGATTACAGAGATTTACTACCGAAATGTCATGCTGATGTAGTGAGCGATGAGAAAATTATTCGCTTATTGCTCTCTTTTGAAGAATCTTCTTTATGGCGTCTTCAAGGTTTTTGTAAAATCTTATGTGCAAAGATTCTAGTGTGCGGTCACTTATTCGGTCATATGCACTCATTTATTTCGGTGGCGATAAATTTCCTTTTATCATTGTGTACAGAAAATGGCGGGGAATCTGTTGCAATCCATGCATTGAAATGTCTTATCGATCATGGATTCTTGATTCAGCGCTACATCACTAAAGAAGAAACGCTTCTTACTGTAGGGGCGAACAGTAACTTCGGCTCTTCTTTCGAGCGATACTCTTTCTTAAAACTATAGTAGAAGATACACATAATTTAATCTTAAACAAACATATTCATTCTAGCTCCTTTCAATTCTGGAGTGCCTCTATCTCATATTACTGATCATCGAGGGCCCTGTTGAATGCGGAAAAAGTATCTACTCTTTGTGGCTCCGTGTACAAAATATTATGACATATTAGTTTACGCTCACTTATTTGGTCGGATGCATTGCGACAGCGATAAGGCTTCTTTAATCATGGAGCGAGGAAAATGCCGTAGGGAAGTTTGATCGATCATTACTCTTTGACGATACAGCACAGCAATACCAGCGGAATAATTCTCATTCATAAACGATATAGTAGAAGATCTGTTCCGGTAATTTATTCTAACACAAGCGCACTTATTCTACTCCCATCTTTTCTGAATAGCCTCCAATCTCTTTTCATAGTCCTCACGCCAACGTCGCGCCCGGTCATTGAAGACATCTGCGATATCGGAAATATTATCTAGTTCATCTGGCATCGTAATGCTGTCACCGGCTCCAAGTATTTCAGGAGGAACTGAAAATACATCGCTGGAAGTGAAGGAAACTACCGGATTTGCTAATGGACGATGCTCATTGAACGAACCGGGAGGACCAATGTCCCTCCGTGAACGCAGACTTCGAGCTGGTGCCACAGCAGCAGTAGATAATATCGAGGTTCCAACACTAGCACTAGCTAAGCTAAGAGGTTCAACACTGGCATTGGCGGCACTCTGTACAGTGATTGGACTATGAGATTCAGCTACTGGCGGAGAAAGTCCGAGCATACAATCTAAATCTTCTCGTTTTCCGAAAGAGTTCACAACAGCAGCATTTACTAATTCTTCATCATCCTCATGATCCCCGTCATTAATTGGCTGTGACAAGCTGCGAACATAAATACTATCACCTCCTCTGGTTGTGGCTGTTATAGCGGTGGAGGAAAATGTTGTGTTCGTGAAACTGGTTGCAAGGCTTGAATTCCCATCATAATCTCCTCTTGTGGCACGAATAGAGAGTCCTTGTTGATTTGGAGTGACAGGCGTTGAATTTAGTACAAAGGCCTCGATAGATGTTGTTACACGTCGACTGCCTTGTGTAGGAGCTTTTCAGAGAAAACAAACGTTTAGTATTCATGATAATATATCGGATGAGTAGATTCAAGTTAAATTGCGTCAACGTACTGGATGCCGAGCCATCATTTAACTCCTCCACTTCAACCTGTTCTCCTTCATCATCATCATCATCATCATAGTCCCCGTCACCACTCCTCACACTCGCCATTCCTTCTTCACCCTCGACACCAATATCATACGCAGTATCCATTTGGGTCGAACCTTCTCCATCTAAGAAACTTGTGGCAGTAAATGCACTCGTAAGGCTTGCACCTGAGCTTATAATGGCAAAATTTCGTGGATTAGATGTTTGCGCCCTCGTATTGCGAGTCGAGGAAGATTGGAACGGGTTTTGAGCTGTATCTGATGATGCGTTCGTTGAGCTCCCCCTGGTATTATTACGAGGATCAATCCTAGAAGCCTCTCCGTCGACCCAACCATTCGCCCCATTTGTTCTTAAATTTTGGCTGTTACCAGGAATACTATCATCTTTCTGAACTTGAATTTCCATGGTTTCTAAACTTCCATCGTCCATAGTATTATGAGGATCTTCGCTTCGAATATCTCCCTCTTCATCTATCGCCGTAGCGGCTAGAGGATAGGAGTATGCTCTCCTTCTTTGTTGCTGTGACAAGATCATCGCCTCTCTTCTCTCGACCTTGGACTCTAAGCGTAACAATTTCAACTCCATTGCAACCATAGTTTCACTTTGAAGCAAGAGTTGAGCATGTAAGCGATTTTCAAGTGACGAGATACGCTTGTTCGATTCTTGTTGTATTACCGTTATTACTGTAGATGGAGGAATTCGGGCAGTGAAAAGTATAATGAGAAAGGAGAACTACTACAAAAAGAAACAAAGAAGGATATGATATTATACCATTGACATACATCTTTCAAGGTCTCGAGTATTGGATTCTTGCATTTCCTTGAGACTTCTCTCTAACTTTACCTGTACATCTTGAATTGTCTTTTTCAAACCTACTATACTATTGGAATTTATTCCAACCATATTGTTTGTTGCCGAGCCATTGATACCACTACTATGATGATGACTTTGACTTCTAACACTCACCCTGGATGACTGCGAGGGTTGTTGTTGTCTTTCAACAACAACTAGAGGAACTCTGTCTCTTTGCTGATGATGATCACTTTCAATCAAATTTATTCCACTCGAATTTTTCGGAGCGTCAATAATCCAACCAGCCAAGTCCGAGCGAATACTAGGAGTGTCTTGAAGTTCATCCATCAAGGACGACGGTGGCATGTTTAATGCATCAGGAAAATAATGCCCAACAATCGAACTACTATTACTTTTAACAGATCTCGTAGACGATGTCAAGGATGGAGCCCCACCCATAACTCTTGGTGTAAGTCGATTATGATAAGTGAAATTCCGCGCACTAGATGTCATTTGAGGTGTAAGTGGTTCCGTAGGTACTGTTTCTTCCTCATCGTCATGATATGAATTCTGTCGAGTTTCAATTGTTGCATTTCCCTCCAAGTTACCAAGGCGACTTATACTATCTCTTGAAGCTGTTGCGCGAGATTCCGAAAAAGTTCGAACAGAAAGAACTTGCGGTGGTGTGGATGTTCTCCAAGTAGTTGTGGGTGGTGGCGGAACGCTTCCCTCTACGGCAGATGGGTCCTCTGTTAAATCATCGGCAATAGACGAATTGGAGGGCTCTAAATTCACTTCTGTGGTGGGTACAGCTAGGAATGAACTAAGATCTTCATTCGTATCATAATTTGTCGCCCTTTCGACATTCATTTTGAAGAGTGATAAAAGAATGATAAGAAAAGAAAAAAGAATATCAAAAAAGCAAGCCATTTTGAACTATCCGCCAGGGGCGGCCAGGCCAGGGAATCATCCCGTCTCCCGTCTCGTCGCGCGGCGACCGGCGACTCTCATACAGTAATAAATATTTAGCTACATACGGAAGTATCCTACAAGTACCTAGTCTATGCGTTGACCGCGTTGAGCAAAACGCATGCGGATTGCAGTCTTTTCGTTTAACAGGGAGGAGTGAGGAGTGGTACGTACGAAGGTATACTCTAGTGGAGGCTGCAATTGCGCCTCGATTCGACTGTGATGCGATGCATTTCTGTACACTACTATCCCATCTCGAGGTTGGGTGTGCGACTACTTCCAAATCACATTTCTATTGGACATAAAGAATGCTTATTCAATCTGATATCCAGTGCCCATCATACGCACCGATATTTGGTTTTATTGGTGTAGCCTCTTGCGCTACACTTTCAAATTTTGGTTCAGCTTGGGGAACATGGAAAGCTGGACAAGGCCTTTGTGCCATGGGTACAATATACCCGGCGGGTGTTTTAAAAAACTTGGTACCTATTGTCATGGCAGGTGTACTTGGTATTTACGGTCTAATCGTTAGTGTCTTGTTAGCACAAAGTATTACTCAACCATCTACAAGCGGAGTCAAGTCTAGTTCTGGATCTCACAATCAATATGCAGCAAAATACAGCTCTTACAATGGTTATGCACATTTAGCCGCAGGTTTATGTTGTGGGTGCTCTTGTCTAGCCGCAGGTGGATGTATCGGTATGATTGGTGAAGTGGGAACACTAGGGTTTGGAATGAGAGCCACTGCTGGTAAAAGAGCCTGGGCAAGTGGGGAAGGTGTCTCTGCCTCGGATAGTGCACGAGTAGATGCCTCTGGAGGAGGAGATAATCCTATGACTGCTGAAGCTGCGAATAAGTTATATGTGGGAATGTTGATTATGCTCATCTTCAGTGAAGCCCTTGCTTTGTATGGAATGATTGTAGCACTAATTCTCAGTCAGCACTCCTATGCTTGTAGTTAAACAGGGCTCTTGTCTGAAGAAAACACTACAATATGATAAATTTTGAAAAAATCTATGTTATAAGAAACACATCGCACTGTCTATGTATATAAACATAGTGTTCTTTGTTACATCTACGAAAAAAAATTAAAAAAGGAACTGACTGTGGTGTTATATATTAGTTGAAGTACTTGGTGATAATTATTCATCGTAAAATTGTGCTTGTTCAAACCTCCAATATTATTAGCATCAAGGTTGTGGACACCGTGGAGGATACGATAGAAAGTAGGGTCCTGCATACTATTACTCTTAATTGTTACTTTTGTTGAACACAGTTATTTCAGTGGACTTGTTGGGATGGCAAGGGATTTTGCATAGATGACACGTTTTTCTCACTCGTTTGCGAAACACTGATCCCGATAATTATGTAATAGGGCTACCAGATTACGTTTCAGTTGTGTACGAGGCCACGGGTATATACATGATGTTTTCGCAGACAGCTCATTGATCTTATTCCCACGAATCACAAGCGATTATAAGATTATTCGATTGTACGTAATAGATTGTCTGTTCTTTTGTTTAAAATCGTCCATCGGCTTCCGCCTTTAATGTCACGTGTTGAGGCGATTTGGATGTCTACGACTGATGTCACAGGTTTCGAGGAAGAAATCTTCCTGTAAGACAAACACTTCGAACATGAAATCAGTCCATACCCGCAGTGAGTTTCTAGTCCCAATCCCGTTGAGTGACCGAAGCACTCATCAACATTGGAAACCTTTCACTATGGGGCATTTGTAACGCGTATGAACCTTACCCTTGTCGTGTACACTGTCGTCTAGACTTGCCTCATAAGCGTGTAGAATTTATGCCTCAACACGGAATCATCTATACTCCTGATCCAGTCAGGGGGCCGTTCCTCTTATGATGTTTGACTTAATATTTTATTATGAGGGGTCTCAGGACGACAACAGCATTTGGACTTTGGACTCAGACTGTCAGTGTATTGATAACAACGATACAAAACAGTCACAGCATGTTGTCTACACGACTATGTATGTACTTACTGTATAGCCCCTTTTGCTCGTTACATACCGTACTCGATCCCAACTGTTTTTTTCTGTGTGCTTTGTAGCTCTGTACCATACTGTTCCGTACCTCCCCAATAATCGTATGCATGCCCGTTATAATGCGAGTTTCGTTCGGCCATTTAAAATCGAGGTAGCTTATTGATTGTTTAAATCTATAGTTTAATTGCACACGACTTTGCTATGAACGAGATTTTCAAGTTTCTTCTCATAAGCATATCCATCGGCTTTGCAATTTGCGACGAATCCTGGAGATTTATCACACTTGCTGATTGGCATGGTGGTGAAGGTTTCGTAAAGTCCCCTGGCATGAACTTAGAAAATGGTCCAGTAGAAAAGAAAATGAAACTCGAAACGCTTCAATATTTGAAGAAAACATTCGGTGGAGAGTTGGTCATGTTACCAGGAGACAGTAATGGTGGTCATTGGGATGGTCCTGAAATGGTGAAAAGAATCAACGAGAGTAACTTAACTACAACTGAAGACATTGTTCTAAAAGCCGGAGATAATTGCTATCGAACTATTCGTCTATTGTTCAAAGAGGGAGGTTACCCGACGATGCTTATGACAACGGGAGACCATGAATATGGTGGTAATCCATGGAATCCAAATACCACGCATTTGAGAGTTCAACCACAATTCAGGGAAACGTATCAAAGAAACTTTAACCGAGACACACAGACTGGTCAATTTCTCTTCTCTGAGCCCATCGGTAGTTCCCCATCCCGTCCTCTAGGGACACCTTTTGAGAATACATCCTATGCCTATCGATATAAAAATGCTCTTTTCATTACTCTGGATGCCTTTCGACTCATTGATGATTATACACAGAAATTTTGGGATAAATCAACAGGTAGAGGAGGCCAAGGTGCTGTTACTTGCACAATCGACGGGAAACATCTTGATTGGTTAGAAAATGTACTAAAAGAGGCTCGTAGAGATCTCACGATAAAACATATTTTCGTTCAAGCCCATGTCCCAGTGCTCCAACCGGTACGTAAAGTAAACAGCTCAGGACAATTCATGGACGACGCAGAAAAAAGTGAATTCTGGAATATCATGAGAAAGTACTCTGTTGATGTTTATTTCGCCGGTGAAGTCCATACCAATACTGCAACGAAAGATGAAGAATCCAACATAGTGCAAATAGTCTCACGAGGGAATTTTTTCAACAATTTTTTGACGGTTGATCTCACCGATACGTCCATACACATCACTAGCTACAATGAAATCGGAGTTTTACCTCAGAACAATAACAATTACGAAGCTTGGGGTGATCTCATCATTGATAAATCTGGTTCTGAGACTCAAATTCTTTCGAGTGGTTCTTTAGAATTATTAGATATACGAGCCCCTCTAATTCATTTTGCTTTCGACGAAATATCCCAATTAGAAAATAGCCGTCAAGTGCTTGCCTTGAATCATGACGACCATAAAACAACACTTGTTGCACGTAAAATTACTATTCGAGGTATTGAATGTCGTTACTCTATGTACAATCACGGTTCATTTGGACGTAAGTTACTTTTGTAATACACTTGCAAGTTAAATGCCACAATCAATCGATAAGATTACTTAAATCATGCCTTCATCTCCTCCATGCATAGAACAATATGACGCTCAAGTAGGAAATTTGGAAATAGTCGATGGTGGAGTGGATGGAAAAGCTGGCCGCTTCAATGAATCGACTCGAGTAGGCATATGGGGGATGGGTCCTCATAGTGGTGGTGTCATTATGTCCTATTCACTATACTTTAAAACAGAGAGAATCGAGCGAAACATGGTTCTTTTACACATGGGAAGTATATTTGCACATCGTCACGAGTCCAAAGAGCATATTATGACCTTGACTTTAGATCATGGAATCCCAACTTTATACATAAGTTCCAGCACAAGGCTTGCTGCTACTAATATCCAAGGACTTGCTGATGGAGAATGGCATCAGATTGCAATATCTATGCCACGTAAGAGTGCGAAGCTATCAGAACTTGTTATGATTATTGATGGTGAAAATGTTTCAGCTAAAGTTCATGGTGACGACGATTACCTCTTTTTCTCGACCAATGGACGCGTTTCGATTGGAGGCTATGGGCAAACTGGTAGAGTCTATGATTCGAACAAGTTTCGTTTCCTATCACCGTATTACGGTCTCATCGATGAGGTATTCATTTGGAGCAAGCCATTGATCTAGCATAAATGTATAGACTCCAAAATATTTTTTTACCAAGTTTGTAAACCATATTACGTAAAAGCATTGTATAATTACTGTACTTGCTATACTATGTACCGATAAATTGTTATTTTTTATAGCTAAATGAATTAGAGGAGCTGACGGTTAAAGGTACCTTATTCCATAATAGCATTGGGATGCGATGTATTACACATTGCTTTCCTAGTGTTGGTCCGGTCCATACGAATTTCAGCATGGATCAAGAAAATAAAATGCTAGTATTAGGATACCATCTCTACCCCAACCATGTAAACAAGGAATGCCATCGAAAAGAATGGTGTACTTTTACCTGTATCTATAATAAATAAAAGATCCAAAGCATATTCAAAGAAGGTTTTTCGACATCAAGGTTGCATACGACGTTGTGGTCTATGTAACGAATATATTGATTAAGGATCAACAGTTATGTTCAATGCATGAATGGGTGCATGTACGGAAGAAGTATTAGTCCTTACACTTCTCTGAGATCAATGGATCTATAGTACATGCACTGACGCAGTTTACGTTCCAACTGATAAAGACTATTCTCCTCATTCCAACAAAAACAAGTGTTTGAAGAGGGACATCCTTAAAACATCGCCGTTGACCAAGGTTTGTCTCATTCAATGAAGACAAGATTAGTGACTGCATGGCTTTAGAATTTGTCAAAAGATAAAATAGTCGGTACAGTACGTAGTGATGTAAACACAAGTACAGTACATACTTGTATTTTAGGAAGTAAAAGTGCGTTGGTGTCTGAGTACTGTACACTGTACACTGTGCAGTAGTTCCATGCAGTGATTGATTTATCGTTGTTATTAAAACCGAAAGTTTTCATAGCTTCTCTTTTCCCATTGAACCTATTACACACAATCTTTGTTGATATTCTGACATATAAAACTCTATTATTTATATCTACGTTGATATTCTTACATGTAGAGATAATTCACGAACTGCTCATCTAGATTCAAAATGCTGCGATATTCTTCGTCCATAAGTGCTGATAGGCGAATAAACCTACACACTATACAATTTATGAAACGAAGATACCTTGTATTTATCGGTGGTATAGCTGTTATTCAATTCTTTTATTTAATATGGGTTATCGAATTCGAAGAGAGTCTCTTTCAAGGAATCCACCATGCATCCTTAGAGATCTTTAAAGCTGGAGCTCCGAAACAAAATGGTCATACCTGTAGTCTAACAGAAAATACTCAGATCGTACCCGACAAACTTCCATCTTTCAATCAAACAGCTCAAATTCTTCACGAGTAAGATATCTATATTTTTGCTGTGTGCATAAATTTTTATCATATTTTCATCTAGTCTCTCTCTCCTTCCCTTCACACGTTTAACATGTTTTTAGGGAGGTTCGTGTGGTTTTCTTTAGTTTTGCGCTTGTCTTCATTTTATGCCCAGACTCCTACAGTGAAGAAATTTCTATCATCACCTATGCTCAATATGATTGGGCCAAAACATTTATCTTACCCGATACCTTTTGGGGTGATGTATATATTTACACAGACATATTAGAAGATCTTCTAGCTACTACAAATTATACAACACAATGGATTGGTTCAATAGCATCTATTCGACAATCGTCGTACAAGGACGTTAACGATATGAATGTTATATGGATTAATAAAATGCTTTCAGATATTAGTTTCATTGAAGATGACATAGATGTTCTCGTTTTTACGGATTCTCATGAAATAGCAAATCAACCGTTCCATCCACTTTGGATGAATCTCACAGATATAACACTAGATGCGCTTGGTGTAAAGGAGACGGATGCATCCATGTTAATCAATTACATTATTCAACACAATAATAGTTTTCGTGGCTTGTCTTTTGTAGCACGCCCTATTCTTATTCGTCAATGGGCAAAATGGATACGAAGGGTCATTGAATATTATCGGTCGGATTACCGGTTTTTACTCATGTTACAACGTGTACCCTGTCATGAAATGAAAAATACTGTTCAAACGTATATATCCCATTTCCTATTGTCGTACTTTTTTATATCTAGGGATAGCCATATCATGTTTATTAGCGTCTATAAAGATTTAGAGAGGTGTGAAGTATACAGAGAAAGTGAAACAGCAGCTTATATACTAAATAATGACATTCTAGCAACTCTATCGAGGTGCGTTTTCTCATCGAAGGTTTCTTTATCCGTAAAAATTCTTCAACTCGTCGGATTTCCTATTCCATAACCCCTACTTTGGCATGCTCTGTAGTAAAGGAACTAGTGGAAACGAGCAACTATACGTTTTATGTCACAGTTTAGACTCCTGCCATCAAGCTATGGGGCAATTTACATATTACTCATGGGGTAAACATCTATACTTCATGCCTTCAACAAACATCCTAGAAACTTATTTCTACACCAATGTTTTAGAAAATCTTTTGGAATCCTCAGCGCATAAACCAAACTGGATAGGATCGATTTCTTGGAAAGCACTGGAGAAAACGTATCTGAGCGTCATTGATCAAATGTTATCAGACAAGTCTTTACTGCAAGATGGGTACGATGTACTGGGTTTTTGGACTCCTTCTCCATTTGATCCGCACTATTGTAATTCTTCCATGCACATTCATACTGAATATGCTCATGGTCATACAGGATTGATACAATTTATTACATACATCCTGAGGGGCATCGATGAAACCTCTGAAAACATATCAATCTTGCATCAACCTTACCCAACATTCAAAAGCTTTTATGGGAGTTACTTTGTTGCACGGCCTACTTTTATGCGAGAATATATAGCCTGGATCCGCAAGGTGATGGTGTTTATGGCAAAAGATCCCATTGCAAGGACGTATGTATGGTCTAACTCGCAATATGATGGTGATGAGTCAGTCCCTTTCAAAGTGTTTGGTGTGACATTCTACCCTTTGCATCCATTTATTGGTGAGCGATTATTACAGTACTTTTTCAACTCTCGTAAGGCATCCATTGCTCTACTGTTTGAATACATGGAAAAGAATGGTATAACAACTGATCCTTATTACTACCCATGTGGTTGGTGGCTGGATATGAAGTATAATTAACATTAAACAGATAACTTGACTCCGAAGCTCTCTGAAAGTACGTCATTATTCAGAACATGAGTAAATTGCTGGCAGCACATAATCGAAGGCGTGAGCCGATTCGATCGGGACTTCCGGTATTTTATAAATTTGTAATACTAAGATCGGCCTCACACTATTACCAATACTTAAAATGCAATGGTTGTGTCCTTCGAAAATTCGATTATGTATTACCTATGAAGCTACGTATCTTTTTGAGTGGACTAACGAATATAGCCAGATCTTTTCACTGAAAAAGATTGCGATGTTTGTGGCATCAATTGTGGATCCGGTTCTCAATATTGACTATGATTGGTGGATGAAATAATTGTCCCTTGCTTCAAAATGTTATTTCCATTTACAGCCACTTATTTACAGCCACGGTGACTACCAGCCACGGACGCGCACGGCCGGACGACGGCATGGCTGGCATGGCTGTAAATAACGTGGCTGTAAATAATAGTGTATCGTGCGCGATACAAAGCATAGCGTAGCCTGCCGCAGGCTGCGTTGAGCAAAATCACAGGTACAGGTAGGGTACAAATAAAAATGTAGAATAACAATATGATGGAATATCCGAAAATGAGTGTGAATCGATAAGT
>Ga0169931_10007793_pt1 | contig 15792 bp, 11 predicted proteins | sample Kivu_15m_20L_FD_129675 | JGI IMG/M metagenome (GOLD analysis project Ga0169931, IMG submission 129675) | Freshwater microbial communities from Lake Kivu, Western Province, Rwanda to study Microbial Dark Matter (Phase II) - Kivu_15m_20L... | ecosystem: Environmental > Aquatic > Freshwater > Lake... | reverse complement strand
GCATGGTTCTTGCCGGCACCAAAAGCGCAATGAGCAAAGCCCCAGAAGTGGCTAATGCCACCCTAAAAGTATTAAATAATTCAGTACCTAAAGAAGTGGCTGGAATAGTTTTCTTATCTGGTGGGCAGAGTCCTGAACAAGCCACGGCCAATCTTAATGCTATTGGACTTAAGGGCGAGCAGCCTTGGCCCATAACCTATAGCTACTCCAGAGCCGTACAGGATCCAGTGCTGAAATTATGGCGTGGCAAAAAGGCTAATACCAAGAAAGCACAGACTATGTTCTCTAAACTACTAGCCCAAAATAGTGCCGCCCGCAATGGCCAATTTACTGGCAAAAAAGTTTTTTAAAAAAACTTAAAAAAAGTCTAAAAAAGTTATTGACGGCTCGAAACGTAAGCGGTATTATTATATCAGTGCTGCACACATAAATTACTCAAAAACAAAAACAAAGACTTTTAACAGGTTAGCAAGCGCCTCGGGCCCACGCTAACCTGTTTCTTTTTAGGACAATCCCCGCCCAAAATTTAATGGGCGGATATTTTTTTGTTCACTATATTTTTATTCATAAAATTTTCAAGTAAACTATTTTTGATTGAGTTTTATGATTACTTTATTAATATATAATACTTGTGCTTAGACCTATAAAAGTGTATTATTTAACCTAAAGATAATTAAAATAAATGACCATAAAAACAAAAGTAAGAATTGAAGTTTTAACAGATTTAATGGCCGGCCTAGGGCTTGTTTTGATTTTTATTGTCATTTTAATTACCGGCGGTGGTAAAGCAGAAAAAGCCAATGCTGATCTTGCCAACACCGAAACCCTAGCTGCGACTGCCCAAGACGCATCAGCGACTTTAAAGGGGTTGATAAATTCGAGCGATAAACCTGTGACCGCGCGGGGCTTTGAATGGGGAACCTCCCCTTTATATGGAAACTCCGTCCCAATAAATGGCGCTAGCTTACCGGTAAAATTTGATAACCAATGGCCAAGTGCATTCGCTGCAGACTCAATTGCTGTAAAGAATGATGGAAGCTACGCCATTTTAAATACCCAGCTTAACAAGGTGCTGGTTTTTGACGCATTAGGCAATCAAACTGCCGAACTAGGTGGTATTCAGGGCTCCGGAAATTACGAATTCAATTCACCTCGAGCTTTGAGCTATGACAGCTCAGGCAATTTGTATGTTGCAGACACAGAAAATTCAAGAATTCAAAAATACTCTTCAAATTTAGCCTACAATCAGACCATAAGCGATCCTGCCATACAAAAACCGATGGCTCTTCAGATAGATTCTGCCAATAACTTATACGTACTGGATGAGGCTGTGCAAAAAGTATTTAAGCTAGATAATTCATTCAACATTGTGGTGACTACTGGCGAGGGCTTGCTAGAGCAACCGAGCAGTATAACCATTGACCAAACAGGTAATATGTTCGTGTCTCAATTAAGCGGAACTAAAAAATTCGACGTCTTAGGAAATTACATACAGACAATTGGAAACGAATTGTATAATGCCATAGCTATTGCAGATAATGGCAGTATATATTCGCTAAAAGATGATTATATAAAAATATACTCTAACGATGGGCAGTTCCTAAACCAATTTGGTGGTAGTGGAAATGCCATAGCTCAATTCAATAACGCCAAGGCTTTGAATATAAGCAGTAATAATCTTTTTGTAGCTGATACAGACAACCTTAGAGTTCAAAAATTTGTAAATCAAGCGTCACTACCACTTGGGAACTTTGAACAAAACATTAGTGGTCTAAATTGCAGCACGACTTATCACTTTAGGGCTTATGCCACCAATGAAGACGGTACATCTTATGGTAACGACCAAAGCTTTACGACTCTTCCTTGCGGAGTTTCTGCTCAAGCATTAACTATTCAAACTAACAACCCCACAGGAGTTGGTAGCTTTACAGCTACTCTTAACGGAGAGGTTTCTGCCTCAACCTCTGCCATAACTCGCAGGGGCTTTGAGTGGGGCACTTCTCCGAGCTTTGGAAATTATATAGCAGGTATTGCTGCTGAATCGAGCCGAAAGCTTTACCCAGACACCACCGGCTGGCCAGTTGCAAGCAATTTGCCAACCGGTGTTGCGGTAGATAGTAATTCCCAGAAAGTTTATGTTTCTGACCCTGCAGGTAACCAAATTAAGGTTTTCAACTTTTCTGGGGTCTTAATAGGAACCTACAACCCAGGAACATTGAATGGTCCAAACGGATTGGCAGTAGACACTGCCGGAAGAATTTATATCGCAGATAGTGGCAATGACCGAATACTAGTTGTAAACTCGGATCTTTCTACTGTTGCTGGTTCTATGGGTGGGCCTGGAGTTAATCCTGAAAATTTAAATAATCCTAACGGCGTAGCACTTGATACTTTTGGAAATATCTACGTAGCCGATAGTGGAAATGACAAAATAAAACGATATGACACATCATTTAATTATGATGCTAGCGGAAGCTTTGGATCTACTGGCGCTGGTGGTACTGGCCAGTTTAATAACCCTCTTGGTATTGCTATAGACCAAACAGGCAGCAACAAAATAATTGTTGCTGATACCGGAAATAATCGCTACCAAGTGTTTGAACAAACATATTCTGCAGGGCCGCCCATATCTATAACCCCTGTCGCCACCCCCTCTCTAATTGTTGATGGTAGTGTTTCGGGCACCCCTTTTAATGCGCCTTCTTCCGTTGCGGTCGATGTCAACAACAACGTTTATGTTGCTGATACTGGAAATCATCTAATAGCTATATTTAATTCGTCTGGTGCGCATTTGTCTTCATATGGGTCAATAGCAAACTTTAATTCTCCTTTTGGGGTAGCAACCTACACTGAACCAAGCTCTAATCCTGTAAATAATAACTCCATGGTCTTTGTGACGGATCAAAATAATTCTGAAGTTGAAAAATTTTTAACCCAGGTTGAGTTTTCTGTAACAAACTACAGCAACACCCTGGATTATTTAAGCTGTGGCACTACTTATTATTACCGTGCCACCGCTACCAATTCAGATGGTAATTACCTGGGCGCCACAAAAAACTTCACAACTAACCCCTGCAACACCAACGTAACTGCAACCACCCTGCCACCAAGCAATATCTCTGGTACATTTGGTACTTTGAATGGGAATATTTCATCTGTCGGTCCAGACCCACTACTAGAAATACAAGGATTTGAGTGGGGCTCCTCTACTGCGTATGGTAATTTATTAAACAACCAAAATAGCGGATCGCAAAACGATGCTAACTACTTAGATTTGGCAACACAGTGGAGCTCAACACTTAACACCCCCCTAGACGTAGCCTCTGATGAGTTTGGAAATGTCTATGTTTCGGATTATGCCAATAATAAAGTTAAAAAGTACAATAATAATGGTGGTCTGGTTACTTCTTGGAATGTAAATCAGCCCAAAGGTATCACCAGTCGGCCAGGTATAATTTGGGTAGTTAGTTCGGCAGGAATCTCTAAATTCCAGAGTGACGGAACTTTCTTGGCTGACTTTTCGGCCGGTATTGGTGCCACAGATGTGGGAGCTGATATAGCAGGCAATATGTATGCAACATTCCCAGAGGGCTTTGTATTAAAAATGGATTCAGCAGGCAACCCACTAGATATTTGGGGCTACTATTCATCAAATTCAAACGATAATCTTGGCTATTTTCCAACCGGTATTGAGGTGAGAGACTACGGTTCAGGCAACGGCATTATATATGTTTCAGATACCACCAAAAATAGAATCGCTAAATATACTTTTCCTAACGGTAATTTTGGTAGCTCAATAGGAGGCTTTGGGTCTGAAAAAGGAAATCTGATTCTACCTGGATTTATATCACTCAATCAAACCAATGAAGATGTTTTCGTAACTGATTCGACCGGTTCTTTAAGTAAATTTAATGCTGTCGGCACCCAAACGTATTACAAGAGTAACGTTGTAAATTTAAGCTACGGAAGCGGTATAAACTCTATTTTAAGTGGTGTGGCCGTTGATCCAACCGGTAATTTGTTTGTAACTAGCACAACCGATAATTTAGTTAAAAAATTCTATCAAAGAAACGCTGCAAATGCCCTAGGTGATTATTCAAGCGTTCTAGGTCAATTGAACTGCGGTTCTACTTACTACTACAGAGCATATGCAAGCAATGGAACAACAAACTTTTTTGGATCTGGCCAAACACTTAAGACTACAGATTGTAATTTAATCCCAACCATATCAAACCCCATACCATTTGGTAGTATCCCAATCGGAATCTTTACAAATCCTCAAACCACCGGCGCAGCCAGCGCCATAGGCCCTGATGGACAACTAATTACGCCTGGAGGTAGCCGAACAGGCGGTGTGGCCTCGGCTATAAACAATGCGCTTCAAGGGATTTTAAACATCACAAAACGTGTTCCGCGAGAAGTTGCTGAAGCTATTCCATTTTTACTGATTTTATTAATTCTATTCTTTGCTTTAATATATGCCGTTCAGTCCTACAGAGAGTTAAAAAGTGCCGAACGCTATAATGCTTTAATTGATAGGTACAATAACCTTCAATTTGGTAGCAAAAACTTCATTTCTCTAACTAATCACTACTTGAATACGCCTATTAGTATTATGCAACTAAGTGCGGACCTTATGCTTACTAATGGAATAATTAATAAAGCAAAATCACAGCAAATAACCGAAATAATCCACGGCATTACCAATTCAGTACATCAACTCCTGGAAAAAAACACAAAAACAACCGAGCGATTCATAGCAGAAATTAGCCCTGAACTACTGAACAAAAAAGTAAGAAAAGCCAGCTTCAATCCACTCGCCTGGATACCAATAATTATCGCTGGCGGACTTGTGCTAATTGCAAACTTACTATTTCTGAGAGCAGATGTATTTCAGTTTAGCTTTACTTCTTTGATTGTTCAGATAGGGTTGTTTACGCTTAGTGCACTATTTATAATTTTGGCCTGGAGAAGTCTTAATAAAAACCGGGAAATTAACAGGCAAAGAATCGTAACTCTACAAAAAGAAAAGGAGCTTTCAGAGTATAAAATAAACTTTATTAATGAAGCTTCAAAATCAATTAACAAAAATATTGATAAATTAAAAACCATATCTGAGGAATTAAGCAATCAAGAGCAAGCTAAATCATTCATAAGGGGCGTTGGAATGCTATCAAGTGTTCAAAAATCATTCGATCTGCTTAAAAAATTCTCAGCTTTCAGCCCTACTGGGGCAATAGATGAAGACGATGTCAACTTGGTTCTTAAAAAAATAATAGAACGCCAATCTGATATTTTGGCTAGAAAAAATATTAAAATCAAAATTAATGTTGCAAAAGAACTCAATATGCGACTAGATAAGTCGGCTCTAATATTACTTTTAGGATCAACTATAAACAATGCGGTAAAATTTAGTAAAAATAACAGCACTGTCTTTATTACAGTAGAAAATAAATTTGGTGGCTCTAAAATATCAGTCAAGGATCAGGGTATAGGTATTCCAAAAGACAAGATTGACCAGCTGATGATGCCGTTCACAAGAGCTTCCGATGCTATGGAGTACGACTATGAGGGACTAGGACTTGGCTTATACCTAGACAGGATTATTATCGAGCAAATTGGTGGTTCTATAAAAATTAGCTCAGAACTAGGCAAGGGAACAGTCGTAGAATTCAATGTACCTAGAGCAGTCAACAAGCATGAGTCCAAAATAACATCGCCAATTAGATCAAAACAGTCGCCGGCAACTACATAAAAAACCCCGGCAAAAAAGCCGGGGCATTCAGAACTGATCAAGATAACCTGCTCCTTCTTCACGGAGCTGATTAATTGATTCAATCCAGTCGCTCATCATTGCAGAATAACGATCAGTCTTGGATTCAAGGTGCATGTAGCTTTGAGGATAAATTAGTTCTCCTACCACACCAACAATAACCCTTCTTCTAAGTAGCCCTTTGCGAACAACCTTATCTCCCTTGGAACAACCAACCAGAGCGATCGGAAGTATTGGGCAGCCAGACAAAAAAGCGACTTTAGATGCACCATATTTGGCATCTTCAACACTAGATGTTCCAACCCTACTTCCTTCCGGAAACATAATTGCTGGAACACCTCGCTTGAGCGCTTTAACCACGACAGGAATGAGCTCCTGTGGCGTATATGAAGCCGTTTGAAGGGCTTTTATTCTTTCGGGTGAGTTCTTACTCTCATTACCATCAATACTAGGTCTGAAGACGGGCACTGCCCCCATACGCTGGTTAATCCAGCCGAGAATTGGGTGGGCACAAAATTGAGGCTTGCAAACCCAAATCAATCCTCTTTTAAACATTCCAATAAAAGGTATGTCCCAAACTTGACCATGGTTAGCAGCAATTACAAAAGCTTTTGGCTCGCCCACTCTACTATATCCATTCCTAGAATAGTAACTTGGCTTATATTTGAAGCCCCCCGGCTGAGGAATGCGCTCATTATTATAAAGTACTGGCTTTATAAAAAAACTAGAAAGAAAAGCAACTGTTCCTCTAAACATTCTATACCCGGTCGGGTAAGCAACTCCCGTTGCCGAGACCAATCTTTTTTTGCGCTTGGCTTCGTCTCTACTGCTTAGCTGCTGCATGCATCTCCTTTAGCTGCAAGGTACAGGCCCAAATTTTAACAGGTTATAGCAAAATATTAAAGCTTAAGCTATATTTTTTGTTGTTAAAAGTACAATAATAATGAACACAAAAAAAGACCATTGTTCTAAATGGTCCTCTTTTGGTGGAGCTGGCGGGAATTGCACCCACGTCCGCTAAACTTTCCAATATGATTTCTACGAGCGTAGCTAATCTTATATGTTTTACAAATTCAGAACTCTTTAGACCAGCACAATAAGCCCTAAACTTGCTTGCTATAAAAGACTTAGTTAGAACATAGCAAGAAGCTCTACTGCAATCTGATAAATTACACCGAACTCCTTCTATCAGATATTGAAGGTTCGATGGCTAGTGCAAATTAAGCAAAAGCTGGTGCGTAGGCTGGTGCCTTTACGGCATTAACCAAACGCTCTACAAATGATTTTGCATTTGTTAAAGGTGGAAACAGCTAACGTGTATTTCCAAACCGACTCGCAATCACATTTCAAGATCCAACGTCGAAGCTAAACAGCCCCATAACTAGAAATTATACCACAAATTAGCTTAAAATGCTAGTGTTTATATATCGTATCTAAGATGTTTTTTGACTGTTCTGAATTGATAAAGGCCAAACAAAGCCACCAAGCCCCCTGCTATAACCATAACTGATGCAGGGCTAATTAGGTCTGCCGTAACTCCTGCTAGCAACACTGGCAATGAGGCTGCTAAATTCATCATCATGTTTAGAGTTCCAAAAATTTTACCCCTTTCCTCATCCGTGGAGTGTTCTTGTAGTAGCGTTTGTGCGGAAACGCTCACAAGGGCGTTGGCTAGACCCAATACAAAAGCAATAGAAATTACAATCCAGTCATAAAATGGAAAGTTCTTCAATCTATCGACAAAACCAATAGATAATAATGATAATACGGCTATAACTATACCGACGTTTATAACCTTTGCCTTATGAAAGTTTTTAAAGAATTGGCCCACAGCTACTGCGCCAATAACCATTCCTAAAGCAGCTGGAATAATCAACTTAACACTTACCTGAGCAAGACTTTGATTAAACAAGACAACTGCTAGTCCAGGAGCAACTACAGCAATTATCCCTATTATCATTTGGCCAATGGTTAGGTTTGCAATAGGAAATGATAGCATCGGTGTTTTCCATATTTTATATGTTGTCTGTCTTATAGTCACAAAAACCTGATGATTAATAGCCTTAAAGTTAAGCCCATGCTCTTTTGGAGCCATTTTAGGAAGGCCTGCGCTTAAAAGTGCAGCCAAGAGAAAGGCTGTAGAAGTAACCCAATAAACCGAATTTGCCCCTCCTACAGAAATAATCGGGCCTGCCAAGCTGTAACCCAGAATAAAAGAGCTATATAGAGTAAACAAAAATAATGAATTTGCCGCCACAAACTGCTTTTTAGTTACCAGACGGGGCAATGCGGCCGATTCTGCTGGGGTAAAAAATTGTGACAACACAGAGATTACAAAAACCATTAAATACACAAAAATTAAGTTCGTCTCAAACACCAAGAAAAATAAAACCAGCACCGCTCGAACAATATTTGTGACCACCAGAACTTTTCTACGATCCAGATGGTCCACGTATGCTCCAGCTAGTACCGCAAAAATAATCGAGGGAACCCCAAAAGCCAGAATGAGTAAACTTACTGCAATATTTGCATAGCTTGTCTTCTCAGTTAGTTCAAAAATTCTGATTATTAAAGCAAAGTTCAAAAGATGAGCGGCCAACTGTGAAGACAATTGGGCGATCCAGATTTTTACAAAATTTGTGTTTCTAAATAAGTCTAAATACATAATTTTCTCTATAATTCTAACATTTTAAGTATAAAATTTCAGCTATTTAGGTAAAACTGAAGTCTTTGTAGTAAAATATTGATAAGACTAATATGAAAAAGTACAAAATAAATGTCATATCTGATAGTGCCTTTACTGTTCAAGGTCACGGGGTTCATACTGCCTACACTGAACATCTTAACGGTCTAAAAAAATATTCTCCAAATCTAGAAGTTCACACTAACGAGAAGAACTTAAAGACCGAAATAGTTCATATCCATACTGTTGGAGCGTATGGAATTAGATTTTTACTTTCAAAAAATTGCTTAGTTTTCGTATCTGCCCATGTAGTGCCAGATTCTTTTGTTGGTAGTCTGGTAGGAGCAAAGCTCTGGTATCCATTCGCGAGACTCTACTTGAAATGGTTCTACAATAGGGCCGATGGTGTTTTTGCTGTCAGTCAAGAAGTGGCTGACCAGCTATCGGAAATGAATATAAAGCCGCCAGTGTATGTTGTGCCAAATATGCTCGATACCCAGACTTTTTCAAGTTCTGCTCAAAAGAAAGCAAATGCTAGAAAAAAACTCCATATTAAAAAGGACAAATTTGTAGTTGTTTGTAGCGGACAAGTACAGCCAAGAAAAAGAGTTGATAGCTTCTTAGCTTGCGCAAAAGCCTTGCCGGATATTCAATTTATCTGGGTTGGAGGCATTCCATTCAAAAGAGCCGCCGCAAATTATAATGAAATGCAAAAAGTTATGCAGACTGCTCCGGACAATGTCACATTTACTGGAGTGATAAAACACGAAGAAGTCATAGCCTACTACCAGGCTTCAGATGTATTCTTTTTGCCTTCCGAACAAGAAACTTTCGGGATTGTTATGATTGAAGGCGCCGCTGCCGGCCTACCTGTCCTATTGCGAGACAATGACCAATACAAAATTACATTCAAGGACTGGTATTTATCGGCCCGCGACGACAAGGGTTTTATAGAAAAAATTAAAAAGTTATCAGAAGACAAAAAATACTATGAAGAAGCCAAGAAAAAATCATCCCAAATAGCCAATAGGTATGACACCAAAACTGTAATGCAACAAATTAATTCTATATATGACAAAGCTTTAGTGGATAAAAATAAATGAAAATTGGCTTTTTTACAGATAGATATTACCCGCAAGTAGATGGCGTTGCGGTATCGGTTGATATATTTGCACAAGAGCTGATAAAGCTAGGTCATGAAGTAATAGTCTATGCGCCCGAACCATCAAAAAAGAACCGCAACAAGAAAGACCCCAACTATGTAGTAAGATTCAAATCCGTTCCTAGCATATGGTATGAAGATCACCGCGACACTATGCCTTTTACAGCCAGCACGATCAAGAAGGTAAAGGCTGAAAATCTAGATATCATACATATTCATACTCCTGCACAGGTGGGAATGTTAGGCCTTAGAATAGCAAAGGAAGATAGCATACCAACTGTGGTCACTCACCACACAGATATAGACCAGTACGCCAAAATATACAAAAAAATAATGCTGGGAATTCTTGTAGGAATTTTAATTGGTCCTGCACTGATTAAATCCAAAGAACACTATAAAGACATTCTGCCCAATCTAAAGCCCAAAAAATCTTTTACTAAATGGAACCGTAAATTAATTATTGAAAGCGTGGGCCTTTTCTATCAAAACTGTGATGCAGTAATAGTCCCATCTGTAAAAATGCAGCGCTCATTAAAAGAATATGGTAAATTTAACAACATCAAGGTTCTACCAACAGGAATAGACCTTGAAGAAGCCAAGGCAAAAACAGATTACAACCCAAGAGAACTCTTTAGCATCAAAGACTCCCCTCTTTTACTTTTTGTGGGCCGACTTGGAAAAGAGAAAAATATCCAATTGATAATTAAAAGCATGCCAAAAATCATCAAACAATCCCCAAAAGCACAACTCTTGATTGTTGGTAATGGTCCATACTACGAAGAACTTCATAAGCTCGTTGAGGACTTAAAGATCAAAAAAAATGTTCACTTTACAGGCATGCTGGACAGGGCCGACACATTTGCGTGTTTTAAATCTGCAGATATATTCTGCTTTGCTTCAACTACCGACACACAAGGGCTTGTACTAAATGAGGCCGCAATTGAATCTAAACCAATTGTATTTCTTGATGACGAAATATCACCTTTGGCAGAAGATAAAAAAACCGGTATCAAGGCTCTCAACAATACAAAAAGTTTTAGCGAAGCCTGCTTAGAACTTATAAAAAATACCGAGCTCTCAAAAAGATATGGTAAAAATGCTAAAAAAATGGCGATGAAAATAACTATTGAAAAACAGTCCAAAAAACTCATAGAAATATATAAAAATATCAGCTAGAGGTTGGTAAAAATACTCTAACCTTGATACCATAAGAGGTATGAAAAATAAGCCCAAAAAGGCAAAAGAACTCCATAAATCTGTCCACTCCGGATCAAGCACTGGTAAAGCTAATTTTGACGACTCTTTTATTGATTATGTTACCTGTGAGATTGATACGGAAACGATAAATCCAAATGATGCCTGGCAATGCAAGCCGATAATCTTGGACGTTGAAGGAATTGAAACCGAGATAAGAAGAGATTACATATTCGATCAATACGTGATTATATCTCCAGGAAGAGGCAAAAGACCTTATGACACTCATAAAAACCGGCACCCCCTTATAGAGACCGCCGATAGCCCTAGGCTGGACAAGGAAAAGGAAGTCTACACAGTTAAAGAAGATGGCGACTGGCTGGTAAAAGTCGTTCAGAACCGATTTCCTGCACTCACAATGGGTAATTTTAGAGCTCATGGTAGCCAAGAAATCGTTATTGATACCCCCCTTGCCAACACTTCTTTTTCACAACTTTCACTAGCCCAAATAGAGCGCGTACTAAAAACTTATCAGCAAAGAATCGAAGATTTAAGTGCAAAAAAAGGTATTGCGTACGTATTAGTATTCAGAAATGATGGATTTGAAGCTGGTGCAAGCCTAGCTCATGCGCACAGTCAAATATACGCCTTGCCAATAATCCCCAAGAAGTTCTTAGAACAATCAAAGCAAATTGAAGAGTACTATATAGACAAAAAGAAAGAGCCGATAGAGGATATTATCGCTTATGAAAAGAACCAAAAGCAGCGAGTCATTTTTGAGGATAGTCATTTTATTGCTATTTGTCCTTATGCATCTATTTATCCCTTTGAAGCCTGGATAATACCTAAGAGACATGTTGTAAATTTTACCGAAATAAACGAAACCGAACTAAAGTCTTGTACAAAACAGCTCAAAATGCTTACTGAAAAGCTAACTGGCGCACAGATTAGCTATAATTTTTATATAGAAAACGGAACCAGCCCAAATTTTAGATGCATTATTAAGCTATATGGCAGAAGCAACATCTGGGGTGGCTTTGAAGTCGCAACCGGAATGGTAATAAATACAGTACCTCCCGAATCGGCAACTAAATGGTACAAAAGCAAGTAAAATGCTATACTTAATTGGCCTAAATTAGGTTGCTAGTGAGCCCGCTAGCGTAAAATCCGGATGGGCACCAACCGGCTGGCTGTGAGCCCGCAGCTAGTAAGAGTCTAGGGATGGGCACCAACCCTACAGCGCGCTTGATTTAGCAATATGCAATCTCAAATCGCAACCCTGAAGTAAATTCTCAAAATCTTCAGAAAAAGCAACTCTCCTCACGGCCATATCAATTTGGCCTTCGGCCCTCATTTTATGAGGGCCATTAATTTTTATACTGGAAATGCTTGATTTTCGTTTTTTGTTTGTATAACATGATTCAAAACAAGGGGGTTCAAATGCTTGCAAAAATTAATACAATATCCAACATAGGACTAGATTGCCAATTAATTCTTGTAGAGGCTGATATGAGTAACGGTCTACCCGGCTTTATGATTGTTGGGCTTGCAAACAAGGCTGTTGACGAGGCAAAAGAACGGGTTCGCTCTGCTATAAAAAACTCTGGTCTAAATCTTCCACCTAGAAAAATAACTTTGAATTTAGCCCCGGCCGATCTCCCCAAGAACGGATCGGGCTTTGATTTAGCAATGGCCGTGAGCCTACTATTAGCCAGCAAACAGATAAACAGTGTAGGTAACAATTCTGCATTCTTGGGCGAACTTGGACTGGATGGTACAGCTAGGCCGATAGCTGGAGCATTATCCCTCGCACAGACTTGTGTTGAAAATGATATTACCGAACTTTACATATCGGCTGGGGTCGCAAAGCAGGCTGCCCTAATTGAAGGGATAACAGTTTACCCTGTCGAATCGCTCTCGCAACTATACCGCCACCTAATTGGAGAGTCAGTGATAATGCCCCTAAACCAGACTAAAATCAAGCCACAGGACAGAGTTGCCGATATAGATTTGTCTGAAATTTACGGACAAGAACAAGCTAAAAGAGCTATTGAACTGGCTGCAAGCGGAAATCACAATATATTATTGAGTGGGCCTCCGGGATCGGGCAAATCTATGCTTGCCAAGTCCCTAATCGGATTAATTCCAGAGCCCAGCTACGATGAATCCATAGAAATAACAAAAATACACAGTCTAGCTGGACAATCAACTGACGAAATCATTTGCAACAGACCCTACAGGAGCCCCCACCATACTGCCAGTAGTGTTGCTTTAATTGGTGGAGGCCAATGGCCTAAACCTGGAGAAATAAGCCTAGCCCATAGAGGGGTGCTATTTTTGGACGAAATTCCCGAGTTCGCAAGAAGTGTTCTGGAAGTGTTAAGGCAACCGCTTGAAGAAGGAAGGGTTACTATATCGCGCGCCTCTACCACTCAAGACTATCCAGCTCGCTTTTTATTAGTAGCAGCTCAGAATCCGTGTCCTTGTGGATATGCTGGAGACCAAGAGAATGTATGTAGCTGCTCACCCTCTCAATTGAATAAATACAGCTCAAAGGTTTCTGGCCCTCTTCTGGACAGAATAGATATCGTGGTAAGAGTGCAAAGAGTTAAGAAATCACAATTAATTAATAAAGTTAATTCCGAATCTAGCGCAGATGTCAAAAAAAGAGTTATAAATGCCCGAAAGATTCAAAAAGATCGGTTCAAAAAAGAACTAATTTCTTCAAACAACGAAATGACTAATAAACAAATAGAAAAGTATTGCGACCTAAACGAATCCGGCAAAAGACTAATGGAGCAGGCGATCAATAATTTAAAGCTTTCTGCGAGGGCCTATATGAGGGTTCTTAAATTGAGCAGAACAATTGCAGATCTTGAAGGATCACAATCGATCGAATCTAAACACATAGCAGAAGCATTGCAGTATAGAGCTTAGAAATTGATTTTAATAACCCCATAAATCTGATCTGAAACTGATTTATTTTGCAGTAATATATATAACAGCACAAAAGCACCGATTATTATTGCTAGCAAAGCAAGACTAAATTTTACATCAGAAACAACATAATCTTGATCTTTAATCAAATTGTCCGCCTTGACAATTTTATTCTCTACAACTGGCTCGTCATAATTATTAGATACTGCCTTAATCTGTAAGGGTTTATTTTTTATTGTATTTTTAACAACTTTATTTTGTTTAGCTTTGCTAATCTTGTGTTTTTTCTTCTTTGCCACAGCTTGTTCTCCTTTTATGTACCATTTTAGACCTAAGTTAACCAGTTGCCAAGCACCCCCTGTTGAGAGTATAGTTATAGATTAGAAAAGATGGAAATACTACTACTTATACTATTTTTAATAACTGCTGGGCTGGCTGGCTATACTCTATGGGAGCAAATATCGCTTAAAAAGAGGTATGGGCAGTTTCTAGATGGTGCTGAAGCTAAAAAAGTTGAAGATATGATAAAAGGCTACTCAGGAGATGTAGATAAAGCGCTTTCCCAACTTGATGAATTAGCAGGTTTTGTAGCCAAATTACACAAAACTCAACAATTTGCTATATCTAAGGTGGGCCTGGTTAGATTCAACCCCTTTGGTGACACAGGAGGAGATCATAGTTTTTCTCTAGCAATACTTGATCATATGAATAATGGTATTGTCATTTCGGCTGTGCACGCTCGCTCAGGAACAAGAGTCTACGCAAAAGACATTATAGAAGGCAAATCAAGCCATAATCTGTCAAAAGAAGAGGCCAAAGCCTTAGAAGAAGCCTCAAACCAAAAGAGTAAGTGATGATAAATCTTAACAAAAAAGGACACATATCTGAACTGGTTGGATATTCCGGTATTTTTTTGGGCTCAGAAATAGAGGCCCAAGGCTCTATTAAAACCGAAGAGGATGTTTTTATAGATGGAGAATTTAAAGGATCCATAGAAACAGCTGGTGCCGTTGAGATTGGTAAAAACTCAAGCCTAACAGGCTCCATTACTGCCCGCTCAATTATCATAGAGGGCTTCGCAAAAGCTGACTTGTTAGCAACCGACTCAATCCATATAGCAGGTTGCGGAAAAGTACAAGGAAGTATCAACTCTAAAAACATCTCTATAGATCCAGGGGCGGTATTAAAAATTAAGGCAACCACAGAAAATGTATAAATACCTAATAAACTCAAATTCCAAAACAATTATTGATGAAAAGTTAAATCTTCAACTCAGAGAAAAACTACAAAAAAAACAAATCTATAGTGAATTTATTAACTTTTCCGGGGAAAAAGAATTAAGCGATATTTTAAGCTCTCTTAAAAAACAGACGACAAATACACTTGTGATGATTGGAGATGACAATGACTTTAATTTGCTAATTGGCCAGACGGGCAAGCTAGATTCTGATATCGCAGTTGGTTATTTGCCCATTAAAAAATCTAGTCTGTCTAAATATTTAGGCCTTAGCAATATACAGGACAGCATTAATTCTCTATCCCAGCGCAAAATCACCGAAAAAATAATATATTCACTATCAAGTCGGTATTTTTTAGATAAGATAGATTTAAATTTTGATGAAAATCATAAAGAAAAAATAATCATTACTACAGACAAGGGTCTAGAAATAAAAATACCTAGTTGTGTGGTTTCTATTGAAAACCTCAATGATGACAGTTATTTAACAAAAACCCCTATTCAGATTAAGGCCTACAAGATGGAATCGCAAAAACAGCAAAACAAAAACAAGTCTGTGATTGCTAAATTTATTGTTAAATTCAATACCAGCTCCGAAAAAAGAGAGGGTTTAATTCTTATCCTGCACGCAAAAAACTTCAGAATCAATTCCTTATCAAAAGCAAAAGACTCGACAGGTAGAATCTATAATCAGTCAATTTTAATTGGTAAATCTCCTAAGACTATCAGACTAATATCAAAAAAGGCTGATATACAAAAATAGTTCCTCCTATAAACACTTGCCAATTAAGTGCTTCCATGATAAT
>Ga0169931_10007792_pt1 | contig 15794 bp, 10 predicted proteins | sample Kivu_15m_20L_FD_129675 | JGI IMG/M metagenome (GOLD analysis project Ga0169931, IMG submission 129675) | Freshwater microbial communities from Lake Kivu, Western Province, Rwanda to study Microbial Dark Matter (Phase II) - Kivu_15m_20L... | ecosystem: Environmental > Aquatic > Freshwater > Lake... | reverse complement strand
TAATGATACCCCTCCTGGCAGAGCTCCGCGCTTAGGGTTAAAGTCAGCCATTTTTACCACTGTGTAATTCTACGATCTGCTCTATGTAGCTGCGGAAATGTCCAAGTTTGAAACGACGATAATTGACTGGAAATATCCATCCTATTAATTAATTATCGCGTTACGATTCATCGCCTACACATCATTCGCCATGTCATGCAATAAGATGTAGAGTGACCCAAACTGATACATCAATTTATTATTGGCTCTTAACAGTGCCGGTATCAAAATTAACTTGCTGAGTTTGTCACTTCGTCTTATTTGCCCTATTCAATCGATGTTTTGGGAAGTCATCTTTCAATTCCCGAAAGGAGTGAAAAATCTGCTACATGATTTGAGAATCTACAAATTGATCCATGATGCAAAGACGACTCCTAATAATGCATGGACGGGTCGTCCGTTTACTCTTATTCGAAGTAACGAGTCAGGCCTCATAACGCAACTACAATCAGCTCCAGGTCAAAAGCAACGGTTACTACAAATACATTATTTTATTACGGTTCATTCAAAAATACCAAGACACCAACAAGAATTTCAAAGAAGACTTAAGCGTGATTTACGGAAAGTTCTACTTCCAGTTTTAGCTTATACTTTTCTCCCCATCGTTGGAAATCTCTTCCTGCTACTTCCTGCGATAGCTCCTCGTCTGTTTACATCGCGTCACTTCTTACAAAATTCATCTATAAAAGCCTTGGCAGTAAAGGAATACAATCTTAGAAAACTATGGTATACACGGGTCGCTCGCGATTTTTGGTTGTCTTCAATGAAACCCATGGCTCGTGATGAATTTTATTTAGATTGTATTAATTACTGTCATCCTAGGGCCAATTACGTAGATGATAATGTTCCAACCTCAATGAATATTATACCCCTGCTTAATTTACTACTTCCCTTAGAAGTTTTGAAGCATTTTGGTCTCTCGTCTATCTCTACGCTTCAAAGTCGGTATTTCGTATCCATCGACACACTTTCTTCATCATCCTTGTATGATTTGGCAAGATCTCATGGAATCACATCTAGTGACATCTATTTACAATTTGTACCCAACGCCTTTTTACGCAAGCGGCTGCTCTCGATAGCTCATGATATTCTTGATGATGATATTCTTTTGATTCAAGCTAATGAACATTTTAATGAATGCCATTCTTTAACTGATGAGGAAGTTTTAGATGCTTGTTTACTTCGAGGGCTATCCATTGATACTATACTCAATATGCGTACCGACTTATCTCATCATTTACGAATTGTACACTACCTTCTCATCGAACTAATACAAATAAAAAGTGCTACAACAAACGATCATATATCCGTCGCGCATCAATTTAACGAGGAATTAAAGAAAGCTGTTCTTACATTTGTTCTATTTTTACCGTCAATTATATATGATGTAAAAGTTTGGGCATCCAGCACGTGTTACCAAGAGAATTAGGATGTAATGGATTATAAAATACTATGAAGCTATATGAAGAGAAAAAGAAAAAATGGATGATTTTTTAGCTTTATACTTTATATTACTCGGTCGTGTGACATGATTCGGTATCGTCATCATCAGTACCTAGGTACTATCCTACTGTAGCTAAAATTGAAACGTACTGTACCTACATTGAACTCAATACACACTCTGAGCGACTGTGACTTACGTACACTCTGACAATTTTTAAACCAGAGCTTATCTGTTTGATCAGCATCGCTATTCTTAATAACTGATATCCACCTCGATGGTTCGAGGGAATTGGCAAAAGCGAGTAGAGACAGCGCAAGGTATTTCTTCCTTCACTATTAAAGTGGTGTGATTTTGATCTTTTTTCTTCTCTTAATTTATTAAAGGATTCGCTTGTATATTTGATGTCGATGTATAGCTCGTCGGAAAGAGACACGCCAAAAGAAGCTCCGTCGTGATTCCAGGGCTGCTTATAAGACTCTAGTACAATCTCAATTATGGGATTTCCTAGATCAAAATATTGATTCTATTCTGGCGCATCTGTCGACCGTCGATGGCGTATATCATACGACCTCGTCTGATGGGGTAATTAAAAACAATGATGAAATCAATGTTCATATCTGGACAGATATCGCACCTAATTTTCTTGCTATCAATCGATCACATGAAAGTTCTGACCAGGTTGATCAGGCTTTAATTAAGTGTGATAATGCCTATCGTACCACTACACCTATCAACCGAAACTCTTCATCAACAAAAATTGATCCAAACGCGCATAATACACCGAAAAGTAGCAAGAGTAGGCGGCATTCCTTTGATGAACCAAAGTTGTCACATCATGATCACAATATCAAGAGAGCTTCAAATGAAAGGCGTAGTTCTCTTGATGAAACCCAAATCTTTGAAACAGCCATGGATCACGAAGAAGAATTAGGGAGGCGAAGATCTTCCTCGTCATGTAGGCGGAATTCGTTTGATGAAACGCATTTGTGTGAAAGCCCTAGAATTTATCCTCGAGAGAATATTGGATTTCATTCCGTGGATGATCATATTGAGTTACCTGATATGGACAATAACTTATGTCGGAAATTTTTCTTCCTTGATACTTGCCCTCATATTCAAAAGAAAGGCTCTGCATGTACTTGCTTGTATGAACATTATCCAAAGAATTCAACTCAGAAATCTTTGGCTCAAGTTTTACAGTCACAAACGAAGTCCACGAATTATGATAAACCTTACATAATCAGACAGACGTTGGAGTCGTCATCGAAGGCATCGGCTATAGCTCTGTCTGAGCTAGACGATTTGGTCTACGATCAAGATAATGATACCGGAGATGGTTATATTGATATGCTTTACTACATGACTGTTCCCGTACATGCTTTGAAAACCGGAAGCAAAGGTTCTCGTGATTCATTAGCTCATATGAATAGCGACATTGTCCGCGATTCCAAAGTATCGAAAGCACTGTCTCAAGTTTTGTCTCAAGAGAAATGTCCCATTGGAAGTATTGTTTATTTAACCATAGGTAATACTCTCATATTCGATCGCTACAAAGGCGGCATCGTGGCCTCATTTCCCACATTAGAGAAGTCAACATCCCATGTGAAGCAATCACCTGCCACTCGTTTACCAGATTCAATTCTTGAGTATATTATTTTGTTCCTTCCAAATAATGCAAGTGGGATTTTATCCTCCGTCTGCAAGGTGTGTGTATGAGCATTATATAGTTTACCATCTTCTATTCCGCAGTCGAAAAACTGATATGAGATTCATTTGCAAATATGATCGATCAGACGTGGTATAATGAAATCGGAACTAATTCACCTGCACTTTGGAAATGTCTAATTGACAGGAATAACTGGCCTTCACTATATTTAAATAGTATGGTTAACAAGTTGGGGGACGCCACTACCTCAAGCATTGAACTCCGAACACACTACCGCGATTTATTTATATCTCATTATACAATTGTGAATAGGATGACGAATTTATTTGCAGAGATAAAGAAAATTGACGCTCCTCAAACGCATCCAATTCAACGGTTAAATCAAAAGAATTGCATCAAAACGTCGTATTCTGATCGTAGTGAATCCCATAGCTCATGTGTGGAGGTTCTTCATTTTTCGGAGTCGAGTATACTCATCGCGTATCAAAACTGCACCATGAGATTATTTGATATAGTATCGACTTCTTCAGGTTTCGGGCACTTCCTGAAACAGAGTCTTATTGTAAGAATCGCACCATTTGGAATTTCAAAGAAAACATCCACTTCATTACGAGCCGTTACGATGGATAATCATACCATTCTTTGCTCATACAGCGTGTACAATGCCAAGCGAGTCAATGACCCCTCAAGTAAATGCTGGCTCGCCTCTATTCATCGTGAAGACCTATTGTGCGTTAACACCGGTTCATCACAAGATGAAATAAATGAAGTGATCCATGTCTATAACATATGGCAACGAGTCATTGATTATCTTCCCAGAATAATTGATCATGCGCCAGATAACTTTGCAGATTTTTTAATATCTGGTGGTTTGTTTTCTTCCTTATATATAAACATGGGGAACGATTTAGTCTCTTTGGGTAATGGGCGCTTTTTTTTTATCGCATTAATCTTGGATAAGCCAGATTATGACGAGGATTCAACAACATTGGCAACCGTGTCTATAATTTTCTCTACTGCAGGTGCATCCATACTGTGGATGGAATTTCTTCCTCCGACTTTGCAACCGGAGTTAAGTGATAACATTACCATTTGCAGTCTTTGTGGGATGAATAAGAAATCCAGTATGGCACTAGCGGTTGCAACATCTCTTGGATCAAATATTCTCCTCATTGAGGTGGATTCAAGAAATACAGTTTTGTTACGCGAGATAGGTGATGACTCACGGATTCATAGGAATCCGGCACTTGAACTGAATGCCTTCGAAGTCAACTCAAATCACAAACGATGTGGCCTCATACTCGCTGAGGAAATTATCTTAACCCATAAGAATCCTCATGAAAACTGTTGTCAACTTTCCTTTATTTCATGCAGTGAAAAAACTGAATCAAATTTAACCGCACTAGTGATATTTGACTGCGTAGCCATTAGGCGGATTCAACAAGTGGGGGAATATGTCATTGCCGAGGTTAATTTCTTTCGCATGCCTCATGATCCTAAGGGATCATTTGGTTTTGTAATTATACATATACCCACTAGGCTAGAAGTTCATCGTTATTGCCTTGAAGAATTCGACCCAATTGACTCTTCCTCGCGATATCGATCACTTTTCATCCAAAAGTTATTCGCGTTCGTTGCAGCAAGTTCCGCTGAAGAAGAAGACCTAGAAGTTCATGTTATCGTGTCAAGCTCATCAGTAAGAAACTACGATAAAGTTCTTGAAGCCGAAGTTGACGTCTTAAAAAAGAAACCCAAGAAATCCATGCAAAAGAGTACAAAGAAGGATGGCTATGCTCGTGGTATGACACTTCGTGGATGAGAGATGAGAGAAATACCACGAGCATTAGATGTGTCGTTACACATGTTTGTCAATCGATTCGATTGAACTATAGTCAGACGGTACTCCAAATTATTTTGGAAATATTTCAGTCGGTACCCCACATTCCTAATGATACATAAGTATAAGAGGAAATGAAATCATGAATATTTCCATTCGTTGCATAGTCGTATTGTTTCCTCCATGTTCATCACAGAATCTTTTTGTAAGGCTTCTTGGACCTTGGACTGTTCCAATCACTTAACGGCGCCCGAAAGTTTTTTCAACTTCTTTTATGTTCTCATTCATACTCCGACAACATTTCAATTACAATCATCCTTTATACTCTCTGTCGTCGAAGATGCCTACTGATCGAGTCGAAGTGACCTTGATTGATGATTTTGTTTCTGGGGAAGCATTCTAGGATGCAGCTATATGTAATAATATTCTATACCCTTCTTGGCTTGAGTGCTTTGATTCCTGAATAAAATTATAACATATATGAACTAAATCATAAACATTGGCGTTTTATTTTTCCGTCAATTACTTACGTAACGTAAGTAATCAGACTTCTTTATCTATCGAATCATAATGCATGATAAGTCATCTATATTCTCAATATTCATATACAATCATCCATTTCATAATCTCCGTCAATTTAAAACATCGTCGTCATCTTCTTCATCCATACTTCTCTCTACCTTCTTCATTAAGAAGTGATGACATCAATCATCTTTCTTATATCAATGTACTGTACTGCCTAGGGTTACGTTATAGGTTATAGGGTTGTTTCATGGTGAATAATAATGCCAGCACAAAAACTACATACAGTACATCACAATCAGTTCCTATTTTAACGATCTTTGAGTGATCAAAAGATATTTGTATACTGCATTAATACAGATGCATGTTAAGACGATTGACCCTCTGCTTATAGGGTGGCGGTCTGTCTACTGATTGGGTGTTGACGGACGGGGCTATTCAAGGCATGCAAAAGCGACGCAGTTTGCTCTTGGATGATGGAACAAATCGTCTTCCTGTGTACACCGATCGCGGTAAATCAATCAGCGGTCATCTTCGCGCAAAATACAAGAAGCTAGACATCATTCAACGCGTAATAAGATGTTTAATTATGTCACTTATTGCATTCAGCGTTCCTCTTACTTTAATACACTACTTATCCACGAGTCCTTTTTGGAAAGCGGATACCGTCTCTTTCAGAGTTCAACCTTTCAATGAGTCTACTGTGATATCATCCTTTACACAGGGTATCGAAATAAAACCACTTCGAATGATTGACAGAGAGCAATATACGATTCGGATAATGACCTTTCGGCGTAATGATCAGCTCCTTATCTCTCTTAACCATCATTCTTCATGTCCAGGTGTAGCTCTGATTCAGGTTGTATGGTGCGATCAAGCATATTTCCCACCTCCTGATATACTGTATCATAAGAGCTCGAAAGTCGTTGTTGAGTTTCACTCTACGAATTCTCTTAACGAGCGGTTTAACATCTTAACACGAGATGAAGCTTGGAATGGATGGTCGACACATCCCAAGAAGCCCGATGACGTTCAAGCGTTTCATTTTGTAGAAACTCCAACGCTAGGTATACTGAGTATTGATGATGATGTGATGAGACCATGTGAGGCCATTGATGCAGGATTCTTTCGATGGACTCATCATCCTGATCGCATGGTTGGCTTCGATGCTAGGGTTCATTCTATAAGTCGTACTAATGACGAGAGCCATAAAGAGGTTTGGACGTATGGCTACCTATCTCAAGTAAGAAAAAAGAATCATTACAGTTTGACTCTTTCAAGGTTTTGCTTCCTTCACCGAGATTATCTACATATGTACATGACGACACTGCATAAAACTATTTTCGCCTTTGTTGAGGAAAAGATGAATTGTGAAGATATTGCGATGAGTCTTTTCGTATCCTCCAAAACTCAGGGTAAACTCCCACTGTTGGCGGACTTATGGGCTATGGAAGCTATGGTGAAGTTAAAATCTACCCAGAAAATTAGTGACTCATCCAACCATAAGTCTACACGAGACTTTTGCGTGAATTCCTTTGCCGAAATATTAGGTTTGAAAGGCACAAATATATCCTTTCAACCTGAAACGATTGTGGATTCAAAAACAAGAAATTGGTTTGGTGTTGGTGTTGATCGTGACGAATGGACGATTAGCGAGGATTCACAACTAAGAAAGCGACAATTGTATAATCTACTACAAAGTTGGGAAAAGGAGAAAATCATCCGGAAGAAAGTTGCAGAACTTATGAAAGGAACAGTACAAGAAGCCTTGCAAAAAGGGCTCTTAGATGAATAATGGGAAATTAGTAATAAGACTAAACAATTACTGTAATTTTGTATCTTGCATTTTATTGTTGCGGTGTTTGATTCAAAAGACTCAGCTTAAGATAGGCGTCGGTACGCTCTTTCATCGTTTGAGCTCCATCAATCCCAGTTATGGGTAGTTTGAAAGGCTTCAGCAAGGATTTGTTAGGAATAGTTAAAGTCTTTCCAGGATCCGGCTGATCCGAATATCGGCATGATTTTCGTTGAAAATGAAGCTCACAATGTCCCAACGTTCCATCAAATCGATTCTTCTTGACCTCAATGTATTTTCGTTGACCATCATATTGCAAGATCAAAACAGAGTCAGCCTCTTGTGTAGCCTTCGCACTTCCAAATATGGAGGAAATACCAAGTCTAGAATACTCATCCTCTTTTCTTGGATGAACCACAACTGTAACATGAACATTTCTTTCGGTTGCAAACTTACGGAATTTTTCAATCGCCATGTCTTGGTAGTCAAATTTATCAAAGCTATTCCTAGATCCGCTGCTGTTCCTAGATATCATAAACTGCAAATTATCTAATATAATATGTTGCACATCATGGACATAGGCTGCATAATCCATTGCATCAAGGACATCATCTACATCGGAACCGCCATGAAATTTCATAAAATATAGGGGAAGATTTTCAAATCGATCTGCAAGAGCATTTAAATAATTGATCGAGTCCGTGCCATTCACAACGAGGGGTTCACGAGAAAATTGCTGCATCATTTTTTGTAAAAGGCGTGTATTTTTAATTTCAAAGCTGCCCCAAAGTGTGGGATGACCTTGTTCAGCGATATCCAATGATAACTGGCAGAGGAAGGTCGTTTTACCACTTCCCGTTGGACCGGTAACTACAGTCATTTCCCCTCTTCGAAATCCCTTGATGATATTGTTGAGTGAAGGTAAGCTTGAGACTTGTACACCGGAATACTTATTTGGATTTAGAATCTCTTCCAATACTTGGTCTCTCACTGCGGAAAACGTGAGTATGCGATCATGTGGCATTAAGCGTGCACCTTGAATCATCTGTTCTAGATCGCAATTTTGCAGTAGAGCCTCATTGGCATCCTTTGGTGCTGGTTTTCCATTCTTCGATGTTGGTTGTACGAGATAACATCGATTCAATCCTAGTTTCTTGGCAAATTGTTCTGCTCCCTCACGACCTGGACCGTCGTTATCCATCCATAGATATATTCGTTGAAATCGTTCTAATAGAGGTAAGACTGCATCAGGTAAAGACCTACAACCATTGGGTAATGAAACACTTGGACGTCCAGTAGCCTGATATACAGCCATTGCGTCATATTCTCCTTCTGTTAAAACCACTTCTTTTGCATCCAAGGGTACTATCATCAAAATAAAAGGTAGAAATAAAGGCAAAGTATAGCATCCATATCATTTGTGATTAGAACGAGATGCATACCGAAAGAAGAGAGAGGCTTAGTGCTAAATATTCGTACCTGTATGTAAACCAAATAATGACCATCCACCACCAGGGGGATCTAAACGTTGCCATGCCTTATTATGAATCGATCTTAATTTGATCCTTCGTATAACAAAGGGATTATTCTTCCTATGATGAGTTGGTTTGGATGTGTCCTCCACTAGATCTATGAGCAAGTTCTTGGTCGTGATGGCATCCTGATGACTTTTGCCATTGTCGGATACATCAGATTTGGATCCGTCATCAACCTCATCTCCCAGGATATTTTTATCGACTTGTTCAGTATTTCCATCCTCATGCTTGTCATGGATATGTTTATGCTGTAGACTATGATGATGAGTACAGTCTACATTCTGTTTGTCATGAGCTATTTCATATATAGCTCCGCGTAAATTTTCCTGTTCTTGTACATCGGAGGCCCTCATAATCCAAGGAAATGTAATACAATCAGTTTGGATGTAATTTAAACGATGATGAGTCCCATCCCTCTTTTCGGTACTTGGAAATTTTTGTGTAGTTAAACCAACACCATACACGCGTAGTGTTTTACGTGTAAATCCTCGTTGATGAGTTAAATAATCCAATGCCAAGGTACGATTTCCAAAGATTTCATGGGTTTCGGTGGTTGCTGATGTGGGTGTTGATGATTGGTTTGAATGATCCATAGATGACGGAAGTGGATCTAGCAAATTACTTGTATATAATTTCTGTAAAATGGGTTGCGGCATAGGTAAACATGGCATCGGTGTAGGATGAGGTGTATACAAGCTCGATGAAATAGATGATGGATTGTAGTAGTAATTTGATTTCGATGTTGGCGTTGGCGATAAAGTGGTGCTAGAACTCTTGCTACGACCTCTCTGTCCATCATCATCATGTTGGTGGACATTACAATCTTGTATATCAAAGGAACCTACTTTTTTTGTAAAATCAAACCAACTCCCTTTAGCACCACAGCGATGACAAAAATAGGCCCCACCTCCAATTTGTATGTATAATTTAAAAAGGTTATCAGGTTTATCATTGGTTGGTTTAGAGCAAAAGGGACATTCACGTAATATGACATGAGTTGACGTAGACCGTAGTTGGGGATTGTTGCTGTTGCTGTTTGAGAAACTTAAATGACGAGTACAAAAATCAATAATTTGGTTCATGGATATTTGTAAGGATAAATTGTACTTCGACACAAAAACCTTGAACCGACGTTGACATGAGTGGACCGTATTGTTGTTGTGGTTGAAAGAATATCGATGATCCATGTTCCTATACCGAGTCATCATCCCTGTAGATGGTGATAATGACGAATCATAATTTTGATTCATGATGGACCATGACGAAAAAGTGACAATCCTTCTTTTCATCGATCGTCGGGGGATACATTTACAGTACGTGGACATGTAACAAAGCGGGTTCATATTTGATTGTCTGTACTTGATTTTTTAAAAGCAAAGGACTGTGATTTCCACAAAGCAAAGAAATAAGACACAGTGCTTGAAGTATATTTATTATACCTGTAGGTAATATTTTTTCTTCGATCTATAAATTACAAAAGATAGGCTTGCCCATTCGGTAACATTTTTAAAATTGTACTGGAACTACATACTGAGTAATTAGGACCTACCGCACAAATTGGCGCGATGATAGTACTCAACTATGTTCAACTACTCAACTGCGGTTTCCACTATTCCTCGTTGTTACGTTCAATCCAAAATACATAGAAGCACAAAAGAGATCTTGTACGCTTATCATTTCTTGCAGAGGTTCATGTTAGTAATGTTGACTATTGATTGATCGATCAATCGTAGCCTGCAGTTTTTTTTTTTTAAATTGTAAGTATTTATTACTTATTGCAGTAACTCTATGTCTCCATATCGAATTTACAATTTAACTACCGGTCAGTCGTGCGGCGGAGTTGACTGCAATACTGTATGTAATTCAAACATGTGCGATCAGATGAAAACAAATGCAAGTCTGCTTATAAATTGAGTCAACAATGTCACCACTTCCATCTTATGGATGCCTGACGTTCTCCTTTCTGTGACCTGTTTAGGAATTGACGCCTGCTCATTTAAGACAACCACATGAATGTCTAAAATTTACAGACGTCGACTCCCAAAATGTTCACACATATGAAAACGTCAGGCATCCATGAGACTGGAAGTGGTAACAGTGTTTTCAATTTCAGACTTTTTCATTTGTTTTTCCTCGGAGCTTTTATGAAACCGCAGTAAACATACTTTGGTTATAAACAAAACTTTGTTATTCAATTGATGCAATCCAGACATCTGAAATTAAGATGACTATTCCTGACACGAAGAATCAAGCAGAGGAGTTTCAACAACAAGAGTCGTCGACCACGACACAAGTCCCTACCCCGTCAACAGGAATGAGTACTTCATCCACTACCACACCCCCGAAGCCATCTGCACCTGTGTGGTATTCTAAACTCAGTGTTCATGAAAAATCCTTAGAAGATCAAGCCAACTGGTTTTCGGCTATTACTTTATCCTACCTTTCTCCGTTATTACGACTAGGCTCGATCAAAGTATTAGATCATGAAGATATTGGTGTACCATCTCATGAAGATGAAGCTAAGCAAATTTTTGTTCGTATTTCCAAGGCATGGAAATACCAAATCATGAAAATTGAACAATTGAATCATCACCGTAAAGCTATATATGATGCAAAACGATCAAAACTTCCTTATGCAAAAAAAGCACAAATGCCACGCTTTGTTCCCTCAGAACCGAGTATAACCAAAGCACTTATAATTTCTTTTGGTGTACGAAGAATATTATGGGCTATATCTTTAAATATTCTAGCGATGGTGTTTGGATTCATTCCGATTTATTTGCTCAAAGGTATGATGAGAAAAATTTGAAAATTCAATAATGATTAGCAATAACTTGATAATGACACTTAGAAGCTCAACGATATTTACTTTTTTCTGTGTAAAATTTGAATAAGATTTGGTCAATTACGTGGCTAGTGGTGGACGTGCTCAAACCTTTTTCCATCCTTGGCTAGAGGCGGTACTTTTTGGGCTTGTTCCGTTGGTATATTCTATACTTCAAACTAGATCCATGCTTATCTTTAATCATTTCTCTATATTCGCACGAACTGCAATATCAACACTCTTATATGAAAAGGCCATGCACATCTCGGCCTCAGGCAAAGCTTCTACAAATACTGGTCAAGTTGTAAACATGATGAGTACTGACGCTTCCCAACTTCAACGACTTATTCAAAATGGTGGATTGATCCTTGTTTCACCACTTGTTATTATTGCTTCCCTCATCCTTATTTTCATTGAACTTGGTAATGCTACATGGGTTGGTGTTGGGCTTATGCTATTCCTTATACCCGTAAACGGTATCCTTTTATCAGTGGTATCCAATATGCGTAAAAGAGTCTTGAAATACTCCGATCTACGTGTAAAGTTGATGAATGAAATCCTCACTGGTATTCGTATTATCAAATACTATGCATGGGAGAAACCCTTTCAATATGAAGTCGAAAGACTCCGGGCCAATGAGCTTAAATATTTAACCAATATGGCTTACGTTTCAGCCGCGGGGTTCTCTCTTCTCATGCAGAGTGCTCCCATCATTCAATTGATTCTTGTTTTCTATACCTACGTGCAAATTCAAGATGAGGCGTTAACGGTGTCAAGTACTTTCGCGATTGTTTCTCTCTTTACCTACATGCGTGTCCCACTTGCTCTCCTAACCATGGGAATGCTTCAATACAGTCAGAGTAAGGTCTCTTTACGTCGATTTTCAAGATACCTTCAGCTGCGTGACATAGAGAAGTATGTAAATAATGATGTTTCAAGTAGTGATGGTATCATCGCCCAGTCAATTGGATGTATAGTAATTCAAAACGGTTCGTTTTCGTGGACGAGTGCTGGCGCTGATGTATCACTAACTAATCATGACGTTAACAAAAGAAAGAGCCAAAGACGAAGCACAGTAGGTAGTTCTAGTCGAAGCTCAAAAACCTCTATCTTATCAGAGTCAAATGAATTCCAGAATTCTATCTTGGAAGCTAACAGTTTAGGTTTAACGATGCTTGAGGATAGCGAATCAATCAATATACCCGCACTTCGAAATATAAACGTGTCTATAAAACCTGGGGAACTAATTGCAGTTGTTGGAACCGTTGGATCTGGAAAATCATCACTTCTGTCTGCAATTCTGGGTGACATGGAACCGACTTTAGGATCATCCGTCTTGATTCCAAACGGTAGAAATAATTGCGTTAACTTTATGTCATACTGTTGCCAGTCACCTTGGGTTATTAACAGTTCTCTAAAAGGAAATATATTACTAGGAAGAGACTTTGATGAAGCGCGTTACAATCTCGTTATTGAAGCGTGCGCCTTGATTGATGATATCCGGAGCTTACCTGCTGGAGACTCTACAGAGATCGGTGAACGAGGTATAAACCTCTCCGGTGGTCAAAAAGCTCGAGTGGCCTTGGCGCGTGCTCTATATTCCCCTGATATAAAGATTCTCTTATTAGATGATTCCCTCGCTGCTGTAGATGCTCATGTAGGTGAACATTTGTTTTCTCGTGCTGTTTGCGGAGATCTGTGTGGGACAATGACTCGGATTATGGTTACAAACCATTTACCCTTTTTATCAAGATGTGATCGAGTATTGGTGATGGAGAATGGTGAAATCAAACATTTCGATACATATGTAGACCTTCTCGCTGCTGGAGTTGTATTTCCTGGTGAGATTGAATTTGATGTACATCAGGGTGGTGACCAGAACCGATCGATAGGATTCGGCAAAGAAAAAGCTACTGCTAATGACCAGAAGAATATTAAAGACATGAAGGAATATGGACATCATCTAATTAGCAAGGAGGAGAGAAAAGAAGGATCCATAACTGGTTCAGTTTATTCTCATTATGTTCATGCAGGAGGCGTCTTTAAAGTAATCGCACTATTATCGGTTCAGGCTGCCGGTCGCACAGCGGAAGTATTGGGTGCCTTCTGGCTTGGTCATTGGGCTACTGTCGCGGGTAACGCTTTTATGGAAGGTATCCCATTGACAAAAGAAAAGACTATATTTTACGTCGATATTTATGCTTTGTATGGAATGCTCGGTGTCGTAGGCTTGACAGTAAGAGCAATTTTCATTGCTTGGCACCGCTTGTACGCATCGCAAACTCTCCATGACAACCTAACACGTAGTATCCTTCGAGCTCCAGTAGCTTTTTTTGATGGTAGGTTATTGATTGCTCTCACATTTAGTAACATCATCTCATTAGACATTTTCTTACTCAATTTGATTCATTCTGCTAGTTACTCCTATTGGGCGGGTTCTCAACAGATTCGCAGCAGATATGGATAAAATTGATCTAGACTTAACTCAATCCATCAGTCAAGGAATGGATACAGTATTCAGTGTCCTAGGTGCCATCGGCGCCATCATGGTTGCGACTAAAGGGACTTTTTTAGTTCCCTTAGTCCCAATAGCCTCCTTCTTTTATCTTATTCAGAAATGGTTTCGTAAAACCTCCACTGAACTACAACGATTGACAAGCATCTCAGGTTCCCCTATTATCGCCGATTTCTCTCAAGTACTGTCAGGAACTGCGACGATTCGGGCATTCAAGCAGCAATCTAAGTTCATGTCTCAATTTGAGAATTCCTTGAACAAATTTAACTCTTCTTGCAATCTTTTCTACTTGACGAATCTTTGGATTGGACTCCGTTTGGATCTTATTGGTTATATCATATGTGCTTTTATAGCCGGTCTAGTCCTTGCTACTATGTCTACAGGATTCATTCCAGCAGGCTGGGTTGGGTTAGCATTATCATTTGCGATCGAAATCCCTATTAACCTCAAGTTTTTAGTTAGGACGATAGCGGCGATCGAGGCAGATATGAACTCTGTTGAACGCGTATTATTTTATTCGAATCAAATTAAGTCAGAGAGTTCCGAATTAATACCCGGAAAAGAAAAATATCCAGAAATTTGGCCAAGTATGGGAATGATTGATTTTGATAATGTATCCATGCGGTACAGGAATGGGCCGCTCGTTTTGAAACAAATTACGATCTCGATTAGGACTAGAGAAAAAGTTGGCATCGTCGGAAGGACGGGTTCAGGGAAGTCAAGTCTGATGAATGCTTTGTTTCGTACCTCGGAAATAGAAAATGACGGAGGTAAAATTCTTATTGATGGCGTAGATATATCGGAAATCGGCCTTGAGGATTTGCGTCGCAGATTATCAATCATTCCTCAAGATCCGATAATGTTTAGCGATACAATTCGTTTCAATCTCGACCCTTTCAGGGAAGCGAGCGATGAAGAGATGTGGTCTGTTCTGGAGAGAGTTCAGCTAAGGGAAACGATAAACGATCTCCCTCTTGGTTTAGACCAAAGCATAGTCGAAGGAGGAGAATTCCTTTCTCAAGGACAGCGACAGCTTATATGCATAGCGAGATCTCTCCTCCGTAAACCAAAGATTCTTGTCATGGGTAAGTATCTTTGCGGTTATGTAAATTACCTTCTACTAATGTTTTATTCCTATATTTCTAATTTGTTTTTTTAAGATGAGGCTACAGCAAGTATAGATAATGCAACTGATGCCATCGTTCAAAAGATGATTCGTACTCAATTCACGGAGTCTACTGTCCTTACAATCGCTCACCGACTGAATACCATCATGGATTCTGATCGTATATTAGTCCTTGATGACGGTAAGGTCACCGAGTTCGACACGCCGGGAAATTTGCTCGCCTTGGACAACGGTATATTCAGAGCCATGGTAGAGAAGAATAGTTCAATGACCATTTTCAATGCGCTGGAAAAATAAATGAATTCTGGTATTGGATTATATATACTCAGAGAATAAAACCGCGTCTTTTATCTTTAAGGTCATTTATAAAATAAGTTGTCATACACTTTTGAAAATTGAATCCAGTACGTTTTAAAACTCTAAGCTGTTTTTTAGTTACATCATCAACAAATGATAAATTCTGATTTTTATCAATGTCCTTTGATCGTCTC
>Ga0169931_10007791_pt1 | contig 15794 bp, 10 predicted proteins | sample Kivu_15m_20L_FD_129675 | JGI IMG/M metagenome (GOLD analysis project Ga0169931, IMG submission 129675) | Freshwater microbial communities from Lake Kivu, Western Province, Rwanda to study Microbial Dark Matter (Phase II) - Kivu_15m_20L... | ecosystem: Environmental > Aquatic > Freshwater > Lake... | reverse complement strand
TCGGCATCGTCTTCCTCGCATCGGCTGGTCGCCCCGGATGGGTGCGGATGGTTCGAACCATACCGCAATTCGCACCGCACCCCGCCCGCCCACGCCGGCTCGCCCCCCGTCCGCCGGTGCATCGACACCCGTTCGTCGGGTGGCCCCATCCGACCGCCGGTGCGACAGTCCGGCGCAATGATCCGCTGGCACAGACTGTGTCATGGGATCGCACAGACCGCGCCGCGTCGACCTGCGTCGCAGCCTCGCCGTTGCGTTGCCGACCGCCGGCGTGGCACTGGCCGCCTTCGCGCTGGGCGAAGGGCTGGCGCGCGTTCAGCCGGCCCTCGCGCTGTGGCCGCTCAGCGCCGCGATGCTCGGCTGGTTCGCCCGGGGGATCGGCACTGCCGAGATCCGGGGCGGTTCGCCGCCGGGCGAGGGTCGTCTCGCGCCGCTCGGCGCCGGCCCGGGCGCCGACCTGCCCGGAGCGCTGCTGGCCGCGCTGCTGGTGGGTGCCGCGAGCGCGGCGCTGCAGGGAGCCACCACGGCGGCGGCGATCGTGGCAGCAGGGATCGTGATGCCGCTGCTGGGGGCGCTGCTGCTGGCCTGGCTCGACCGGCTGGCCCCGCCCCGCGGTGTCGGCAGCCGCGAGTTGCGCCTGCTCGCAGTGGCGCTGGCCTGCGTGCCGGCCACGGTGGCGCTGCGCAGCGAAGAACTGCTCGCGATGCTGCCTGCAGCGGGGGCGGGCGTGCCGTTCGCCCTGCTGGTGCTCGGCGACCTGCTCGCCGCCGCACTGTTCGCGCCACTGCTGCTGGCGATCGGCCAACAGTCCGGGCGCGCCGCGACGACCACCGGCAGCGAGGCCGGGCCGAACCGCGAATCGGTCCGCCGGACCGTGCTGACGGCTCTCTCGGGCACACCGGCAGTGCGGATCGCGGCCATCCTGATCCTCGGCTGCGCCGCGCTCGGAACAGCGCTCGCGGCGCACTACCCGCCCGGCGTGGCGCGCCTGGTCGTCGTCGTGCAACTGCTCGGCGGGCTCTGGATCGCCCGCTCGATCCCAGGGGTGGCGGGCTCGGTGCTGCTGGGCCTCAACGCCCTGGTGATGATCCGGCTGCACGTCGGCGGGCTCGAGCCGGTGGTGGCCGGCGGCGGCGAGGACGATCTGCGCGAGGTCGCCGCACTGCTGCTGCTGGCGGGTGTGTTCGCGCTGCAGTTCCTGCTGCGCACGCTCTCCGAGGATGCCGGCGAGAACGCCCGCTCGCTGATCCGGCAGGCGCTGCGCAGCGACCTCTCGGGTCTGCCGAACCAGCGGGCGCTGGGGCGGATCGTCCAGGCGATGCTGAACCGGCCCGATCGGACCCTGTTCTGGATGGTGGGCGTGGTGCTGCCGGACATCGCACGGTGGAGCGACCTGACCGACAGCGCGGCCGCCGCAGAGCTCGAACGGGCGGTTGGCGGACGCCTGCGGGCGACCTTCGAACCGATGGGCGGCCGGGTCGCGCACCCGTCGTCCGGCCGCTTCGTGATCACGCTGGGCAACCGGCTCGACGGGATCGCCATCCGCCAGGGACTGCACCGGACCTTGGGCGGGCGCAGCTTCGACATCAGCGACCAGGCGATCCAGCTGCGGTACCACGCCGGCATGGTGGAGGTGCCGGCCGACCCGAATGTCAGCAAAGCCGACGCGGTGCTCGCGGCGCTGTCGATGGCGCTGCAGCGGGCCGCCAGCGACCCGACCGGCATCCATCGCGTCACGGTGTCGACCGACCTGCTGGCCCGCTATCGGACCGAGCTGCAGACGGTCGAGTTGGTCAGCCGCGCGCTGAACGAGGGCCGCGTCCGGCTGTTCGCCGAACGAATCGAACCAGTTCGTCCGGGCGAGGCGGCGGACGGCCTGCATTACGAGATTCTGGCCCGGGTGGTCGACGACCGGGGCGCGCTGCTCGAGCCGCGGCAATTCCTGCCGGCGATCTGGCACGCGGGCCTGTCGAGAAAGCTCGACCGGATGATGTTCGTGCGCACGGTGGCCCACCTGGCCGCCCACCCTGAACTGCACCGGGCCACCCGGCTGTGCTCGATCAACGTGGCCGGCCCCACGCTGTGCGACCCGGAGTTCCCGGAGTTCGTGCAGCGCAGCCTGTCCACCCATCGCGTGGACCCCGCGCGACTGATGCTCGAGATCACCGAGTCGACGGCGATCACCGACCTGGAGCTCGCGCGCGCGCACGTGCTGCGGCTCTCGGGGATGGGTCTGCTGATCGCACTCGACGACTTCGGCACCGGGCTGGCCACCTTCGACTATCTCAAACGCCTGCCGGCCGACGTGCTGAAGATCGATGGGGCGTTCATCCGCAACCTGGTCGCCGACGGCGTCGACCGCGAAATCGTCCAGGCGATCGTCCGGATCGCCAAGACCACCGGTGCCCGCACCGTCGCGGAGTGGATCGAGACCCCGGCACAGCGGACGGCCGCGGTCGAGCTGGGCGTGGACCTGCTGCAGGGACGGCTGATCGCGCACCCGGTGCCGATCGAGCAGCTGCGTATCCCGGAGAGCGCCCCAGATGCCCGCGCAGGCACGCTGACCACGATCGGGGCGGACACCCTGCCGGTGCAGTACGAGCACGGCGCCTATGCCCAGCGCAGCGCGCGCCGTCTGGTCGCCAGGCAGGCGGCCACCGCACCGTAGCGGACCGAACCGGATCGGGGCCCGGTCGCTCAGACCGCGACCGGACCGTCCCGCGGATCACCCGCCGACGCGCCGGCGCCCCCGGTTGGCCGGCCGGATTGGTAGGATGCCGGCCATGTCGACTTCCCCGCCGGTGGACGACGCACTGCTCGAGGCGGCGCGCGAGCTGACCGACCGCCTCGCCCGCCTGCGCTTCGCGCCGCCGGTCAGCCATGTGTACGACCCGCTGCAGTACGCCTGGGCACCTTACGAGGCCTACGTCCGTCGCTACGGGGCCAGCCGCCGGCGGGTGGTACTGCTGGGGATGAACCCCGGTCCGTTCGGCATGATGCAGACCGGCGTGCCGTTCGGTGAGGTGGCTGCGGTCCGAAACTGGATGAACCTGCCGGCGCCGGTCGGGCGGCCGGCCGCCCAGCACCCGAAGCGCCCGATCGAGGGTTTCGCCTGCCCCCGATCGGAGGTCAGCGGCCGCCGGCTGTGGGGCTGGGCCGCCCTGCGCTTCGGCAGCGCCGAGCGTTTTTTCCGCGAGGCCTTCGTACTCAACTACTGCCCGCTGGTATGGCTCGAGGCGAGCGGGCGCAACCGCACCCCGGTCCAGCTGCCGGCCGCCGAGCTGGCGCCGGTGCACGAAGCCTGCGACCGCCACCTCGCCCGTGCGCTCGAGGCGCTGCGGCCGCAGTGGGCGATCGGCGTGGGCGGCTTCGCCGAGCGGCGGCTGCACGCGGTACTGCAGGGCGACGCAGTCGACGGGCCGCTGGCCCGCTCGATCCGCGTCGCCCAGATCCTCCACCCCAGCCCGGCCAGCCCGGCGGCCAACCGCGGCTGGAGCGAGGCGGTCGACGCCCGCCTCGCCGCACTCGGCGTGTTCCCCTCCCTTTCCGGTTCCGGCTCCCCATGACCCTGCACGCCGCCACGATCGCCCTGTCCGCGTTCCTGCTGTTCCTCGTCCAACCCATCGTGGCCCGCCAGATCCTGCCCTGGTTCGGCGGCTCGGCCGCGGTCTGGACCACCTGCATGGTGTTTTTCCAGGTGGCACTGCTGGCCGGTTACTTCTATTCCGACCACGTGGCGCGGCGGCTCGCACCGCGCCGGCAGGCGATCGTCCACACGGTCCTGCTGCTGGCGAGCCTGGCATTCCTGCCGATCACCGTGTCGGAGGCCCTGAAGCCGGCCGACCCCTCGCAGCCGATCGGCCGGATCCTGTGGCTGCTGGCGCTCACCATCGGGCTGCCGTACCTGATGCTCGCCACCACCGGTCCGCTGGTGCAGGCATGGTTCACGCGCCAGTTCAGCGGCGCCCGGGTCTACCGTCTGTACGCACTGTCGAACCTCGCCTCGATGCTGGCGCTGATCGCGTATCCGCCGCTGATCGAGCCCCACGCCAGCGGCCGGCTGCAGTCGCTCGGCTGGTCGGCCGGCTACGCGATCTTCGTGCTGCTGGCGATCGCCGCCGCCTGGTCGGGGGTGCGGCGCCCGGCCGGCGCGGGCGCCGGGCCGGCCCTGGCCACCGTGCCACCAGGCGCGGCAGCCGCATCGGGCACGCCGGACGCCGGCACCGGGCGGCTGCAGGCCGCGCACGAGTCGGCCGGCTCCCGGCTGGGCACGGGCAGCGACCCCCGCGGGACGCCCACCGCGGGCCAGCAGGCGCTGTGGCTGCTGCTGGCCGCGCTCGGCTCGGTACTGCTGCTGGCGGTGACCACGCACATCACCCAGAACGTCGCCTCGGTGCCGTTCCTCTGGGTGCTGCCATTGGCGATCTACCTGGTCACCTTCATCCTCTGCTTCGACGGCACCGGCTGGTACTGGCGCCCCCAATACGTGCTGCTGACCGCGATCGGCTGCGTGGCCATGGTCGGCGGGCTCAGCTGGCGCCCCGAGGGCATGGGCGTGGAGCGCGCAGTGCTGCCGATCGACCAGGCGGTGCCCATCTATGCGTTCGGCCTGTTCGTGCTGTGCATGTTCCTGCACGGCGAGCTGGTGGCGCGCAAGCCCGCGCCGGCCTGGCTGACCCGCTTCTACCTGATGGTGTCGGCGGGCGGCGCGCTGGGCGGCCTGCTGGTGGGGATCGCCGCGCCGCTGGCCTTCCAGTGGTACTGGGAGCTGCCGGCCGCGCTGGTGCTGGTGGCGCTGCTGGCGGCGCTGCTGTCGCAGGGCGGCCTGCGCGTCGCGGGCGCCCTGGCGGCGGTCGCGTGCATGCTGCTGTCGGTGGACTATGTGCGTTACGTGCGCGACGACGTGATCGAGCTGTCGCGCAACTTCTACGGGACGCTGCGAATCCGCGCCGCCGACACCGACCGGCCCGAGATCGCCCGTCACCGCATGGTCCACGGCGTGATCCTGCACGGCGAGCAGTTCCTGCACCCCGACTCGCGGCGCATGCCCACCACCTACTACGGCCCGTCCTCGGGCATCGGCCGCACGATCGAGGCGCTGCAGGATGCGCCGATGCGGGTCGGGATGATCGGCCTGGGCGTGGGCACGCTGGCCACCTACGGGCGGGCCGGCGACGTCTACCGGTTCTACGAACTGAACCCGGTGGTGTTCGACATCGCCCGGCGCCACTTCACTTATCTCGCCGACAGCGCGGCCGCGATCGAGCCGGCGCTGGGCGACGCCCGGCTGGTGCTCGAGCGCGAGGCGCCGCAGCGCTTCGACGTGCTGGCGGTCGACGCGTTCTCGAGCGACTCGATCCCGGCGCACCTGCTGACCCGCGAGGCGCTGGCGGTGTATCGCCGACACCTGAGCGAGCGCGGTGCGGTGGTGTTCCACGTGAGCAACCGCTACCTGGACCTGACCGGCGTGATCCGGCAGCTGGCCGACGAGGCCGGGCTGCAGGCGGTCCGGGTGGTCGACGACCCGCCCGACGAGAGCCCGCTGCTGCGCTCCGACTGGATCACCGTGACCGCCAACGCGGCACTGGCCGACCGGCTGCGCGCCGCCGGCGGCGTCGCGGTGCCGCTGCCGCCGCCGTCGCGCCGCCCCTGGACCGACGACTACCACAACCTCTTCGAGGTGCTGAAGTGACGGTCCTGGGGACGCCACTGACGCCGCCGCGACCCGCATGATGCTGCCGGGCGGCGGCGAGCTGGGCCAGAAGGCGGTGATCGGCGGCGGGGTGAGCGCCCGGCGCCACGCCACCCGGGCGGCCGCGCGCCGGCCGTCGCACCGATGTGCGAGCCGGTGCCGTTCATCCGACCACGCGGTCCACCAGCCGCCATCGGCTTCGATGGTGCCGCCCCGCGCGCTAGCTTGCCAGGATGAACGCCCGAGTCGGTGTCGTCGCCGATCGCCCGCCGCCCCCGGTCGAGGAGGCGGCGGCGCCTGCATTGCACGCGCACCGGTCGCCGGTGGGCGACCCGCCGACCGATCCTGCACTCGCGGTCGACGCCAGCCTTCGACGCCACCTGTGGGCGATCGCCCTGTGCGGGCTGGTGCTGATCGCCGGCGCGGCGTCGGTGCTCTGGTTGCTCGAGCGTGAGGCGCGGGCGCGGCTGCACCTGACCGCCATCGAGGACGCGGCACAGTTCGCCCGCTCGGTATCCCAGTTCCGCAACTTCTACAGCGCCGAAATCGTGCCGCGCGCCCGCGCGGCCGGCGTCACCGTGACCCACGCCTGGCGCGACAGCGACACTGCGCTGCCGCTGCCCGCCACCCTGGCGATCGATTTCGGCGCCTACCTCGAGCAGCAGAACGAGGCCTTCCGCCTGCGCACCTACAGCGCGCTGCCGTTCCCCTGGCGCGCCGACGAGCGCCGCCTCGACGGCTTCCAGCGCGCTGCGCTGGCGGCGCTCGCCGCCACCCCCGAGCAGGCGTTCTTCCGGGTCGAGACGGTCGATTCGGTACCCACCCTGCGCTACGCGGTAGCCGACCGGATGCAGGCGGGCTGCGTGGCCTGCCACAACCACTATCCGGGCTCGCCGAGGACCGACTGGCAGGTGGGCGAGCTGCGCGGTGCGATCGAGATCCAGCGACCGATGGCGGCCGCCGGGGTGCGGCCGGGCGCCGGCCGGCTCGACGCGATCGCGATGGCCGCCCTGGTGATCGCCAGCGGCATGCTGCTGATCGGCATGGCCTTCCGGGGGCTGCGGCAGACCCTCCAGGCCAACGGCCGGCTCGCCGCCGAGACCCAGCAGACCAACCATCGCCTGCAGCGCGAGGTCGCGGCCCGCGGCCAGGTCGAGCAGACCCTGCGCTTCAACCAGGGCAAGCTGCGCGCGATCTTCGACGGCATCCTCGACGGCGTGATCGTGTTCGACCGCAAGCGCCGGATCATCGAGTCGAACGAGGTCGCCGCGCGGATGTTCGGGCTGGCGCCGGCCGAGATCGCCGGCGCCTGCGTCGACCGCCTGCTGCCCGAGGTGCCGTCGGGACCGGGCGTGGAGGCGGCGACGCCCGGCCGCCGCAGCCGCTGCGAGGGCGTGCGCGCCGACGGTACCCGCTTCCCGGTCGACCTCGCGATCAGCGAGATGCGGATCGGCGAGCAGCCGTTCTTCGCCGCGATCGTCACCGACGCTACCGGGCAGGTGGAGCACGAGCGCGAACTGGCCACCGCGCGCGACGCCGCCCTCGACTCGACCCGCGTGAAGTCGGCGTTCCTCGCCAACATGAGCCATGAGATCCGGACCCCGATGAACGGCGTGATCGGCATGACCGGCCTGCTGCTGGACACCCCGCTGGCGGACGATCAGCGCGAGATGGTCCAGACGGTGCAGCGCAGCGCCCACTCGCTGCTGACGATCATCGACGACATCCTCGACATCTCGAAGATCGAAGCAGGCAAGCTGCGGCTGCACCATGCCGACTTCGACCCGGTGGAGACCATCGAGGACACGCTCGAGCTGGTCGCCGACCGCGCTGCCGACCGGGGCATCGCGCTGGGATACCGGATCGATGGCGACGTGCCGCGAGGCATGCACGGCGACGAGGTGCGCTTGCGCCAGGTGCTGACCAACCTGCTGAGCAATGCCGTCAAGTTCACCACCAGCGGGCTGGTCGAGGCGGTGCTGGCCTTCCGTGGCGAGTCCCGGCTGATCGAGGTCCGGGTGCGCGACACCGGACCCGGCATCCCGGCCGACAAGCTGAGGGGGCTGTTCCAGCCGTTCTCGCAGGTGGACGGCTCGGCCACCCGGCGCTTCGGCGGCACCGGGCTGGGGCTGGCGATCAGCCGTCAGCTGGTGGAGATGATGGGCGGCGCGATCGGGGTGAGCACCCGGGAGGGCCAGGGCTCGCTGTTCCACTTCACCGTGGCCTGGCACCCGCCGAAGTTCCCCGACGCCCTGCACGACCCGCTGCGGGGGCTGGCCGGCCGCAAGGTGCATACCATGGGCCTGGACGCGCTGCAGCGCCTGCAGCTGGCGGGCTGGGGCCTGGACGTGGCGCCGATCGAGCCCTACAGCCTGCCCGACCCGGACGCCCGGCTGGTGCTGGTGGATGCGCGGCTCCCCGACCTCGCCCAGGTGGTGCGCCAGCTCGCGCTCGACACCGACGAGGCGCTCTCGTGCCGGATCGCGCTGGTGGGCCGATCGGCGGCGCCGGTGGCGGCCGACGTGGCCGAGCGGGCGACACGGATCAACTGGCCGATCCGGGCCCGGACGGTGGCGGCGGCGATGCGCGCCGGCAGCCCCGACGCCCCGGGGCAGGCGCCCGCGGCGACGCCCGGGCCGGCTGCTGTCGATGCCCCGCCGTCGGCCGTCGATGTCCCGCCTGCGACCGGCGGCGGTCCCGCCGCCACGCCGGCCGCTGCACCCGAGCGGCGGGCCGAAGCGCTGGTGGTCGAGGACAATGCGGTCAACCAGGCGGTGATCGTCGCGCTGCTGCGCCAGTCCGGCGTGAACGCCACGGTGGCCGGGAACGGGCTCCAGGCGCTCGAGCAGCTGGCCGGACGCCGCTGGGACGTCGTGCTGATGGACTGCCAGATGCCGGTGATGGACGGCTTCGAGGCCACCCGGCGCTGGCGCGAAATGGAATCGGCGAGCGGCGCCCCACGGGTACCGGTGATCGCGCTGACCGCCAACGCGATGCAGGGCGACCGGGAGCGCTGCATCCAGGCCGGCATGGACGACTACCTGTCGAAGCCGATCGACCGGGCGGCGCTGGCGCAGCAGCTGCGGACCTGGCTGGGTCTGTGAGCGGCGGCGCGGTCCGGCCTGAGCACAGCGCCAACCGCAGCACTCCGGCGGCGCCGGTCGCGCGCCGCAGCCGGCCCTGATGCCAGAGCGCGTTCAGGTGCGCCAGCGACTCGCCGAGCGCGAACATCATCGGGTGGGTGTCGAATTCGCGCCGGAAGATCACACTCGAGCGCGTCCGCGGCGGGCAGGGACTCGGCACACGGGTCGGCGAGCTCGTGCTCCAGGGGATTCATCGCGGCTAGAATCCGACGCTTGCGTCAACGTCAGTCCACCCGAGCGCCGCGCCCGCCCCGGCCGCGGCGGCCGACCCCGAGGGCGCCGCCCGGCCCATGCCGACCCCCACCTTCAGCATCACCGAACTCGCACGCGAATTCGACGTGACGCCGCGCGCCATCCGCTTCTACGAGGACCAGGGCCTGCTGGCCCCGGCGCGGGCCGGCAGCGGCGGGCGCCAGCGGGTCTACAGCCAGCGCGACCGCACGCGCCTGAAGCTCACGCTGCGCGGCAAGCGGCTGGGGCTGTCGCTGACCGAGATCCGCGAGCTGGTCGACATGTATGAATCGCCGTCCGACACGGTGCCGCAGCTCGAGCGCTTCCAGCAGGTGCTGGCCGGCCACCGGCGCACGCTCGAGCGCCAGCTCGAGGACCTGCAGGTCACGCTCGGCGAGATCGCCGCCCACGAGGCACGCTGCCGGGCCCTGCTCGAGCGGGCCGGGCGACTGCCCGAACCGGGCGCCCCCGTCGGCGCGCGCCGGCCACGAGCGGCGCGCGCCGGTCCGGCCGGCGGGGATTGACGTTGACGTAAACGTCAAATACCCTTCCAACACTGGGCAGGCTCGACCCGCAGTCCGTGAGGCACACCGCCCGAAGCGCGCGATGACCGACCCCGTCCGCCCGGCGCGACCGCCTCGCCGGGCGTGTGCGCCAGACCGGGGGGACGGTACCATTCACCGACGTCGAGGCGACCGCGCTGCCGGGCGGCCAGGGGCGCCTGGTGACCGCCCGGCAGGCCACCCTGACACCGCCCCGGAGGCGCAACGACCTCCGGCATTGCACGGCCGCCCCGGCCACCCGCTCTCCATCCACCAGGAATCGAGATGATCCACCTGCCCGGCCTGCAGTTCGACCTCGGCGAGGACATCGCAATGCTGCGCGAGTCGCTGCAGGCCTTCGTGGCCGCCGAGATCGCCCCGCGCGCGGCCGAGATCGACCGCACCGACCAGTTCCCCATGGACCTCTGGCGCAAGCTCGGCGAGCTCGGCGTGCACGGCATGACCGTGCCCGAAGCCTACGGCGGCACCGACCTCGGCTACCTGGCCCACGTGGTGGCCATGGAGGAAATCTCGCGCGGCTCGGCATCGGTGGGCCTGTCGTACGGCGCGCACTCCAACCTGTGCGTGAACCAGATCATGCGCAACGGCACCGAGGCGCAGCGCCGCCGCTACCTGCCGAAGCTGGTCTCGGGCGAGTGGATCGGCGCGCTGGCCATGAGCGAGCCCGGCGCCGGTTCCGACGTGGTCTCGATGAAGCTGCGCGCCGACTTCCGCGGCGACCGCTGGGTGCTCAACGGCACCAAGATGTGGATCACCAACGGGCCCGACGCCGACGTGCTGGTCATCTACGCCAAGAACGACCTCGAGGCCGGCCCGCGCGGGATCACCGCCTTCCTGGTCGAGAAGGGCTTCAAGGGCTTCTCGGTGGCGCAGAAGCTCGACAAGCTCGGCATGCGCGGCAGCCACACCGGCGAGCTGGTGTTCCAGGACTGCGAGGTGCCGGCCGACAACGTGCTGGGCGGGCTCGACGGCCATGCGCTGGCCGGCGTGGGCCGCGGCGTGAACGTGCTGATGAGCGGCCTCGACTTCGAGCGGGCGGTGCTCTCGGGCGGGCCGCTGGGCATCATGAGCGCCTGCATGGACGTGGTGGTGCCGTACCTGCACGAGCGCCGACAGTTCGGCCAGCCGATCGGCGACTTCCAGCTCATGCAGGGCAAGGTCGCCGACCTGTACAGCACCATGATGGCCTGCCGCGCCTACGTCTACGAGGTGGGCCGCCAGTGCGACCGCTCGCGCGAGGGCAAGGTCGACGTGCGCACGCTGCGCAAGGACTGCGCGGCCGCCATCCTGTACTCGGCCGAGAAGGCCACCTGGATGGCCGGCGAGGCCATCCAGTGCCTGGGCGGCAACGGCTACATCAACGACTACCCCACCGGCCGCCTGTGGCGCGACGCCAAGCTCTACGAGATCGGTGCCGGCACCTCCGAGATCCGCCGCATGCTGATCGGGCGCGAGCTGATGGCCGAGACCCGGTGAAGAAACGCACCTCCGACCAGGCGGTCGCGATCGCCGAGGCGATCCTTGCCGGCTTCGACCGCCACTACGCGCTGTTCCGCTACAACGCGCAGCAGGCCAAGGGGCGCTACGAGGCGTCCGACTGGCACGCGATCCGGATCCTGGCGCGCGAGCGGATCGACTTCTACGATGCCCGCGTGCGCGAGGCGGTCGAGCGGATCGAGCAGGCCTTCGGCGCAGCCGAGCTGGCTGCGCACGTCTGGCCGCCGGTCAAGCGCCACTACGTGACGCTGCTGGCCGAGCACCGGCAGCCGGAGCTGGCCGAGACCTTCTTCAACTCGGTGTGCGCCAAGCTGCTGCACCGCACCTACTTCCACAACGACTTCATCTTCGTGCGCCCGGCGGTGGCCACCGAGTACCTCGATGCCCAGCCACCCAGCTACCGCTCCTACTATCCGTCGGCCGGCGGGATGCGCGTCGCGCTGCGCCGCATGCTGGTCGACGTGGGCCTGGCCTGCCCGTTCGTCGACATCGACCGCGACCTGGCGCTGGCCGAGTCGGCCCTGCTCGAGCACCTGGGCCCCGACTTCACCGCCGCGGTCGACTGCCAGGTCCACGTGCTGCGGACCCTGTTCTTCCGCAACAAGGGCGCCTACCTGATCGGCCGGCTGGTCAACGACGGCGAACTCACCCCGCTGGCCATCCCCATCCTGCAGGACGCGCGCGGCCGGCTGTTCCTCGACACGGTGCTGCTGGGCGGCGAGCGCATCGAGGCACTGTTCAACTTCTCGCGCGCGTACTTCATGGTCGACATGGAGGTGCCCTCGGCCTACGTGCGCTTCCTCCAGACCCTGATGCCCACCAAGCCGGTCTCGGAGCTGTACACCATGCTCGGGCTGCACAAGCAGGGCAAGACCGCGTTCTACCGCGACCTGCTCGCCCACCTGCGGCACTCGCACGACCCGTTCGTGGTGGCGCCGGGCATCAAGGGGCTGGTGATGGGGGTGTTCACCCTGCCCTCGTTCCCCTACGTGTTCAAGATCATCAAGGACAAGCGCCGCAAGGACGTCAGCCGCGAGTTCATCAAGCGGCAGTACCAGCGGGTGAAGATGCACGACCGGGTGGGCCGGATGGCCGACACCTGGGAGTACTCCGACGTGCCCTTCCCCAAGGACCGGCTCGACCCGGCGCTGCTGGCCGAGCTGCTCGACACCGCCCCGTCCATCATCGAGGACGAGGGCGACACGATCGTGATCCGCCACGTCTACATCGAGCGCCGGATGGTGCCGCTGAACCTGTACCTCGAGCGCGCCACCGACGAGCAGCGCGAGCGCGCGCTGATCGAGTACGGCGACGCCATCAAGCAGATGGTGGCCGCCGACATCTTCCCCGGCGACATGCTCTACAAGAACTTCGGGGTCACCCGGCAGGGCCGCGTCGTGTTCTACGACTACGACGAGGTGGCCTACGTGCACGACTGCAACTTCCGCGCGATCCCGGCCCCGCGCACGCCCGAGGACGAGATGTCGGCCGAGCCCTGGTACACCGTGGGGCCCCACGACGTGTTCCCCGAGGAGTTCGGCACCTTCCTGCTGGGCGACCCGCGGATCCGCGCCGTGTTCACGAACCACCACGGCGACCTGCTCGACCCGGGCTTCTGGCAGCGCAAGCAGGCCCGCATCCGGGCCGGGCTGCTCGAGGACGTGTTCCCGTACCCCGATTCCGTCCGCTTCAAGAACCGCTATGATCGGTTCGAGTCCGACCCCCGGGTGCCCGCCGCCGCCGTGGCGGCCCCGGCCCCGCCCGCCGCCTAGCCCAGCCACAGGAGCCCGACCATGGCCGACCCGATCGTGATCGTTTCCGCTGCCCGCACCCCGATCGGCAGCATGATGGGCGAACTGTCGTCGTTCGCCGCCCACCAGCTCGGCTCGCACGTCATCAGGGCCGCGGTCGAGCGCGCCGGCCTGACCCCGGCGCAGGTGCAGGAGGTGATCATGGGCTGCGTGCTGCCCGCCGGCCAGGGCCAGGCGCCGGCGCGCCAGGCGGTGCGCAACGCCGGCCTGCCCGACGCGGCCGGCGCCACCACGATCAACAAGGTCTGCGGCTCGGGCATGAAGGCGGCGATGCTCGCGCACGACCTGCTGGTGGCCGGCAGCCAGGACATCGTGGTGGCCGGCGGCATGGAGAGCATGTCGAACGCCCCGTACCTGATGCTCAAGGGCCGCGGCGGCTACCGCTACGGCCACGCCACGATGTTCGACCACATGGCGCTCGACGGCCTCGAGGACGCCTACGAGAAGACGCCCAACGGCGGCGGCAAGTCGATGGGCCAGTTCGCCGAGGACTGCGCCGGCAAGTACGCATTCACCCGCGAGGAGCAGGACCGCTACGCGATCGCCTCCACCGAGCGCGCCAAGCAGGCCAACACCGACGGCTCGTTCGCCTGGGAGATCGCGCCGCTCACGGTGGCCGGCCGCAAGGGCGACGTCATCATCGACAAGGACGAGAGCCCGTTCAAGTCGGCCGTCGAGAAGATCCCCACGCTCAAGCCGGCCTTCCGCAAGGACGGCACGGTCACCGCCGCCACCTCGTCGTCGATCTCCGACGGCGCGGCCGCGATGGTGCTGATGCGCGAGTCCACCGCCGGCAGGCTCGGCCTGAAGCCGGTGGCCCGGCTGGTGGCGCACGCCACCCACTCGCAGGAGCCGCAGTGGTTCACCACCGCGCCGGTGGGCGCCATCCGCAAGCTCTACGACAAGACCGGCTGGTCCAGCGGCAGCGTGGACCTGTTCGAGATCAACGAGGCATTCGCGGTGGTGGCCATGGCGGCCATGAAGGAGCACGACCTGCCGCACGGGAAGGTCAACATCCACGGCGGCGCGTGCGCGCTCGGCCACCCGATCGGCGCCTCCGGCGCGCGGCTGATCGTCACGCTGATCGGCGCGCTGCGCAAGACCGGCGGCCGGCGCGGCGTGGCCTCGCTGTGCATCGGCGGCGGCGAGGCGACCGCGGTCGCGGTCGAGCTGGCGTGAGCCGCGGCTCACGCAGCGGGTCCTCTGGAGGCTGAGCCGGTGCCTGCCGCCCTCATCATCGGCGCCTCGCGCGGCATCGGCCTGGAGTTCGTCCGCCAGTACCGCGAGGCGGGCCACACGGTGTTCGCCACCCACCGCGCCGAGGACGACCGGCTGTGCCTGCGCGATCTCGGCGCCCAGACCCTGCGGCTCGACGTCCGGCGCATCGAGGACCTCGCCGGCATTGGCTGGCAGCTCGACGGCGAGCGGATCGACGTGGCGGTGATCAATGCCGGCGTCTACGGCCCGCGCACCAGCAGCGTCCAGCACCCGCCATCCGACGAGCCCTTCGACCTCGTCATGCGCACCAACGTGCTGGCCGCCATGCGCCTGCTGCCCGTGCTGGCGCCGCTGCTCGCGCCGGCGCAGGGCACGCTCGCGTTCGTCTCCAGCCGGATGGGCTCGATCACCGAGGCCACCGCCAGCTATGGCATGCTCTACCGGGTCTCGAAGGCCGCGGTCAACATGGTGGCCAAGCTCGCCCACTGCGACTACGGCCCGATGGGCATCCGGGTGCTGGCGCTGCACCCCGGCTGGGTGCGCACCGACATGGGCGGGCCCAACGCCGACGTGCCGGTCACCGACAGCGTGGCCGGCATGCGCCGGGTGATCGCCGGGCGTGAGGCCTTCGCCAGCGGCGGCTTCTTCGACTACCGTGGCCAGGCGCTCGCATGGTGAACCATCGGCGGCTGATCTCCTCGGGTTCGCCGTTCGAGGCGCTCGCCGGCTACTCGCGTGCGGTCATCGACGGCGACCGCGTCCACGTCTCGGGCACCACCGGCTTCGACTACGCCACGATGACGATCAGCCCCGACCCGCTCGAGCAGACCCGGCAGTGCTTCGCCAACATCGCGACCGCGCTGGCGCAGGCCGGCTGCACGCTCGACGACGTGGTGCGGGTGCGCTACCTGCTCACCGACGCGGCGCTGTTCGAGCCGCTCGGGCCGGTATTCGGCGAATACCTCGGCCGTGCCCGCCCGGCGGCCACTGCAATGGTGGTGGGTCTGGTCGATCCGCGGATCAGGATCGAGATCGAGGTCGATGCCCGCCTGCCCGCCGCCTCTGCCGCCTCTGCCGCCGCCCAGTCGGACCACGACTGGGGCATCCAGCCGGGCGCCTGAGCCGCATGGCCGCGCGCGCCGCATCGCCGCCGGCGGCTGCGCGCCGGCAACCGTCACCGAGGGCTGCCCGATGATCCTGTCCGACGATCTCGCGATGGTCCGCGACGCGGTGCGCGCGTTCGTGAGCGAGCAGGTGGCGCCGCACGCCGCCCGCTGGGACCGCGAACGCCGCTTCCCGGCCGATGCCCTGCGCGGCCTGGCCGGGCTGGGCTGCTACGGCGTGGCCGTGCCCGAACATTGGGGCGGCGCCGGCCTGGGCTACACCGCGCTGGCCGTGATCCTGGAGGAGATCGCCGCCGGCGACGGCGCCACCTCCACCATCGTGTCGGTCAACAACTGCCCGGTCTGCTCGATCCTGCTCGCCTGGGCCGACGACGCGCAGAAGGCCCGCTGGCTGGTGCCGCTGGCGCGCGGCGAGATGCTCGGCGCGTTCTGCCTGACCGAGCCGCACGTGGGCTCCGACGCGGCGGCGCTGCGCACCACCGCGCGGCGCGAGACCGCACCCGACGGCTCGGTGG
>Ga0169931_10007790_pt1 | contig 15796 bp, 12 predicted proteins | sample Kivu_15m_20L_FD_129675 | JGI IMG/M metagenome (GOLD analysis project Ga0169931, IMG submission 129675) | Freshwater microbial communities from Lake Kivu, Western Province, Rwanda to study Microbial Dark Matter (Phase II) - Kivu_15m_20L... | ecosystem: Environmental > Aquatic > Freshwater > Lake... | reverse complement strand
TCTACTGATTTCGGTGGATAGCAATAGCAAAATATCCTTCAATGAATCGAACCAAAGAGACCAAGACTTCAAATCTTTTTCCAGATCTGGTTCTGGTAAAAACAGACACTTATCTCCCTCTATCATCTCAAATGTATATCCCGCTGCAAGAAGAAAACGATATCCTGCTTCATGGCGCCCGATATCACTTAGAAACATTTTGTTTTTTCTTCGAATTCGTCTATGTGTAACGTTTTCAGGATTTTTAATAATCTGAGTGAAGAGAGAATGTAGAGCTTTTACGGCTGTGATATATTCATTACTCTCAGAGGTCCGCTTAAGGTTTTCCAGTTGTACTTTAGCTCCAACAACTCCTTTCGTCACACAAACTTCAAGTTGTTGTTCATAAAGCCGTTCATCATCTTCTTGTCTACGTTTGGTTTCTAAGCGACTAAGACGCGATTTTTCCGCAAGACGAGCAATATTTTCCTCCTCTATCTGCTTAGCAAGAAGCATAGCACTGTTTTGTTGTTCATAAATCTGTTGATCAACGTCTACGTTTTGTTGAGCGTTCTGGAGCTGTAGCTTATTTTTCGCATCCAAGTCCTTTTCCATGTTCGAATCAATTTCCTTTTGAGCCGCATGTTTTAAAACGGAATAGAAACAAGGATTTAGATTGTTGATGTCGTCCTCGGAAGCTAGTTGAATAGCACAGCGAAGCGCCTCGTGCAATTGTAATAGTTGTTTCATTCTAGCGGCAGTTTTTGGACCATATCTCGGAGCATGGGTGATTGGATCAATCTCCCCTAATCTTTTACGAGTTCTATCAGCCCAGTCATTCAAGATGACTACTCCAGATCGAACCGCTTCAAACTTTTGAAGGGCGTCCATGGCCGAGGAAACAAGGGGGGAGTCATGCTCATTCATTTCACCATCAGATGCAGTTAAATTCAAATGCACTTTTACAGGAGTTAGAGGAGGCCCTTCAATCCGATATTGACAAAGGTGATTGTAAGCATCCATCAAATGATGCAGAGATTCTTCAATCCTCTTAGTTTCCATTCTAATATGATATCATCGAATACAATGACAAGAAAAAAGAACAAATTGAGCTATTATTTATCAGTCTTGCGTTTGGCGTCTGGCTGGGAGTTTCGGAGAGCATGGAGCACGATGACGTCCGAGGAGGACACGTATAAGTAGGCTACAGGCTACAGTACATTTTTACCCTCCACCAATAACTCCAGGCTCCACGCATTTTATACCTATCATAATTAACTAAACTTGATACCTCAGGTGGTATTATCAACACACAAGGAAGTAGAGGAGACAATTTTAAGATATGAGAGCTTTAATCCTTTCTTTATTAATTTCGTCAGCGTCGGCTTTCGTAGGCTTCGGACCTTTGATTTCTATTAGAAAAGGTCCTCTAGGACAACGTGATAGTACTCTTGCTCGACCTTTTAAACAGCGAGTCTTAGCTACTACGTAAGGCCCCTTCATTCCGTATGATTTACAATGAATTGTACCCGTCATCATTATCTTCTCGTTTCACTCTCAATATTTATTGTGATATAGGTCACTTGAGATGGTGAAGCAGACTCCACATGGTGGAACTTTAGTCGATTTGATGTTAAAAACTGAAGCCGAGAAACAAGCTGCGATTGCAAAATGCACCGCCACTTTACAACTCACTCCACGCCAACTCTGTGATGTTGAGCTCATCATGAATGGTGGTTTTTCCCCTTTAACAGGGTTTATGGACGAGGCAACTTACAAATCAGTGGTTGAAAAAATGGAACTTCCCAATGGCCTAATTTTTGGCCTTCCCGTTGTTTTTGATACAGACTCCGAAGAGCTTAAGCCTGGAATAACTGTGTTGTTAAAGGATGGTGATCGGTCTATCGCTACAATTGAATTTATAGATAAGTATGTACCTGATAAACCCTTAGAGTGTCTTAAGTGCTATGGTACTTCACAAATCGAGCACCCCGGTGCCCTGATGGTAGCTACTGAAAGAGGCAAATACTACATGGGTGGTAAGGTGACTGGATTGAATCTACCTATCCGCGATTTCCCTTGCAAAACTCCAGCAGAGGTTCGAGCCGTGTTGCCAAAAGATCAAGATGTTGTTGCTTTCCAATGTAGAAATCCCGTTCATCGAGCTCACTATGAACTGTTCACAAGAGCTTTGGACGATGAGCGTGTAGGAAAGGAGGGTGTTGTCTTAGTTCATCCAACCTGCGGGCCAACACAAGCAGATGATATTGCAGGTAACGTCCGATATAAGACTTATGAAGTTCTTAAAGAGGAGACAAAGAATCCTCGTACTTTCTGGGAGTATCTCCCCTATTCTATGCACATGGCAGGGCCAAGAGAAGCTATTCAGCATATGATCATTCGTAAAAACTTCGGATGCACACACTTTATCATTGGTAGAGATATGGCTGGAAGCAAGAGTAGTGTTACAGGGGAAGACTTTTATGGAGCTTATGATGCCCAAGAGTTTGCAATTAAGAACTCTGAGCGTCTTGGGGTAATTCCTGTTCCTTCATTAAATCTTGTCTACACTGAAGAGGCGGGATATCTTACAGCCGACGAGGCAAATGAAAAGGGATACAAAGAGAAAAAGTTAAGTGGAACAAAGTTTCGTCAAATGCTCAGGGCAGGTGACGAAATTCCCGAATGGTTCGCATTCAAGAGTGTTGTACAAGTCCTCCGAGAAAATATGTAATATATATATATGTGCGTATATTCATAACATTCCACAGCATACGTCTAATTATAGTTATAAAAATGATTACACAGTATAATCGCCTCCAGAACCATATGTCCAGGCTTCAAATCTTCTCCTCCAAGTAAATCGTTTTCTATCATCGTCCAGTTGATCTACTAGTATACTTAGAGTAGGCCTCACTACCGCATGCCCAACAGTGTAAGCAGCCATCATTACGACATGTCCTAACCAGTCTATGAGAGTCGGCAATCCAACGTGCGCAATAATCTGGGGCATAAACAATGGATCTGCAGCAAAGCTACGAGCTAGGCTCCCAATTAGACCATCAAATCGAATTACATCTTGGAGAAAGGGTTTAATGGTACCAAGTCCCATGTCATTCATGACCTGAAAGTTGTTCGCCAGTAATCTATTAATAAATTTGGGATCTACTCGTTGACCCATTCGTATCGACATGGCTTTTTGGAACATCCAAGTCGCTGAGAGGTTCGGTGTATACTCATTGATTAAACCAAGATCATCCTTGTGAAGGCAGTCCCACTCAACAGCCTCCGATACGGCAGTTGTTAGCCGACCTATATGGCGAGTAAGCGCCCCAAATCCACCAAACGATAAAGGACTCTGTATTCCGGAGGCATCGCAAACAGCCAACAGCCGACTCCATTTGGGCTTCAAGGGCGAATCACAGTATGTTGGAAAGCAACCAAAGAGTATTCTAACCAAATCAAGATTCTCCTCGACATTTTGTATACACGGTTGATACATAGGCAAAAGTTTCCAATAATCCTCCATGAAGCTAGTTAGAGATGGTCGTTTTTCATTAGCATCTAGATACGTAAACATATATGTAGTTTTTATTGTTGAAGTTGTTGATCCGTTTCTTCCCATGGACACGGGGAAAGCCTCCCAGAAATATTGCTGCATGCCCTCATCCCCTTTATTTTGAATCTCAGTATTCGTATAAATTAGATCTCCCTCAATATTGGTTGCTGGGTCATATCCATCAGCACATGATCCAACAACAACACAAATTCCGTCAGGCTTTTGGCCATAACGCTGCTGACGAGATATTGGACTTGAATTGCCCATGCAATCAAGAACTAGCTTTCCGGTTACAGGTTCAGAGTCTCCAATATCAATAGCAGCACCTGCTACGTCTGATATTACGATTCCCTTTACTGGCGTAAACTCAAACACTTTTCCATTTAAGCTCTCAAAGCGTTGCTTAACAATTTCAATTAGAGTTACAGGGCTCACGCCGAGATTCAGTACGTCCTCTGTTTTGCACTCATACCCGATTCCATTTTCAAAGTATGTTCCAACAGTGGGTACTTCCTGGTTTTTGAATCCAGAACGACAACGCGGAAATTCTGTGATGACTGATTGTTCAATGTCCTCCATAGTTAAAACACCAACGTGGACAAGATCCATTAGTTCCTTCATCGATATATTCCACTCCTGTTCTCGACCTTGTAGTTTTCCTCCTTCAATGACACATACACGTAATCCTTTGAGTTGGAGTGAAGTAGCTATAAATATCCCAAGTGTTCCACCACATACAATCACATCGAAATCTGTATACGTTTTTTCATCTATTGTACCATCAAGTGTCTTTTGAATCTTTCTTAATTTTTCCCAACTTTTAGGATTTCCCGATGCGCCATCCGTAGTAACAAAAGGGTAGGGTGGCTTAATTCCGTCTTGATTAAAACGTAGCAGTTTATCATCATAGTAAAATGATTTTGATTGTTTCAGTTCCTTCCATCGTTCTTCAGCTTTCAGGAAGGCCTCCCATGAAGTGATCCCTCCTGCTCCACCAACTCTACTCCATATAAATGATAGGTTACATTTTGAGAAATCAAGCTATATGAAAAGCTATTTAGCCAAATACGATAAAATAAATAGCATTTGTTGGTTCAACGTACTGATCTCGAGATACAGTAGGGAGTTTCTCAAACATTCTTTGCGTCAGAGATTTGTTGATGTCATTTTTAGCGACGTTCCCGGAGTTCATCATGAAGCTATCTTTAACCGCGTTCGATAGACTGAGACTTTTTAAGTAATTATTCGTCGATGTAGAAAATGATGTAATCAATACTGGTAATACGATTATCAGAATGAGAATATGGATATTTAGCATCCCCATGGTGATAAAGCATTTATTTTAAAGGATGTATAGAAACGAACTGTTGATGAAAATACGACTCGTCTAGCTGGTGTCTTTCTGTTTTTAACCCACAATCAATGTCAATGCTATCGTATGTCGGATGTCGGAGCAACAAAGCTTATAGTTGGATGCATCTATGCAGCAGCAAGTAGTAATAATGACTAATGACAGCTAAAAGTATATACCAGCCCACCACGTCATACGTCATCAAAGGACTCGTGCTCACACTTTACTCTTAATTTTTCGCATGCTGGATTTGTGTGTATTATGAATAGCCTCATCGCAAACTCGCAAACTCTGAGTCATCCTTTATAACTCATTCGAACCGCTCCTTAGCAACAAATATCTTAGGGCTCTAAATCTTATTCGATAACTGTTAGCGGTCTCAGCTACGAAACGTTTCACTCAAGTAGACTCTGCGTTTAACTTCTCAGGCCAGCATCCACCTCAGAGTGCAATCAGAAAAATGAAAAACTACATGATTATTGTATACCTTCTTTCATATCCACAATTTGTATCGACGCTAGGGATGATTCAACGACGAGAGTTCATGACTAAGGTCGCACTTACCGGAGGATCTTTTATATCAGTTCAAATTATAAATCCAGCTTCTAGCTTGGCGTCTGATACCATGATTGTTGCTGGAGGAAAACCGCAATACGGTGATGAATCAATCATGTCACAGAAAGCCCATGGTACATCGAATCAACCTGTTCAAGAAAACTTGAGATATGGTGTATCGACTAAACTTGCAGATAAGATATGCAATTATAATCGTCATTTTGCCGAGTTTAGCGGCTACTATGCATCGTCTTCGTTTGAACAAGAGATGCGAAAATCAAGTAGGCCAGTCGTATTTTATGATAGCGTAACTGGAAAGCCTTTATTTAAAGCCCCGATCAATCGTTCCGTGGATGAGTTTCTTGCAGAAACAGAAATACATGGTTGGCCTTCTTTTCGAGATCAAGAAGTGATTTGGGATAACGTTCGTATATTAAGAAATGGTGAAACCGTATCTTTAGATGGGACACACTTAGGACACAACCTACCTGACAGAAAGGGGAATCGATACTGTATTAATTTAGTCAGTATTGCGGGCTCGCCGATGGTGACACTATAAAAAAGTTTACAGTTTTAGTTGGTATCCGTATACTCACAGACAATTATACTTGCGACGCCATCCACTAAGTCTATCCTTTTACTTGATTATTAATACCTTTGTACTATACAATATCGACGCTATCATACATCGACCCGTTACTTGTTTTCAGATGTAGGTCGCTTGTAGAAGTAGAGTCCCTCAGAGAAGTATAACGTAATGAGTGATCTTTATGCGAGGATACCCGGAAGCTCTTGGCTGTTAAACCGAAAATAAATAGGACAATCCCTACAATGTGTTCAGCAGTGCAAACATTACCAAAGAGAGCAAAACTCAAAAATAGTGTCATTGCCTTTCTCCCTGTGGATGTTACTGATGTCGTTAGTGCACCAAATTCCTTGGTGATGGCTGAGGAACAACTAGAGCTTAAGAAGCCCATAGTTGAGAACAAACCTATGACAAATATTTTGTTAACCACATTCCATGAACCAGATACACTAGAAATAATAGTACCATCAAGTATCCGTGTTTCATGATGCTGGTAGTGAAATGATTTTTCTACCTCATCCCAAGTTCCAGGTTGTGTTAAAAATCGTATACCTTTGCTTAAATCGCCCTCAAAGGCTGCTGCAATAGCTATGGCTAAACATGCTATGGAGTATGATCGAAAAATAAATTCATCTTGTCCTACATCATATCGATTCATCAACCTTTCACTAATATTGATAACAGCTCCATCACAAAGTAAGGATATAGTAAGCATAAGTATACCTATAGGATTGAATACAACCGACGTTGTTGAATCTGCATGGAGGAATAGACCTAATCCCAAAACCATCAAAATAACAATAAGATAATCATATAAGCGATAACGCTTTCCCCAAAAAATGGCTGCAAATAACATGGTAAATACTACACGAGATGATTTCATCAATGTCTTGGCGGGATAATTGAGATAACCCATGGCTAAGTTTGTCATAGATAAATCAATAGCTCGTAAAATCGATAAGAATAAATATATACGAATAGGAATCTTTGATTGATAAATCATTGATCCATGTAGACTATTTCTAAATAAAAAGGTCTTCTTCCACCGTATAGGTGAAATGTCTATTTCTGTATCCATGGCTAAAAGCTTACTATTACTACTCGTAATAATACTTTTCTGTTGTTGTTGGTATTGATGACTAAACAAAGCATAAGACCATATTGAATATCCTAAAAATTGTAGACTAGCTAGGAATAGAGCGAGCTGTCGATTGGCTAGTTGGACGGATATCAATTCTTGTAAGTATCCATAAAGAAGACTACATGCAATAAAACATGTTGCAATGAATATAAATTGTATCTTGCGAGATTGATGCGTCAAGTCAACGCCTAACACAATAAGTTTTCTTCTACATTCTCTATCAACAGAATAATTATCCGTAACAGCGTCATCATTTGGGGTACTCGAGGAGGGTGAATAAGATTTTGGATTGGACTGAGATGGGCTATTACTGAAGGAACTTGACATCTTAGGTATTATTATGGGACTTGTGTCATTTTCCAGCTCATTCCGTGGATACACCTCCACGGACGGAGTGTATCGCTGTCGCACGGTAGATTCAATAAAGCGCATGGGTGTATAGATAAGGGTAACCAACACGGAATCGTTACTAGGACTCAGGAGTATATTCTTGGTCGGAGTAGTTTCGTTTGGAGGCATTCAAGGGGAAAGGAGTGAAAAAATTACCGAGCCATATGTCACGAACGATCACGCAAGGAAACTAAAACGGGGTTTCCTCGTGAGCAAACCAGTGATGTAGAGGTTGATTGAGGATGATGTGCTGATTACTTGTAAGATTACAGAGTATTAAGGTAACAAAACATGCACAGATTAGATTGTGAAATCGTGAAATGTATCTCCTGCCTGTACCGCCGTCTCATACATAGTATGCGATACTATGTACAAGGACTTTGCTGTAGGGTACTGTAACAGGACGTACTGAATCGTAGCGCTAGCCTATCCTACTTACTAAGCAAGTCGAGTGTACTTTTCATGTTCGTCCGCTGAAAAAGCCCGCGTTATTCACCCTGAATTACATTTTCGAGTCTATACTTTCTCCTCATCCAAAGAAAGTGTTGTATCGCCTTACCTCAACCATTATGCTAAGTTTGTAGATAAAAATCTCACAATCAATAAACCCAGATAATGAAGAACGCTCCCTTTGATCGCGATCATCCTTATGCTGATCTGTTAGATCGTGATCGTCCTAAAGTTGATCTACTCGAACTATTTTGTCCATTTCTGTCACACCTTTGGTCACTTGCAAAGTCATTCACGGTATTATACTATCCACTTAACGTTGAGAATACCTCAGATAGAAGGAATCTGCTTTCCATGTGCGCCGGTTCCTTGTGACGCGTTATATCTAGTGATGTCCTCAAATTGGTTCTTCAACAGTTGTAGGATGACGATGAATTCAAGGCGATTTTGACGACATCGCTATATATTCAGAGAACGTTTCGAGTTTCAAAACAAAACTTGAACCTAAAAGCGCGACACAAGAGACGAACGGACATTGAATGCAGATGTAATTTTTGTACGCATGACTTACTGCTTCCGCGCGGTTGTTCATTATAAGGTCTAATTGACAGCTCGTTTCTGCACGGACAATAAACTTCGTTGTTTTTCAGACTTCACACATCACCATCAGCTGAAAACATGGAGAATAATTCCATTTTCGTACCCGATGAAACATCTCTACATGGTGTTCTGGATCAAATAAACGAAGCAGTATTGATTCTTGACACGACAGCTGTATCAGGGACGTTATTGTTAAGTCTATCATCGACGAAATATGTTAATGTAACCAAGGCTCATTCATTACTACTTTCAGCCTCGCAAAAGACTCTGAACATGATGACATCGTACGAATCTTTTCCAGCTTTTCAAATTGATGAAAGAGACGAAAATTACACGAGCCTCGCACTCAATCACCTCATATATGATACCATTTGTACCGTCGCAGACTTGTATAGGTTGTTGATCGTGTCATCATACCTACAACTGTTTCATCTCTTGAATACCGATATTCCACGATCAACCATTCAACTCAATCATCATACCTTAGAGAGTAATGACATTGATCATTTACTTAGATCCATTCAATGTTGCATCACGTTACTGCAAAGTCTCTCAATGATCGTTCGTCAGAGTGCACTTTACTCATCAGATGATTTTTCCATCAGTGCGACTTGTAGGGGTAACATACGTGCGGAGGGAGATTGGCATGATGACTACTTGCCAAAGCCTCAATACAGTTTGCTACAAGATTGCTTTCTACGCAAAGATAGAGTCTGTCTTGATGATGGAACAGTGTTTGGCAAAGATGAAAGAGAAATATCCTTAGATGTAGATTTATATGATTCAAGTGATTATCTTTTATATCGAATGACGAATCAAATGCAAACAATTTCGTCGTCTCAAAGTATTGATAAAAGTATTGGTTATAATCTTATATCTGAATCTCAAGGTGAAAACGTAATTGATGAAGATCGCATAGATATATTCGATGATGTTTCCATGAATATGGAGCAACTACAGCATGAGGAGAATATTCTTTTGGATGTTGCGTTTCCTGGCACTGCTCGTCAATCAACCTTACACCACGGTAGACATAATAATAGGATCTATTCAAAGTCAAACATCCTCGATTCATTCGGAGATAAGAAGTCAAAGAGAAAGACTAAAGTTGACACCAATCGTTTAGCGATGAGTTACGGAAGTATTTTTCGCTTGGCTAGCCAATATCGTGTGAGCAAGTTCATTTGGAATCAATATATGGTACGTATATATTTTGAGTATTACCAACATCATTGACCCGATCCGCCATGAGTTGTCGGACAAAAGCCTTGTGCGATTTCTATTTCCATGCGACCACGGGATGAGAGTACAATGTTTCATCTCTATTTTACGGTATTTGTATATACTTCATTTCATTAGTATGGTCCTGTAGCGATAAGTGAGAGAAGTTGGCTTCGCATTCATCGTACAACAGTATCACCGGAGGGACAGGATTCAACCGAAACGGAACGAGTTCACTGTTTACTTTATGCTACTGGTTTATTACTAACATTCAAAGATGAGCTATTGAGCGAGGTAAAATGTGGTTACGAAATTTCGTATCTATCTACTTGTTATTCATTTATATATAAATCAACTCTCCAATTCAAAATTGAAAATGTGGATCTGCATGACTTCAGCAATGGTAAAAATCAGATTGAAAGAAAAATCAATATTTTAATTGACCTTGACGAGGGATGCGAAAACATTCTATCTGAAGTTTATTTATGGGTAACGGAGATATCACGATTGATAAAATTTTTGTCTGCGAAAAAGAAGCATAATGATATGATCCGTAAACTTTGGAAGTCGTGAAATCAACCTTATTGCCCATTAATTTCATGATAAAGACTGACATCGGAACTTGCCACATATGTTGTACTAGTGTTTGCTGTTATGAAAGAGTGGCGTATAATAGGTATTTTGTCTCCGTTTATAGACAAAAATGCTTCATTTGAATTGATCCATCTGTTTTCATCAACTGCTAATGAAATTTCATTCTCCCCTGATAAGATTGAGGCTTGAATTTTCCCATCATAAAATAAATAGTTATGTGCAGCTGCCACAATACTCGCTCTTTGATCACCTATGCAGTGTTTTTCCTTGCTCCATACTCTTACTTCTCGTACTAGAGATTCTAAATAAGCTATAAGGACATCCTTTTCTCCGAGCATTATTCCAAGAGAAATTAATGGTACATTCCACTTAAATGATTTACAATTTGATATTGTGCTGTAAACAGCAGCGTTATCCATAATTGATATTCCTTCTTCAAAAAAGAAGAGACTCTGAGAAGCTGAACTGCTCTTTCGAAATGGATTTTCTTGGAAGAATGAATTGAAGAAATCAATATAAAGGACTTGCCCGACACATGAATCACATGACTCTAGCCAGTCAACGGCCAGTCGGAATCGAAGCCAACTATTATCAGCAGTAGTATATGAAGAAATGCATTTTTTGTGAGGATTTTTCTGGGATGGACATGAACCAAATGATACATACTGAATATCACATCCTTGCGAGAGTAGATACGAAATTATATCCTTAGCTGCATCTCCTTGGAGACCGATGATGATATTCCCTTGAAATCCAGAATGTCTAAGAGACCCGACGAATAATTGGTAACTTGGAAGAGTATAGCCCATAGCTATTGTAACCACACTTCCCCCATAGATTTGAGTTTCTTGGAAACTGTTTCCGTGTAAAGTTCCTGAAATACTATGGGTCAAATGCCAATCCGTTCTATGATTGATATTACGTTGAAGGAGATGAACAAGAATTATGCTCACAAGGGTATAGATACAACCGAAGAACAGACCTAACCAGACAAAGCTTGAAGACTTTGCTCGTCTCGGTTTCCAGATTGTCATCGGGACATCAATGCTGATGCATATTACATATGTATAGCTGTGCAATAAGCAGGCCTTCTCTCTTCTCTTATTCTCTCTTATCTGCCTCTCCTTGGTCTTGCTTGTCGGTGCGACGTAGGGCGTTAATAGCATGACTAGATTTTGAAATTGGCTTAACAATTATAACCCGATTCAGGTTCAGGTTGCTGGTGAACTGGGATTCCTTCAGAGACTCATGGCTTTATGATTTATATATATATATAAGTAGTAAATATAATCTGCGTGAATATAGGGTGGTTAAAATTTAGATCATTTCACGGAAATGTCTTTGAATTTTTTATTTGCCCAATTGAAATATGGAAGTCCGAAAGCGTCATACTGCTGTACTATAAATGACCTTTGAAAATCAAGATTAACAAAATATCCCTCATCATCGATAAGAAGGTAATCGTTACCAATCCATCGGCTACCGTTTGATCCTTCGAAGGGGATAGACAGGGCTTGATCAATCGAATGACCACGAAATTGCTGAAAGTGAATGTGAGATTGCAGTATTCGTTTACCATCATATCCAACATTATTTACTATACCAGTTCGATGACTATAGTAAGTGGTATTCACTGGCATGGAGCTGTTCAGGCGCAAAAAGTTGAAGATAGCCTGTAGATCATCCGCTTTATGATGATGACTATGACATTTAGGGTCGTTCAACCATGCTCGAATAACAGCATACACATGGTCCAAAAATGCAATAACCATTAAGACGGGCCCTGCAAAAGAATCCGGTGATATCATAGGGCGATTGCGAATATCTAAACCTGTGCAACTTAATATTCTTTCACGTACAGTAGATGTTTTTACACCTACATGAGGATTCTCTTCGAACAGTTCAAGCTTCTGAATATATCGAGCTCCCACTCCGAATGGATCACGTTGAAATACAGTTTTTGATATATCCATGACCAATACTGATTCATTACATTCATTTCTTTTATAGCAATCGAGGAGATGATCTCTGATCACCGGTATGTAACTCCATTCTGAAATGATAAAGGGATATGGATCAATACATGGACGATGATCATTTGGTAATTCATGCGTACACTTTGTTTCATGCATATATTTGATATCTACACCATGACTTTTAAGGTGCTTGATGGTATTCTCGTCAGCTTTCTCATGGATGACAACTATTGTACGACCTGCATATCCAGTCCTTCGAAGTGAATCCAAAAACAGCCTTATTTTATCAAAAGTAGTATTTATCGCAAAGCCTATGATTGTTGCCGTAGAAGAAGGATATGTCAAATAATATTGATAGTAAGTAGAGTAATTTTCAGCGAGCCAATAATCATAATCCCAATCGTTTTGTATCTTATGGCGTATACCGAGATCAAGGAAGAAGAATTCATCACTGCGTAATTTCTTAGCGATTGTTTCATCTTCTTTGCGTATATCCTCTTGCCTTTTATTAGAAATGTGGTGTAGGTGTTCAAGTGCCATACGCCGCACAGCCTGCTCTTCTTCCGATAAAATATTCTCAGCATTGTGTAAAGTGATTTCACTATGAAGAGAATCATGCATCTTCTGATACTGAAGAATAAGCATTACCGTCATGGATCCCAGAAAGAACAGATACCACGTTGTTTTCCAAACATTTTTCAGGTTGTTCATCATGTTCTTTGGTCCCAAGGAGATGGGTTTGGTGAGGTATTGCACTTATAAAAGTTATGTCAACACCGAGAAGCGTGTTGAAAATTCGCACGATCGAGAGAGATTTCACTGAGAGGTCTGATGATCATACATATGTATGGCGAGGCAAGATACATAAAATTACTATTACGTCAAACATTCAAATTATCATAAATGGATATTGGTTATGATCAGTAGTGCATTAAAATATCTAAGTTATCAAGATGGTGCCGTCCATGGATGCCGCCAATCGACCCTAACACACAAACACACGAACGTTAGTTTAACACATTTGATGATGCTTATGATTTTAATGGAAGGTAAAAGAATGAACATACTTTGCACCTCTAAGCGCTGCTACCCATGATACTGTCTCAGCCCTAGAAATTGTCCTCAGAGTCAATTTCTTGATACTAGTTTTACCAAACATGGACCTACTTTTATCGCTAGTTTCGATCACTTCGAAAGTTGAATTTCCGTTCATATCATTGAATGTAATCTGAGCATTTCTTAACTTGATGGTTTCAGTGGGAGTCAAACTTTCGATCATTTTCTTTCCAAAATCATACGTCTTGGATCCTTTAACCGATGTTTCAGAGGGGATTTCAATGGAAGGACACAATGCATGAAAAGCTACCTCCGCTGCTGATCCAGACCGCACGGGCAAGTCTGATGAAAGATCGAATAAGTGAAGGAAGCCATCCGCCGTAGATATAGCCAATGCTGTTTTCCATCCGAGTAGACTGGTCTTCCTTTCAATAACGTTTGCTTTACATAATAATTCACTCAGTAACGGAGGCGCAGGTTCATCATCATCATCATTGATTTCTTGACTGATTACCACATTAGTCAAAGACTCATCGATTTCAATAGTTTTTGTAGACATTCGATCAAGCTCCTCAGCTCTAGACTGAATATTTTCATGAACTGCCTTTTCTAGACTTGATCTGTCTAGGGGCCGATCCAGAAGATCTCTCAGGACAGGAGTTACGATGGATTGAATACTAAGATACAAAATTTCTTGCTTTTTCATGTATGTAGCTAGGATATCTCTTATAAATGATCTTCGTTGACACTCAGTTTCCTTGATCGAATGAAAAAGCTTCGCCATTCTAGAAGAACTTTTTAGCCAATAGGACTTTGAATAAGCAACTGCCATGACGTATTGCATTTCCGCAATCCAAGCATCTTCAACATCAGATTCACTAGCATTACTACTCACGTAACCTGATGCTCGTAAAGCAGCAATGCATGCCTTTTCTGTCATATAGTAATGTGCTGAACAAAAAAAAAGATGTAAATGGAACTCCAAGGAGCATAAGTCGACAGCGACCCTCATTGAACTTTCACTTACACCAAGCCTGTTGAATAGTGTTTTCAGCTGATTCCAATTGCGTCATGATTACACCACCCATTTTTTCCATCAAGCTAATTTGTTCTTCAAGTTTCGACCGCAATGTCATGAGTGGGAGCCAGGCTTCTTCTCTCAGTAATGCCGAATTCTCGGCAAAACGATCTGCACTGGATGTATGAAAATCTAGTACCGATCGCAGGATACTTGAAGAATGCTGACTTAGCTTCTTGTTATCATCATTTATCGCTGGAGATTGTTGCGGTGGAGCAAATCCTAGCAACTTGCTTAGAGTTATCTGATCTGAGTTGGATTTCCAAAAGGTGGCGAGATAGTTGTATCTTGTTCTTTTTTCTTCTTGTAACTTTTTCGCCTTTTTACTATCCAATAATTTACCATCAACATCGATACGATCTTCTACAACTCCTTGGCAATGCTCAGACATAGCCTTTTGCATCTCAATATTACCCAATATCAACGATTCAATGCGTTCCATTTCCTCGAGTGAAACGGACATCATCTCACAGACAGATCGCCAATATAAGAGAGACGATGCCAATTTACCTTGATAGTAGGGGCGCCTTTTGGCTTCATATACGCGTAGGCGAGATAAGACTGCCATACGGGCTTCCGCAGAAGGTAAAACGAATCCATTACTCACGGCTGCAGTAGGGGAAGGAGATGCATCCGGTATGTATGTATAAGTGTTATTATCAGCATTTTGAGTCTTTTCAGCAGAATGTGGAACGCTTTTGGTATCTGTATGATTCTTATCATCGGAGTGCTCTTTGTTTGCAGATTCAGTCGTTGTAGTAGTCTCCTCAATTTCCTCTAGTATTTTCTTTTCATCGTGAGGAGCATCTCCACTTATACCTTCAGATACTGAGTTCGTGAGGGAATCTTCGACGGCTAGATTTTTATAATTGACATTACTGACTTTCTGAGAATCAGAAATTGGTTGCACAGGTTCATCTCGCAACTCCAATTTACCAATCAATAGATCAGCTGTTTTAGTATCCGTCATAAGGCTCCGTTCACCATGGTCCTCTACCTCCTCGTGAATAGTTTGATCATCATCCGCTGAGCATGAGATAAAGCTCTTGTCACTATCATCTTCTGCCATTATTAGTTCTTGCGATAGCTACAGGTTGCATACAAACTTCTCTGTCGATAAGAAGCACTGTTATTGGAATACATATCCATCGTCTGTTTAAAATCCCCTGTGAGGGATTTTAGCCGTTATTATCCCTTGGGAGGGATAATAAAAAAACGCTAACAACGCGCCCATACAAAATTAAACCCTCTATCATCTCT
>Ga0169931_10007788_pt1 | contig 15798 bp, 11 predicted proteins | sample Kivu_15m_20L_FD_129675 | JGI IMG/M metagenome (GOLD analysis project Ga0169931, IMG submission 129675) | Freshwater microbial communities from Lake Kivu, Western Province, Rwanda to study Microbial Dark Matter (Phase II) - Kivu_15m_20L... | ecosystem: Environmental > Aquatic > Freshwater > Lake... | reverse complement strand
TCACGTGAACGAAATCGTGACCGCCGCCTTGGCCAACGGCAACTTCGAGGCAGCGTGCGGCCAGATCCAGGCCTATGTGCTGAACCCGGTCAGCGATTACGGCCAATGCGGCATCGCGTTTGATCCCGAGACCGCCACCCCGCGGGCCCAGCCGCTGCTGGTAGGGCTACCTTCAGTGTGCCCGCCGCCTCCTTTCGAATCGGTTGCGCTCGGGTGTGTGGCCGTGACCACGGGTGATGTCGGAGAGCACTACTCAGCATTGATGGTCGCCACCGGCGGACAGGAAGCACCCGACGCCACTTCAGTGGTATACACTTTCTCGTTGCAGGGTGGAAGTCTGCCTCCGGGACTCAGCCTCGATCCGGCTACCGGGGAAATCTCGGGAACGCCTTCTACTGCCGGCAATTTTTCGTTCACCATCAAGGTGACTGATGCGGTCGGCAACACCGCGGCGAACGTCGCCACCACCACCTGTGCCATTTCGATTGCGCCTCCTGCACTGGTGGCCAACTGCGCGACGGTGAACGAAGGTCAGGTGAATGTTGGCTTCACGGCCCAGTTGACCGCTGCGGGCGGTGTGGGTCCGTATACGTTCACGCTGACGGGCGGTTCGCTGCCCGCAGGGCTGACACTGGCGAGCAATGGCACAATCAGCGGCATCCCGACGGAGGCAGGCATATTCTCGTTCCAGGCCACTGTCACGGATTCCGTGGGCCTGACCGGCACGGTGCGCACCACGTCGGTCAATTGCTCGATCACGATTGAGCCGCCGTGCGTGCCGCTCAGTTTGCAGTGCGTCGCGACGACCGCTGGCAAGGTAGGTCAGTCCTACTCGGCAAGTTTCACCACGAGTGGCGGCACTGGACCCTATGTCTTCTCCTTGGTGACTGGCCCCTTGCCTCCGGGCCTCACCCTCTCCGCTGGGGGCGTGCTGTCCGGCACTCCGACCGCGGCCGGTTCATTCCCGATCACGGTTCAGGTGACGGACTCCTCCGGCGCACTCTGCGACGGCAATCAGGTGGTTTCCACCGACTGCATTGTCACCATTGAGTCCGATTGCCCGCCGATCACGTTGGCCTGCGTAACTGCTGCGACCGGGAAGGTTGGCACCGCTTATTCGTCCTCGTTGTCAGTGACTGGTGGCGTGGCTCCCTACACCTTCTCGATTGTGTCGGGTTCCCTGCCTCCGGGACTCTCCCTGAACGGCGGCACAGGCGCCATCACCGGCACTCCGACCTCAGCGGGCACTTACACGTTCACCGCCCGGGTCCGTTCGGCCAATCCTCCGTCCTCTACCCCGACAGGACCTGCTCAGACGGTGACCGTGGGCACCGACTCCGGCTGCAAGTCCCGTGTTTCCGTCACCTTCTACGGTTGCAGCCCCACAGTTGATGTCTGCAGCACCAAGGACCTGTCGAACGTTGTCGTGGAAACCTGCGGTGGCGCTCACTACAAGTTTGACGGATTGAGTGGTCGCACCGGCAAGTTCACGGCGCCCAACGGCAAGAATATCACCCGCGTTTGGGTCAAGTCCGGATGTTACCAATCCTGCGACGGTCCCGGCTACGGCTGGCGCGTGTGCGGCCCCTGCACCAGCTCGAACTGCAACACCCCGCCTCCTCCCACCAACCTCTGTGGTTATGGCAGTTCGACGACGGTCACTTGCACCATCACGGTGGCGCCGGCCGACGTCTGCGCGTGCCCGTCACTGGTGGCCGGCGATACCGCAACCATCGGCTACTGGAATGGTCCCAATGGCCAGGCGTTGATCCTCTCGCTGAATGGCGGCCCGAATTCGACGGCGCTTGGAAACTGGTTGGCCGCGAACTTCCCCTACCTCTGGGGCAACAACTCGCCGAGCTGGCGGAGACTGTCAGGCAAGAGCAACACCGCGGTGGCGGCGTTCTTCCGCCATGTCTTCTCCAACTGCGGAAGTCCGAAAACCGAAGCTCAGATGTTGGCAGCTGCCTTGGCGGTGTATGTCACCGACTCTGACTTGGCAGGCAATACCGCCGCGTCGAGCGGATTCAACGTGTCGTCTGCAGGAACCGGTGTGAAATGCTTCAACATCAGCTGCTACGGCTCCAGCATTGGGCTGGCAAACAACCGCTCCTACTCTGTCTGGAACCTGCTGAAACAGGCAGATAGGAACAAGCGTCTCAACTGCTTCAATTCCGGAGCGTTCAACGCGATCTTCAACGGCATCAACCGAAAGGGCGATCGCCGCTGATTTGGTGGCGGCCAGCTGAATCACAAGGGCCCGGATTCAATCCGGGCCCTTTTTTGTCCTTCGACAGCACCGATGATCTCCACATCACTCCGGGCAGAATAAAGCCGGCTTCAATTCGCCGTAGCTAGATTTGCAGCCGCCGAAGTCCGATTCTCCACACGGGTCCGACGCCAACGGGTAAAATGTCACCTCGAAGGGACCGAACCGCCCGTTGCGCCTCAACCCAACTGACGAATCACGCCCTCCAATAGGCCAATTCCTTCCTCCGCCTGGCTGCGGGTCAGATTGTAGGCGGGCAGCAGGCGAACGATTTGGGTGCCACTGGGAATCAGCAGCAATCCCGCCTCATGGAGCCGGTCGCACAACTGAAGACTCGCAGCCCGGTCCTTGGCTTGAAACGCGGGAATGCTCTCCCGCTCCTGAAGCTCCAGCCCCAGCATGAATCCGAGTCCACGACCACCCCGGACCACACCGGGATATTCCTGGCCGAGACGATTCAACTGTCCCTTCAGCCAGTCGCCGAGCGAGCGGACATGCTCCGCCAGGCCGTCCCGCTCGATCACCTCGAACACCTTGTTGGCCACGGCGCAGCCGAGCGGCGTCCCGCCAAACGTGGTTCCATGCGTGCCCGGTCCGAGCAAATCCTGATACGGCTCGCGCAACCAAAAGGCACCGATCGGGAATCCGCCGCCCAGGGACTTCGCCATGGACACGCCATCGGGCAGGAAACCCTCCGCGCCGGCAACGCCCTCGAGGATGCGCTGAAAGCTCTGGAAACGCCCGGACCGGAAGTGGCCGCATTGCACCGCGTCGATCAGCAGCAACAGGCGGTGCTCATCGCAGAGTTTTCTCAGGCCCAACAGGTAGTCCACCCCGGCCGGAGTGATTCCGCCCTCGCCCTGGATGCCTTCGATCAGCACCGCGATCGTGGCCGGTGAGATGGCCGCCCGGACCGCCTCCAAATCGTTGTAGGACACGTGCCGAAATCCGGGAACGATCGGCTCGAAGCCTTTCTTCACCTTTTCCTGCCCGGTGGCCGCGATTCCGCCCAGCGTGCGCCCGTGAAACGAGTTCACGGCGGTGATGATCTCGAAGCGTCCCTCGTCATGGCCGAACTTGCGCGCGACCTTGTAGAGTCCCTCGTTGGCCTCCGCGCCCGAGTTGCAGAAGAACACCTTGCCCGGCGCGAGATGTTTCACGATTTGCTGCGCCAGCCGGCCTTGCGGCCCGTGGAAGTAGAGATTGGAGACGTGAACCAGCTTCCGCGACTGCTCGATCAGCGCCTCCGTGATTTCCGGATTCGAATGCCCCAGCGCAGTCACGGCAATGCCACCGCCCAGATCGAGGTAACGCTTGCCGCTCACATCCCAGACGTAGCTGCCAGCCCCATGGCTGAACGCCAACTCGAAGCGCCCGTAGCTCGGAACCACGTAGCGCGAAAACAGTTCGCGCACCTCGTTGTATTGATTGTGGACGATGGGCGCCGGCGAAATCGGAAACAGCTCTTTCATCGAAAACAGCGGCGGCGATTACCGGGGCAACCCCGGGGAAAACGCAAAACGAATCTCAGCCTTTCCCAAGGTGGGCGGAAGTAGGGGGCGAAGAGGTTCCCATTCGCGCCCGTCGTCCAGTGAGCGCGTCCTCAATTGCTGAGCGAAAGCTGGGGGGAAACGGCCGTCGGAAGCGGGTTCACCATAAACGCAGCGCCCTCGACCCGCCCCCGCCAGTCGCCAATCAGCGCCAGCACAGCGGGCAGGTCCAACTGCTCATGGGCGCTCGGGTATTGCCGCAGATTGGCCTCCGCGAGTTTGAAGAGGGCGACCGCGGGCCGCAAACGGTCCTTCTGCAGATGCACGAACGCGCCCGCCAGTTGAATGAGGCCCTTGTAGAAGGCGTAGTTCGCTCCGCCCTTTCCCTGCGCCAGCCACAGTTCCTCCAGCACGTCATGGGCCTCATAGAAAAGCTGACGGTTGAAGCACACAAAGAAGCCAAGGTAGTGCGGGTCCTGCTCCTGTCCGTGCAGCTCCGCGATCAACTCGGCAATCTTGGGAGATTTTTTGCTCATCCTTTCAACCCCGTCTCAATCCCCGCTGGCATTTGAGGAAGTCCGCAATGAGCTTCAAATGGAGAAGGTCCTTGTCGCGGCCGATGGCGCGCTTGCTCTTCTGGATTCGTTTCAAATCAAGGACCGCAACCTGTTTGCCCCTCAGGGAGAGCTTGGTGGAGTGCTTGCACTCGCTGGCGAAGGAATCCAACCCGGTCACTTCATAGACGAAGTTGATCGGCGTTCCATCGTCCAGATACACCACGGTATTGGCTCCAATCGTGGCCCCCGACGCCACCGCCAGGTTCTGAACCCGCATGTATTGCCGAGGGGAAAGGTCAACCCACACGTCGATGTCCAGCGTGGAACCCATGACGCCCTGGGCGATGGCTGCCGACATGCCTATGATCATGAACCGGAGGCCGTCGGCTTCGAGGGCTTCCAGTAGCCGTTTGAACGCATCTGTTTGGCCCACAGTTCCCAGCGCTCTTCCGGGCTGGCCGCCAGCCCGAGGGCGTGCAGCGACTTTTCCCCCTCGTCCAACCCGCGGACGTGCCGGAGCCGTCTGAGCAGACGCGCGGCGCGGACGGGCAGCGGGACGATTTTGGGGGCGAGGTTTCTCATCGGCCACACGCGCAAGCTACCGGCTCGAGGAAGATGGAGCAATCAGGCTGATGAAGCGAACTTCATGGATCGCCACAATCATGTAGAATCCAACCGCCGGCTGCGCCAGCGCCTTGAGCGAGAGACGACACCCTTGGACACCCGCTCATCGACCACATTAACCGCCACGACTTCCAGCTTGACTCGCGGTTGGTTGGTGGCGAGAGCTGGGCCCACACGTTGGCTGCCCCCGTGGCCAGCGATTCCAATTCGGATTTCGACTCGCCGGCCGATTCCAGCTCCAGCATCGCCGTTTCCCGAAGAGGGCGTGCGCCGACAAAGATGAACTCTCCGTTGGGCAGACCACCCACCAAACCCAACTCAACCGAGGCAGCGGACGCCGGAAGGTGGCCGAAGCATTCGGCAGCGGGCCGAATTGCTCCCGGGCCAGATTACGCCGCGGCGGAGTTGGCGCGATGAAGACCCTTTGCCAACGGCGATCATTGCGATGACCGCCGCGCCCAGCCACTAGGGGGATTGTCTCCACGAAAACCAAATCAGAAGCCGAGATTGCCCCATCGCCAATGGCGGAACGAATTACGCCAATCCGGCGCCCCGGTTAAACCTCGCTGACGATCACTTCGCATCAGCCAGTTCGCGCTCAGTCTTCAGCCGCAGTTGCCCGCACGCAGCGTCGATGTCGTGGCCCTTTTCCAAGCGGAGCGTCGTGGTGACGCCTTGGGTTTCCACGGCGGCGGCGAAGGCGCGGCAGGCGTCTTCCTCGGGGCGCTTCCAGATGAGTCCCTCGACGGTGTTGTAGGGGATCAGGTTCACCTTGGCGCGCAGGCGCCGGGCGAGCGAGGCCAGCGGGAGAACCTGTTCCCGGCCGGCGTTCACGCCGTCGATCAGGATGTATTCGAGGGTGATCATCTTGCCCTTCTTCTCGACGTAGTATTCGCAGGCCGCGGTCAGATCGCGGAGGGGATACTTGCGGTTGATGGGCATGATCTGGACGCGGACGTCATCGGTCGCACCGTGCAGCGAAATGGCGAGGCGGAACTGCTCCGGTTCGTCGGCCAGGTTGCGGATGCGCGGCACGACGCCGCTGGTGGAAATGGTGATCTTGCGCGCGCCGATGCCGGCACCCCACGGCGCATTGAGCGAGCGCAGCGCGGTCATCAGGTGGTCGTAGTTGGCCATGGGTTCACCCATGCCCATCACGACGATGTTGTTCACCACGCGGTCGGCCTCGACGCGCTCGGCGACGGGCAAGCCGGCGTTCCAGCGTTCCACCGCGAGAATCTGGCCGGCGATTTCGTGGGGTTCCAGGTTACGCTTCCAGCCATCGAGCCCGCTCGCGCAGAACCGGCAGCCGTAGGCGCAGCCGACCTGGGTGGAAATGCAGAGCGTGTGCCTGTCGCTGCGTTCGCCGTAAAGCGCCGGATTGGCTGGAATCAGCACGCTTTCGATGAAGCTGCCATCGGTGAGGCGCCAGAGGAACTTCCGCGTGGTATCGCGGGCTCCTTGCACGGTCACCAATGATGGCAGGGCCAGTCCATACGTGGCGGAAAGCTTGTCCCGCAGCCCGCGCGGGAGGTTGCTCATCTCATCCCAGGTCGCCGCCCGCTTTGCGTAGAGCCAGCCGAGCAACTGGTCGAGGCGGTAAGTTGGCTCGCCCCATGCCGTGAACTGCGCAGCGAGAACGTCACGGGATTGGGAACGAAGGTCGGGAAGCACGGCAGGGGAAATGACCAAGTTGCAATGACCAGCGGCGATGGACGGCTACTTCACAGGGATCGGTTCGTTGCCAAGAACCGGTGCGGGCGGACTTGCCTTCTTCCCCTTGAACTTCAGCGCCACATCGTCGAGCAGCGTGTAAACGACGGGAATGACGTAGAGCGTCAGGAAGGTGGAACTCAGCATGCCGCCGACCACCGCCACCCCCATCGGGCGCCGGCTTTCCGCGCCGGCCCCGAAGCCGATGGCGATGGGGAGAATGCCGGCGATGGTCGAAAACGCCGTCATGAGGATGGGCCGTAGCCGCACCCGGCCGGCCTCTTCCATCGCACTGTGGGAGTCGGCTCCGGCGGCGGTGCGCTGGTTCGCGTATTCGACCAGCAGGATGGAGTTCTTGGTGACCAATCCGATCAACAGCACCAGACCGATCTGGCTGAAGAGGTTGATGTTCATCGCCGGTATCGGCGGGTAGACACCCATTCGTCCGCCGCTGTCCAACAGCCAGAGCGCGCCGAACGCCCCCACGGCCGCCAGCGGCACGGCCAGGATGACCGTGAACGGATGGACCAGGCTCTCGAACTGCGCGGCGAGCGTCATGTAAACGATGACCATCGCCAGTCCGAGCACCCACCAGATCTCCGACGAGGCATCGGCCAGATTCTTCGCGTCGCCTTCCCACGCATACAGGAAGCCCGCAGGAAGTTCTGACGCGAGCAGTGGTTCGACCAACTTCACGACCGTGCCGATCGGCACCGCACCGGGCGAAGCGGTGACGCTGGCGGAACGGAGCCGGCCATAGTGGCTGATCGAGTTCGGTGCGGCGCCTTCGGTCCGGGTCACCAGCGAGCTGAGTTGAATGAGTTCACCCTGGGCATTACGGACGAAGATGCGGTCCAAGTCTGACGGGGTGAGCCGCGAATTGCGCTCCAATTGCCCCATCACGAGGTATTCCTTGCCCTCAACCTTCAGGCGGCTGAGGTCCAGTCCGCCGAACAGGATCTGCATCGTGCGGGAAATGTCCTCGATGCTGACCCCGAGTGCGGCGGCCCGGTTGCGGTCAATGCCCACGCGCAGCTCCGGCTTGTTGACCTCGTAGCTGACCCGGACGTTTTTCAGAAGCGGTTGGCCGGTCGCATTCGTCAGGCCGCGGAGTCGGTTCGCCAACCCGTTGGCCGTCACGCTCAGCGCATTGAGATCCTGATTCTGGAGCACCAGCTCAAACGGGGAACTGTTGAAGCTGACTTCAATGGACTTCGGAATATTGGCGATGGCCAGTCCGCCTTCAACCTCGGCGAACATCCGGTCCGCGACGCCGCCGGGCGCATTGACGATCTCCTGAACCGACCGTTCCCGTTCGCTGCGGTCGGTGAAGGTGACGAACACGATGCCGAAGCTCGCCTGTCCGGGGCCGCTGAAGCCGGGCGCAACCATTGCGCCGTAGCTGGAAACCTCGGGCACCGATTTGATGATCTCCTCGGCCTTGTAGAGCTGGCGGTCGGTGAACTCACTGGTGGAGCCGTTCGGCGTGGTCACCATGGCGAAGAGCCGCCCCTTGTCCTCCATCGGCAGGAAGTCCTGCTCCAGCTTCCGGTAGGCGACCACCATCAGGACCACGGTGCCGATGGTCGCCAGCAGTGCGACAATCCTATGGCGGAGCGACCACCGCAACGTCACTGCATAGGCCCGGGTGATCCATTTCAGCACCGCCTCGAACACCCCGAAAACGCCCCGCAGCTTTTCCTCATGAACCGGCTTCAGCACCCGCGCCGCCAGCGCTGGGGAAAGCGTCAGCGCCACAAACGCCGAGATGATGACCGAACCCGCGATGGCCACCGCGAACTCGATGAACAGCCGTCCGGTCGTGCTCTTCTGGAAGGCCAGCGGCGTGAAGACCGCCACGAGCGAAATCGTGATCGCGATGACCGCGAAGCTGATCTCCTCCATCGCCTTAAAGGTCGCCTTCATCGGGGGCATCCCCTCCTCCACGTGCCGGTAGATGGCCTCCAGCACCACGATCGCGTCGTCCACCACGATCCCGATGACGAGCACCAGTGCGAGCATCGTGAGGATGTTCACCGAGTAACCGAAGGCGTAGAGGACCGTGAAGGTGCCCACGATCGACACCGGAATCGCGATCGCCGGGACGATGGTCGAGCGGAAGTTGTGCAGGAACAGCAGGATGATGAGCACCACCAGCCCGAAGGCCATCGCCAGCGTTTCCCACACCTCCCTGATGGATTTCTCGACGAAGATCGAGCTGTCGTAGCCCACCCAGATGTCGCAGCCCTGCGGCAAGGTCGGACGGATGGCCTCCATCTCATCCTTGATGGATTTGGCCACCGCCACGGTGTTGGCCTTCGCCTGCTTCACGATACCGAGGAAGATGCAGGGCTTGCCCCGCGCGCGGGCGATGGTCCGGTAATCTTCGGCCCCGATTTCCGCCCGGCCGATGTCACGGAGTCGCACCAGGGTCGCGCCTTCGTTGCGGACCACAAGGTTGTTGAACTCTTCCGCCGACTTCAGCTCGCCGCGGGTCTGAATCGTCATTTCGCGGTCCAGATTTTCCACCCGGCCGCTGGGCAGCTCGATGTTCTGCTGGCGCAGTGCCCGCTGCACGTCGAGCACGGTAACCCGCCGGGCGGCCATCTTTTCGGAGTCCAGCCACAGGCGCATGGCAAAGCGTTTTTCGCCGCCAATGGTGATCGAGGACACGCCGGGCACGCCCTGAAAACGCGGCTTGATCTGTCGCTCGGCCAGCGTGGTCAGTTCCAGCGGTGAATAGCGGTCGCTATTGAGCGCGATCCAGATGATGGGCTGCGCGTCGGAATCCTGTTTGGCCACGATGGGCTCACGAATGTCCAGGGGGAGCTGTCCGCGGACCCGGGACACACGGTCGCGCACGTCCTGGGCCGCCACGTCGATGTCACGGGACAGGTCGAACTCAATGGAGATGTTGGACACGTTCTCGCGGCTCTCCGAGCGAAGCGTCTTGATGCCCTCGATGTTGTTGATCGCCTCTTCGAGCCGCTCGGTGACTTCGGTTTCGACAACCTGGGCATTGGCTCCGGGATAGACCGTGGAGACGCTGATGATCGGCGGATCGATGTCGGGAAGCTCGCGCACCGGCAGCCGGGTGAGGCCAATCACGCCGAACAGGATCAGTGCGAGATTCAGCATCGTCGCGAGGATCGGCCGCTGGATGGAAACACGGGAAAGGATCATGGCTCCTCCTCAGTTCAGGTAGGCGGGCGGCACGTTCGTAGAAAGCTTCACCGGCGCGCCGGGGCGCAGCTTCTGGATGCCCTCGACGACCACCGTTTCCCCGGCCGCAAGTCCCCCCAGAACCTCCGCTTTGCCCGCCAGGCGCAGGCCGATCTTCACCGGCTTCATGAACGCCGTGTTGGTGGCAGTCACCGCGAACACCATTGTGGCATCGCCGTTGTTCACGATCGCGGGCTCGGGAATCACGAGGGCGGATTCTCGCAGCTTCAGGGTCAGGTTGAGATTGGCGAACATGCCGCCGCGCAGCTTGCGGTCGGGATTTTCGATGCGGGCCTTCACCAGCGCGGTGCGCGTGCTGGCGTCGAGCTGCGGCGAGATGAAGTAGATTTCCCCGTCAAATGCATCCTTGGGAAAGGCCGCCACCTGGAAGCTGACCTTCTGGCCGACCGACAGTTCGCCGAGATACCGCTCCGGCACGCCCACTTCGACCTTTACCGTGTCGAGATCCACGAGCGCGGTCAGCAGCGTGGACTTGCTGATGACCTGACCGGGGCTGATCTGGCGCGCGCTGGTGTAGCCGACAAACGGCGCAACCACCTTTGCGTCCTTGAGCTGGCGGCGCATCAGGTTCACGGAGGCCTCGCTGGCGTCGAAGGTTGCGGCGGCCTGATCGTATTCCTGCTGGGAGATGAGTTTGTCCTTAAAAAGCTGCTTGGTGCGTTCGAACGAGGTGCGCGCCAACTGGAGATTCGCCTCCGCCTGGGCGAGCTGGGCGGCGAATTTGGTGTCGTCCAAGGCGACGAGCAGATCGCCTTTCTGCACCTTCTGCCCTTCGTCAAAACGAATCTCCCGGACGATGCCGTCGGTTTCCGACTTCAGCTCGACCATTTCATTGGGTGCGACGCTGCCGACGAGGGCGATGGTCTCGACCACCGGCTGTTGACGGGCGGGCACCGCCACCACCTGCACGGAAAACCCAGCCGCGGCGCCGCCTCCGGCAGGGGCAGCGGACTTGGGTTTGCAGGCGGAAAGAGCCACCGCAGCGGCCGGCAGGAGGAGGAGCAGCAAACGAGACATGCGTTCCATCGAAGTTCCGGCCAGCGTCCCCGCTTGCCGGTGGTCCGGCGAGAATTATTGCAACGCCATCCCGGGGACATGACCACCCCGTTCGGCGGGCGGACGGCACCCCCTCCGGCGTGAATCACTCTGGATTCATGCGCTCAGGGCGGCGTCCCAGTCCTTCCAGACCGGTTCGTAGCCCAAGCGCCGGATCAGGTCCGCCACCTCACCCGCGGACCGTTCATCGGCGATGTCGAACTGCCCCGTGGCCCCCGTGGCTTTTCCCGGCTGGGATGACCATTCGCTGGCACCCGACGCCAATTCCATGATCCGGCCCCGCACCGTCTGGTGCACCTTTTCACGGCCCGCCCCAGTGTAGCCGCCCGGCTCGGTGTGGCTGCCCGCGCTGGCATGGGTGATGCCCAAGGGCAACAGGCCGTCGCGCAGGGACGCTGGCTCGCGGGTGGACAGGACCAGCCCCGCGTCGGGCAGAAACAGCCGGAAGGCTGCGACCAATTGCACCAGTTCGCGATCGCCCAGATGCGTCAGCGGCTGGAATTCCCCCGCGCAAGGGCGCAGGCGCGGCAAGGAAATCGTCAGCATCGCCTTCCAGCAGTGCCGCAGCAGATAAGCCGCATGGGCGGCGGTCGCGAGCGCTTCGTAACGCCAGTCCGCAAGTCCATGCAGAGCCCCGATGCCCAGCCGGCGGAATCCCGCAGCGTAAGCCCGCTCGGGACATTCCAGACGCCAGTCGAAATTCCGTTTCGGGCCCAGCGTATGCATGCGAGCATAGACCTCGCGGTCGTAGGTTTCCTGGTAAACGACCAAGCCCTCTGCTCCGGCCTGGACAATCGGTTCGTATTCCGCGGTCTCCATCGGCCCCACCTCCAACGACACGGAGGGCGACAGCTCGTGCAGGGCAGCGGTGCATTCGGTCAGGTAACCGTTGGAAACGAACTTCGGATGTTCCCCGGCCACCAGCAGCACGTTGCGAAAGCCTTCCGCCAAAAGTGCTTCCGCCTCCCGCCGGACCTCCCCCACGGACAGCGTCACGCGCAGGATCGGATTGTCCCGGGAAAAACCGCAGTAGGCGCAGTTGTTGATGCATTCATTGCTCAGGTAGAGCGGCGCGAACAGCCGGATCACCTTGCCAAAGCGCTGCCGCGTCAGCGCCTGCGACTCCCGGCACAGCGCTTCCAACTGCTGGCCGGCCGCCGGCGAAAGCAGGACCGCGAAGTCTGCAAGCGATCGCGCCCCGGTTCCCAGCACGCGGGCCACCTCGGCCGGCGTGGCGCGGCGCGCTCGCTCCTGCAGCTCGGCAAACGGCAGGACATTGAACTCCGCGACAAAACTCATGTCGGCGCAGGGTAAGGGGGCAGCCGAAGCGGGCAAGCTATAGGCACACTTGGCTCGCAGAGCCGGCCGTGGATTGTAACGAACCGCATTGGCATGGCCGCCCAACGGTTGTCCGACCCGCCGGCCCATGCTCGCGGGCGATGAAATTGAATCTGAACTTCCTTCCCGCCCGTTCGGGCGACGCCGCCGAGTTGGTCCGTGTCTTTGGCGACGCCCAGTTGCTCCGGCATTCCTCAGGTCGCTGGGAACTCCGCGGCGGCAGCACCAATGACCGGCGGGAGGCCAAGGAATGGATCAGCCTCTTTTGCCACGAGGCGGTCTTCGCGCATGAGTCCCCGTGGCCCGCAGTCCTCAGCCGGCCTTTCCGCCCGTGCCCACGGCTGAACGGCTTCGGCCGGGACTGAGTTCGGGATCCGATTGAACGCGGGGCGGCCCAAGGCCGTCAGTGAGGAGTCTCTCCCGGTGAAACTTTTGGACAACCGGAAGGGTCTGACCTAACGAAAGCGCCAACCAACCGTGCGCTCCCGCCGTTCAACCGGTCACAGTGCCGACTCCGCCATGAATCTGCCCGTCCGATTCGCCCGAACGTTTACCCGTGCGTTCACTCTGATCGAACTTCTGGTCGTCATCGCGATCATCGCGATTCTCGCGGCGCTGCTCATGCCGGCCCTGAGCGGCGCCAAAGCCCGCGGTAATTCGATCAAATGCCTCAACAACATCCGGCAACTCGGCATCGCCCTGACGCTCTACGCCGGCGACCACAGCGGACACTACCCGCCCCGGCGCGAACGCGACGAGGCCTGGCCCGTCGCGCTGCTCAACTATTACAAGAACATCAACGTGCTGAAGTGCCCCTCGGACCGCGGCAACATCGTTCCGGCCAGTGCCTCGCCAGGTGCCAAGGCGGATGCCGCCCGCAGCTTCGTCATCAACGGCTTCAACGACTGGTTTGAGACCAATCTCTCAAGCAACGACTACCGCAAGTTCAAGCTGTGGCTCTGGCCAGAGGGGCTCAAGGACACCGCGATCCCCCAGCCCACTGACACGATCGTGTTCGGTGAGAAGCGTTCCGGCTCCCGGCACGTGCACATGGATTTCAGCCAGGGAACCTTGGGCAACGACGTCGAGCAGATCGACATGGCCCGCCACAAGACGAGCGGATCCTCCGGCGGAGGCTCCAACTTCGCTTTTGCCGACGGCAGTGCCCGCTTTCTCAAGAACGGCCAGGCCATCGCCCCGGTGAATCTCTGGGCGGTGACCGAGCAATGGCGCAATGCCCCGGCCAAACCCATTGATCCCTGACCATGCGAACACTCCCCGTGGTTTGGGCGTGCGCCGCCGCTTGGGCTGGAATCGCCGGCCGGGCCGACGCGGTCATCAACGAGGTGATGTATCACCCGCCCGACGATCGGGACGAACTCCAGTTCATTGAACTGGCCAACGCCGGCCCGGCCCCCGTGGACCTTTCCGGCTGGTCGTTTTCCAAGGGCTTGAAGTTCACCTTCCCCGCCGGGACTACGCTGCCGCCCGGGGGATTCGCGGTGGTTTGCCGGGAGGCCGCCGCCTTTGCCAGAGCCTATCCACAGGTGACGCCGGTCGGAGCCTTCGAGGGCCGGTTGAAGCACGGCGGCGAACGGCTCGAACTCAGCGATGCCGCCGGCAAAGTGAGAGATTCGGTCAAATTCACCGACCGGGCCCCCTGGCCGGCGAGCCCCGATGGCACCGGCGCGTCGCTGGAACGCATTTGTCCGACCGCCTCCTCCGAGGAACCGGCGAATTGGTCCGCATCCGCACTGCCGCCGACCAAGCAGCCGGCGGGCACCCCCGGGACGACGAATTCGGTGTTCGCCAACAACCTGCCTCCGGTGGTGGAGGCGGTGACGTGGTCTCCGGTGGTGCCCGGCAAACCGCTGACCGTCACGGCGAAGGTGCGCGATGCAGACGGGATCAAGTCCGTCCAGCTTCGCTACCGTTCAATCGACCGCGATCCCAAGGTTCCGGAACAGGTGGTCGAACTCGCCCGCGCTTCGGGCAACCTGCACGAGGGTATATTCACCGGCATCATCCCGTCCCAGCCCACTGGACGATTGTTGCGCTTTGCAGTCGAGGCGACGGAGGCTAACGGAAATATTCGGATCAGCCCCTCGCCCAACGACCTGCATCCGACGTTCTCCGCCTTCATCGTCGCCAACACCAATCGGGCCACGGTGCCGCAGCTACACCTGCTGACCTTCGGCGGACGCGAATCCCGGGGCAATTCACTCCGCTATCGCAGGGGCGGCCCAATCGGTCCGGAGGCGGCCCGCGGCGAAGCCGCCCTGCTCTACCTCCCCACTAATGGCCCCGCCCAGACCTTCGACCACATCCGCATTACGCCGCGCCAAGGCGGCTGGAAAGTTCGGCTCGCCAAGGATGCACCGCTCAACCAGTCCACTACCTGGAACGTGCTGTATGAAGGAAAACCCCGCTGGGCGCTTAGCGAATCGCTGGGCTACGAGGTGTTCCGCCGACTAGGCGCGCCCGCCCCTGATACGGACTACGCCCGGGTTTCCTACAATGGCCGTCCGGTCGGCTATCATCTGCTCGTCGAGCAGCCGAATTCGTCGTTCCTACGCCGAATCGGGCGAGACCCCGACGGCAACTTCTACAAACTGCTCTGGTATGGCCAAGGCATCGTCGGTCAGCACGAGAAGAAGAACAATCCTGCCACCGGTCACAAGGACCTGCTCGCTGCCATCAACGGCCTGAACCGCACCACCGGCGACGCACAATGGTTGTTCATCCAGCAGAACTTCAACGTCGAGTCCTTCGTAAACAGCTACGTCGGCAGCATGTGCATCCAGAACTGGGACGGCTACTTCAACAACTACTTCGCCTATCATGCTCCCGGGAAGGACGGCAAATGGGAGATCATCCAGTGGGACCTCGACAAGACGTGGGGCGACTTCGACGGCGCCTCTTGGGATTACGACTGGTATGAGATGCCCCTGAGCTTCGGCGCCAATGCACCCGGACAACGCGGTCCGCGGGCACAGATGGGCTTCGGTTTCGGGAGCTGGGAACGCCCGCCGGGCTATTTCTCCGGCCCGCTCCTCGCAAACCCGCAGTTCCGCCAGCGCTTCCTGACTGGACTCAACGAAGCGGTGAATACCGTTTTCACGGAAAAGGAATTCCTGCCGGTGATTGATGCGCTGGAACGTCGCCTGGAGCCGGAGGTCCGCTACCGGGGTCAAATCTCTCAGGGTGACGGCGAAGCGGCGGTGGCGGAGTTCAAGGCCAACATCGAATCGTTCCGCAACCAGCTGAAGAACCGCCGGAAGTTCATTGTGAACGAACTGAAACGGCAGCGTTGACGCCTGGGTCAGTTCAGTTGTTCCACAACTCGGGCCCGCGCCGCCGGTCCCCTGCCCCCGCCGGAGCAACCTTGACGGTCCGGATATTCGCAGGTAGTGTCCTGAAAGTTCTGCAAAAAGAGAGCGGGTCATGGGAGGAACGAGAGCGAGCAAAGCACCCCGAACCCCATGAGATCCATGACCCGTCAAAGCCC
>Ga0169931_10007787_pt1 | contig 15799 bp, 9 predicted proteins | sample Kivu_15m_20L_FD_129675 | JGI IMG/M metagenome (GOLD analysis project Ga0169931, IMG submission 129675) | Freshwater microbial communities from Lake Kivu, Western Province, Rwanda to study Microbial Dark Matter (Phase II) - Kivu_15m_20L... | ecosystem: Environmental > Aquatic > Freshwater > Lake ... | reverse complement strand
TGTAGGTGCCGGAGGGCAGCGTCTCGACGCTTCCTTGGCCGTCACTGCCATGCTGCGCAAAGGCAGGGGAGGCAGCCCAGATCCCAAGCACCCAAAAGACGGCGCAAGCCAGCCGGCGGCAGCACTGTCGTGGTAAATTGGGAAAGGAGGCAATTTTATGGAGATTATGGCTTATATCGCTTATTTCAATCCAATTTTTAGATATTTAAGCACTCCAAACTAACCTGCCTTTTTCACACCACTCACCCCTGTCCTATGACCGCTTCGACATGCTGCTCAAACCTGATAAGGCCGTGGAACGCCACCACGGCGGTGGCGGCGCATTCGCCAGAATGCGGTGCGGCGTTCTCGTTCTGGCACCTACGATCTACCGGGTCGCTTCCGACCGCATCGTCACTTCCCAGCGGTGTCACCGCCGCCTGCGCACCAAGAAAAGTAGCCCCAAAACAGCCAGGAACGCCCCGCCAGGCTCAGGAACGGTGGCGAGCTGGAGCACGAAGCCGGGATCTGCCATAACGATGTAATCTCCGCCGCCATAAGTGCCATTCACGCCGCCAAAGATAGCCGTGTCTGCCTGGATAAGATCCCAGTCGATGCTGGTGGGGTTCAAGGTGTCCGAGGCGGGCAGCGTCCACGCCGGGGAGCCCAGTCCGGTGCTGTCATCACGCACCAGCGCCCACTGACTGGTGGGCAGCAGATCCTGGGCGGTATAGGCCCAGAGGTACATCACATCTCCCATCATGAAGGTCTCCACACCGCCGTAGCTGGAGGTGCCATCAGCGCGGAACTGGGCGCTGCTGGTGAGAAATTGAGTGCCCAGGTTCCACCCGTCTCCAGAGACCGCTCGGTCAAAGACCTTCCAATTCGCAGACCACTCGTCGAGATTGACAGCGGTGGGGACGAAAGCGCCAAAAGACCCGATTTCAAAGGTGATGTCGGCTCCGAGAGCGTTGTTCGAGGCATCCACCATGACATCACCTGGGGCATTGAACCAACTGATGGTGCGCGCATGGAGTGCGGGGGCCATGAGCCAGAGCAGGGCGCTGAGGAGGAGGAGCAATCTCATGGCAGAAAGGGAAAAAAGAGGCGGCTGAAGGTCACGGCGCGGCGAGGAATTCAATGCCCTCCGGCGCGGGCTGCCGCCAACTGGTGATGCCCGTGGCGGAGGTGAGGAAGAAAGCCTCAAAAGCTACGAGCAGCCCCGTCTGGCCCTGATCGGTGAGTGTGGCATCCCCATCGAACACCCACTTCTCCTCGGAAGTCGTTTTGAAAAGATAGCCGCCTGTGTAGCGGCTGGCGCCTGTGCCAAGGCCTCGTTCCCAAAGGCGAAAACGGTCTGCTTGCCCCTGCCGGTTGCTGCCTCTGAAACCCACCGCCGAGGTGGCACCGATGTTGGCGAGCGACTCGTTCAACGGCCAACCGGTGCCCACCAGATTGGACCCGGCATTCAGGCTGAGGCGGAAGTCATTGAGCCGCACACGACCGGCCAGCCCCGTGCTGGTGGGAGTGCTTCTTGCCTGCACAAACGCGCCCTGTCCGGGAGCGATGATGGCAGCATCCTGTGAAATCAGATTTTCGTCATCCGCCAGCACCCAGTAGCCCTCCGCACCCGTCCCATACAGATAGAACTCGGTGAAACTGCCTGAGCCCGGCTCGAAACGCATCACCCGGTCCGCATTGGAGCGGCGGGTATTGGCCTGGAAGCGCTGCGGCACCGCCAGATCTGCCAGACGCATGTGCGGGCGCAGCAGAACGACGGCATCCGAGAGGTCTGGCAGCGTCGGTTCCGTATTTAAGGCGGCGGCGAGATCCACGGCCAGCACCGTGCTCGTCGTCGCGGCTTCATCCACTTCCCAGCGCCCGCCCTCCGCTGCGCCGGAAATGACCTCGATGAAGTAGGAACGTCCCAGAAGCAGTTTCGCGGTCAAATCTTCCCCCACTGCCAGCGTAGGCTGCAAGGTGTTGGCAGAAAGTGCCTGAACCGGCCCGGCATAGACCTCCGGCAGGACCAGCGGCATCACCACAGCGTGTGGCTCACCCGCCGCATAGGTCTGCCGCCGCCAGCACCAGGGCGGAGAAACGGTCCATGAATCCGGCGTGCCATCAAGATCCTGATCCATCGCCGCCCGCAGGCGGACAAAGCCATGCGTTTCACCGCTCACCTCCGCCGCCTGGCTGACTGCCCTGAAAATCACCTGCTCCAGGCCTGCGCCCGCATTCGACACCTCCGGCAGATCGTTCACAGGAGAAAAACCCTCTCCCTCTGAAGACATCACCTCCAGAGACAGCGTCACATCAGAAACTCCGCCCAGCCGACGGCTAAAAACGAAGTCAAAACCATTCGTTTCCGCATTCCACCGCAGCTCAGGTGCCCCTGAGGCCACCAGCCCGGAATCTGCCGCGCTGCCCAGGGCATACTCGATCATGTTGGAGATGCCATCACCATCGGGATCATCCCCCGGCTCCTCCTGCGGCAGAGACACCGCCGATTTCCAGGCCTGAAAACTGCCCGGCAGGGCGCTCACGAAGCCAAAATCTCGCGTCAAGTCCACATGACCATCGTTGGCGTCATCCGCCGCCGCCCCACGCCCGGTTTCACCCGTGTCAGCCTTTGGAGCTCGGCCTGGCATCAGCACCAAGACATCCGTCACCACGCCCGTGGCGGCCGGATTTTCCGCATCATGCCCGTCTTCGCCCACATCATCATCAAAGCCGCCGTCCACGCCCGGCAGTGACTTCATTCGGTAAAGCGGAGCCCCTTGAGCAAACATCTCCGCAGGCACACGCAGCAAGTAGTTCCCCGGCGGCAAATTGGCGAAAAGATAGTGCCCGTCCGTGCCGGAGACGGTGGAGCTCACCGCCGCCCCTTCCACCTGCGGCACCAGCTCCACCGTCACGCCAGAAATGCCCTCGCCCGCATCGTAACGACCGTTGCCGTTGAGATCCGCGAATACCGTGTTCCCCACGCCGAGATTCGACGGCGGCTCGTTCACCGTCAGCGTCACATCCAGCGTGGCATTGCAGCCCATCGCATCCAGCACACCGACATAGAAAATGAACTCGCCCAGCTCCGATGGCGTGCCCCAAAGCTCACCCGAAGACTGCTCAAAAACCAGCCCCGGCGGCAGATCTCCCACCAGCGCAAAGGTGTAAGGACCAGTGCCACCCTGCGCAGCGAAGAAATGCTGAAACTCCACATTCCGCAGAGCTTCGTCAGACTCCGGCGGCTGGATCGTGATCAGCGGGCAGGAGGCCGCAAAGCCGAAGTCCAGCGTCATGTCACCATTCTCATCCGGAAAGCCGTCCATCTCCGCGCCGATGCCTGTCTCCGAACCCGCATCCACCGGCTCCGCGCCCGCCGTAAGCTCGAAAACCACGCTTCGCACACCCGTCACCGCCGGCTCAGGCGCGTCCACGCCATTGTCGTCATCATCCACGCCATCATCCGCGCCCGCACCCGTGATGGACAGCATGTCTTCCAAGACGCCACCCGGCTGGAACTGCGCCGCTGGCACCCTCATGAAATAGCGACCGGGCGCCAGACCGGTGAACAGAAACCGCCCCTGCGCGGCCGTCACCAGCTCCGCCAGCGGCGGCACGGCATCCGTGTCATCCCCCTCGCGGAAAAGCTGCACTGTCACCCCTTCCCGCCCTTCGCCCGAATTCGCCGAGCCGTTCTGGTTCGCATCCACAAAGACCAGATTCCCAACGCTCATGGACTCCGAGCGCAGGAAACCCAGATCCACCGTCAGATCCACATCCGCGTCCTGCTCATCGTCCGCCGCAGCGCCCAGTCCCGTTTCATAAGTCGCAGCCGTTGGCGCGGCGCCCGGAGCCAGAGTGAAATCAGCCGTGCGCACCCCCGTCTGGTCTGGTGCCACCGTCGGCAAAGCATCCTGCCCGGCATCATCATCCGTGCCGGCAGTTACCGGCAGTGGCAGGCAGCGCGCCAGCACCTCAGTGGATGTAAAATGCATGGCTGGAACGAAGACAAAATAACTCCCTGGGTCCAGATCACTGAAAAAGTAGCGTCCGCCACCGGTCGTCATCGTCTCCGCCATCGGCGCATCGCTGGCCGGATCACTCCCCGCCGCATACAGCCGCACGGTCACACCATCCAAGCCCTCGCCGGACTGCGCAAAGCCGTCGCCATTGGCATCCAGATAAACCAGGTTTCCCACCCCCAGCCTGCCCGCTGCCGCCACAAAGCCAAAGTCCAGCGTCATATCACCATCGTCATCCGCCACTCCGTCCATATCGGCAGCAATGCCCGATTCCGAACCCTCATCCAGCGGCTCCATGCCCGCCTCCAGCTCGAAAGCCGCGCTTTGCACACCCGTCACTGCCGGGCTGGGCACATCCAACCCGTTATCATCATCATCTACCCCATCATCCCCGCCCGCGCCAGAGACCGAGATCATCTCATGCAGCGCTGCACCCGACTGGAACTGCGAGGACGGCACCCGCAAGTAATAGCGCCCCGGAGCCACACTGGAAAATAGATACCGTCCCCCATCTGCCGTCACCGCTTCCGCCAGGGGTAGCGCGATAGCCGGATCATCTCCCTCGCGGAAAAGCTGCACTGTCACCCCATCCCGGCCCTCACCCTCATCTGCCTTGCCGTTAGCATTCGCATCCACAAACACAAGATTGCCCACGCTCATGCTGCGCAGGAAGCCCAGATCCACTGTCAGATCCACATCCGCATCATACGCGTCATCCTCCGCGGAGCCAATGCCAGTCTCAAAAGACGCCAGGGTCGGAGCAGCCCCCAACGCCAGCGTGAAATTCCCCGTCCGAACACCCGTCTGATACGGTGCCGCGGCCGGCAAGGCATTCTGCCCGGCGTCATCATCCGAGTCCACCGCCACCACAGGCAGAGGAACACAGCGTTCCAAACTACCGGAAACGGCAAACTGGGACGCCGGAACAAAAACAAAATAGCTGCCGGCACTCAGGTTTCCGAAATAGTAACGCCCGCCGCCCACGGTGATCGCTTCCGCCACCGGCGCATCCACTGCCGGATCACTGTCCACTGTGAAAAGTCGCACGATCACGCCATCCCTGCCCTCGCCGGGTTGGGCCAATCCATCTCCATTCTCATCCACATAGACCAGATTTCCCACCCCCACAGTCCCAGCGGCGGGCACAAAGCCGAAGTCCCGCGTCAAATCCACCCGGCCATCCTCAGCATCGTCCGCGTCCGCCATGAAACCTGTCTCCCCGGTCGCCCCGGTCGGAGCCTCATCATTACCCGGCAGGGTAAACACCGCCGTGCTCACCCCGTTCACCGCAGGCGTGCCCACATCCAGGCCGTCCTCACCCACGTCATCATCCGCCACGCCCACATCCGCGCCAGCAACACTCGTTGCACCCGCCAGCGGCTTTCCTGGCGCAAATTCTGCGGCTGGCACATGCAGGAAATAATCCGCATTCGGAAACGCATCGTCCAGCAAGTAGCTGCCATCGGCCCCTGTCACCGTCTCATTTTCCGGCGCATCCACGCCAGGCGTCTTCCCTGCGCGATAGAGCTGCACTCGCACTCCATTGATCCCCTCGCCAGGATCTGCGCGCCCATTGCCATTCGCATCCAGGAAAACCAGGTTCCCAACCGCCATCGGACGATAAAAACCAAAGTCCACCGTCAGGTCCACATCCGCATCCCGGCCTTCATCCATGCTCCCACCCAGACCCGTCTCATTCAAAGGTGCGGAACCCTGCACCACTGACACCACACGGGAAGAAACCCCTGTTTGCGTCGCATCTCCCGGATCCGTGCCATCCTCGCCCTGGTCATCATCAGCGTCCGGCCTGTCATCCATGCCCGGCAGGGATTTCATGCCCTCCAAAGCCCCGTCTGAATCAAACTCCGAAGCCGGGATGTGCAGAAAATAGGGCCAGGCTGAAACCAGGTTTTCAAACAGGAAAAAGCCGTGCTCATCAGTTACCGTCTGCCTCATGGGCTGGAATTCAGAAGGAGACTGCCCTTCCTGAAAAAGCTGCACCGTCACCCCAGCCCGCCCCTCACCCGCGTCCGCCACCCCATTCCCGTTGGCGTCAACGAAGACCAGATTTCCAATCGCCACCTGCCCAAGAGCAGGCGCGGCGACGCAGAACCACAGAGCCAGCAAGGCCGCTCGAACGAAGCCTTTGGATGGAAGTTTTAGCAAAGGGGGGCGGAAGGTCCATTTTATGGAAATTATTACTGGTTTTGATTTTTTCAATCTACTTTTTAATATTTAAGAGGTTTGAAGCACTTCCAGACTCCCTCATCGGGTTCCCATTCGGCTTACCGGTCAGTGCGCGACTGCATCCACTCCACGCTCAGACTTCGAGGGATGAATAGAGAATAGCCCCCAAGGTGCGAGGTTTGTGCCTGCACCGTGCCATTCGCCCAAAACAGGCTTAGCAGAGCGCCGCACAGCGAAACGACGAAGCGTGTTGTGGGGAAACAGCACGCCGGAACATCGGTTCGCGATGTGTCTTCCCTCACGCGAGGCATTTCAGGGCATAACCGAGCGTGTCAGACGGCGTGAGCGGCGGATGAAGTGAGCCGCTGCGGCCGCGAAAAGCAGGAAAGCAGACCCAGGCTCTGGCACCACGGCTGTCTGGAGGCTGAACAAAGGCGGCGTGGACGTGTATCCCCCCGGCCCCTGCACTCCGTTCACCCCTCCGATCACCGCCTCGTCGGCGTCGTCTAGCTGGAGATCATACGACATGCCGGGCGGGTCCAGCGGATCGGGAAAAATCCAGGCGTCTCCGTTGTTCCCGACCAGATTGGAATCTGTCACCAGCGCCCACTCGCTCGTTGGCACTATGTCCTTGGAGTTGTAAGCCCACAGATAGATCTTTTCTCCCTGGGCGAAGACATCCAGGGGATTCGCGTCCGGAGAATCCGAGCCGCCCGCCGCGTTGTGGTCCACCGTGCCGGCAAAGAACCCAAACTCCGTGTTCCAGCCTTCTGGATCACCATCAAATGGATCTGCCGGCGTCGGATCATAGGCGCGGTCAAACACCTTCCAGTTCGCCACCCATTGGTCCACGTTTTGATACGTCGGCACAAACGCGCCGAAAGAACCGATCTCAAAGGAATAACTCCCGTCCAGCGGCTGGCCGTTGCTGTCCACCAGCAGCGGCGTGCCCCCCGGAAACGGACTGCCCCAGAAAAGCGTGCTAGCACCAGCGGTGCCGCACAGCCAGGCCAGCGCCAGACTCAGGACGGCGTATGAACGGGTGAAAGTGAGTGATTTCATGGCAGGCTTTTTGAGGGGCAATTCACAGGCTCGCAGACCAAGGACTCGCGCTCCGCGAGAGCCCAATAATTCATGCTTATTATAATTATAATAACAAATGGGCCGCCAGACAAGTCACTTCTGAGAATTATTGGACTTTTATTGATGATCCACCTCCCCGTGACTTGGCCCCCTTGACGAACCTCTCCCGCACTCCTCAACCCTCCAAACCGCCCTCACCCGTCATGCGGCTTCAAAGAACAGCGTGAACTCGTGGCGGTTGTAGGTCAGGTGCGTTTGCGCGATCAAGCGCAACCCGGCGGCGGTTGCCATGCCGGTGATGAAACGAAACAGCGCACACGGCTCGTCCACGTTCTCGACGCGTGGCACTTTGAGCGTGAAAACGGCCAGCCCGCCTTTTTTCAGCGAACGCGAGAGACGGATCACCTGCTCGATCGACTCCTCCGGCGGGCCGTTCATGTCGCACAGCAGCGCGTCGTAACTCGCTCCCGCTCGCGGCTGGAACGCGGCCACGTCTTCGAGCACAAACTTCAACCCAGGTCGTCCATCGAGCCGTTTGTCCAGCGGAGCGCGGTCGATCGCGGTCACGCGTTGTTTGCGTGCCAGCAGTTCCGAGGTCATGCCGCCGGGACAGGCCCCGAGTTCCAGCCAGTGGCTGCCCTCCGGCATCGGCGGGCGATAGAGCAGCAGGTAATGCAGCGCCTCGGCGATTTTAGCGCCCGCACGGCTGATCGTGTCCGGTGAGTCCTGGTCGATGAATTTGCTGCCGCCGGGATACAGCCCATTGCAGGCACGCGGGCTCTGCATGCCGCAAAACAATCCTTCCTTCCCCACCAGGCAGAACAGCGTCTCTTCCGCCGGGTTCTGCTCCTCCACCGAGTTGGCGGCCAGTTTCGGGAAGAGTTGCAGCACGCGTCCGCGCAAATTCGACGCCAGACTGCGGTGATACTTGTCTGGCGAGGTCGGATGCAGCGTGCCGATGAAGATGCCTTGTGGTTTGCGCTCTCCAAACTTTTTCAAAAGCGTCTGCGCGGCCTTTTCGATGAAGCCGTCCATCTTTTGCGGATTGCACGGCCAGGTGTGGTCCATCGGCAGGTTCCAGCGCGCGAACTTCGCCGTTTCGGAACGCTGAATCGCTTCCTGTGAAGCCGATTTGAGCAGATAAAAGTCCAGTCCCAGCCGCGTGCTCGTTTCGGCGCCAAAACGCCGCAAAATCTCTGGCGCGATCCCCTCGAAAATCTCCGGGATGCGCACCAGCCAAGGCGTCGGTGGTTGCGGGGTGGTGCCACTCATGTTTTCACGCCCTCGTCTTTCCTGCGCCTGTGTGCAAGCGGACGTGAAATGCCCTTGCGTGTTCGTGTGGCTCGTTACCCTCCGCGCCCCGCATGTCCGTCAAACTTCGCCTCAACACCGCCACGGTCACCAAGGCCGTCCTCGCCAAAATCGGCAACCCTCAGCGCGAGGAGCCGCTGCAAACCTCGAAGGACGTCTTTGAGATCGCCGAGAAGGACCAGGAGGCTCTCACCGCGATCTTTTTGAAGCCGTTCAAAAACCTCATTGCCCATCGCTTCACCCATCACGCGTCGTTGAAGCAGCATGAGATGAGCAATTGCGCGAAGGCTATCTTCGCCGACGAGAATGCGTTGCTCGAACGCGGCATCGAAATCGCCCAGCGCCTCTACGCGAAGTCGAATCACCCCAACATCAAGGCCGGCGACCTCTGCATCGCCCTGCTGAAGGAAATTCACATCGAGGGCGAGCTCGTGAGCGGCCTCTGCATCCTTAAATCGGACAGCGTCACGCCTTTCCTCACCATCACCACCCGCAACGGCGATCTCCGCCTCGCCACCGAGCACGGCATCAATCCCGACAAGATCGACAAAGGCTGCCTCATCCTCGATTTCTGGCAGGAGAAGGGCCACTACGTGCTCACCTTTGACCGTGGCGGTGGCGACACCCGTTTCTGGGTGCGCGAATTCCTCGGCGTCGAAGCCGTGCCCGATGCAGCGTTTTTGACCAACGCGTATGCAAAGATGGCCGTCTCCTTCCTCGAAGAGCAAAAAGGCACCGCCGGTGACGACGACACGCCACCGTGGGAAACCGCCGCCGCCGCGAAAGACGCGCTCGATTACTTTGAAGACCGCGAAAAGTTCGAGCTGAAGGAATTCGAGGAGGAAGTGCTCAAATCGCCCGAAACCATCGCCCAATTCAACGAACACCGCGCCCGCATCGAGGAAGAGCAGGGCCAGCCGCTCGAAACGAGTTTCGAGATCTCCAAAAAAGACCTCACCAAGGCCAAGAAACGCATCGCAGCGGTGCTCAAGCTCGACACTGGCGTCGAAATCCACATCAAGCCCGGCGTTTCCGATGCCGACCCGCAGCTCGAACGCGGCTACGACGACAAGAAGGGCATGAAATTCGTGAAGGTTTACTACAACAAGGACTTGGGCGTGGCGCAGGGTTGATCAGCAGCAGTCCGTCGAGGAGATGCGCTTCCTGGTTCGTGGCGGCTTTCCGACCACATAGCGGTAGGGCAGGCGCGAAAAGAGAGTGGGATGCTCCCTGCACAACCCAGCCGCCAGCCAGTGCCGCAGGTAAACGGCCAGCGGTTCCACATCGGGCGATGTATTGATGCGGCGGCGAAAATTCGCATTCGCCGTCATCACGGCACGGGCATGCTTCGCCAAACGGGTGATCCATTCGATGCGCTGCGGTAGTCTGCTTCCCAGCCACGCCTCCAGTTCCTCAATCACCGCATCCGCCGTCACTTCCAGCAAGAGTGAAGGGTGCTCTGGGCGGCGGTTCTTGGACTTCGGACGTGCAGGCATGGCAGCGGGGGCGGTTTGGTGTTCAGGAAGGCTTGGTTTGGTATTTCACCGGCTCCTCACGAAAGACCATGTGACCAGTGTAACCGGTCTTATAAGGATACTCGACCGTAGCATCCAATACGCTGATGGGTTCAGGATCCTGTGAAGAGGCAACGGGTTCTGGCTGCGCCGTCGTCCGACCTTCCACCAGTTCGATCTCTTCCTTATTCAAGCCGTAGAGGGCATAGACCTCCTGGTCGATCTGCTTGTCCGTGGCGGTGATCTGGCGCTCTAGCACGGTTTGCTCGTGCGGTGTCTTCGCGAAGGAGCGGTCACGGTGCAGTTTCAGCATCTGCTCCACCAACTTCACGATGCGATCATGCGCCGCTTGGTCGGCTTTGTTTTTGGGGTCGATGATGCGGATGGGGAGTTCGCCCAGATATTGCTTGGTGCAGGTGATCCATCCGCCGCGAAAGACGTTGCTGATGCCGCGCAAGCGCCAGAATAGCAGGCTGGAGTTCAGGAGGCCCAAAACGAACTCTGGACGCACCGAGGCCGATGATGAAATCGAGAGCGTGAAACCGCCGCTGGCCATGGGGCAGAGTTTTTGCTGATATTCGGGTGGGATCATTGCAAACATCCCGCGGTCGGCGAGCAAAGGGATGGCGATCTGGGCCTTTTCGTGGCCTTCCAAGTTACGCGGGGCGCTGAAAGCGAACCACTGCTTGAAGCCTTTCCTGCGCCTCAAGGCCGCCTCATTGCTTTTCAAATGCGAGTAAGCCTTCGGCCATCGCCTCTTCAAATCAGCTTCATCATGCAGCCGGAAGTCGTTTCGGGCATCGTAAGGGAAAAGCACGCTCCACTTGCCCTGCGGGTGGAAAGCGTAGCGGCTGAAATCGCTCGCAAAGAGGGGCGTGCGTAATGCTTCGGCCTCCAAATCATGGGAGTCTGCTTCCAACACGAAGACTTCATCGTCCCCGGTGCTGCTTCCACGCCCCATGTCAGCAGGCAAATCGAGGAGCCGGATGGTTCCTGCGGACAACTTGGCGTTCAGGGCTTTTTCTTGATTCGATTCGAAGTTCCAAGGCTGCTCTGTGAGCTCGTTTGCACCAACCGTCCGCAAGGCCGCACTCTCCAGTGAATCACGCCGGGCCTCAGCCATGCCAAACTGCAAGCTGCGCCGCTTCGACTTCTGCGCCACCAAGATACAGGTATAGGTCGTGGCCTTGAAGACCTGTGAAGCGCCGAAATCGATCAACCGAGTGACAGCCCTCTCTTGCGAAAGAAGCCGACGCAGTCCGATGCCGTAGTCCGTGCGGAGAAACTTGTTCGGGATGATGAAGCCCAATTGCCCATCCTGATGAAGCAGGCGATGTGCCTGCTCGACGAAGCTGATGTAAAGATCGCAATTGCCCGTGCTGGCCGTTGGGTAATGAGCTGTCAGGTAGGCGACTTCGTGGCTGGGAAGGGTTTGAATCCGCACATAGGGCGGATTGCCGATCACGGCATCGAAGCCGCCGCGATGCATGATTTCGGGGAAGCCGTCTTTACCATCCCAATCGAAGACGTTGATGCGGAGGTGTGCCTCGGTGTCCATTTCAGGTAGGCCGGGCTGAGCGTAAAAATCGGAGCCAATGAGCGAGTTGCCGCACTTGATGTTGTCGCCCAGGTCTGGGAGGACGCGCTCGTGGATGAGTTCACGCTGGACGGTTTGGGCGGTCTCGCCTTCGAGCACTTTGAGGAGCAGGGAGAGCTTCGTCACTTCCACGGCCTGGCTGTCGATATCGACGCCGAAGATGTGGGTGAGGAGGATGCGCTTTCGCTCATTTGTGGTGAGCGCCCACCCGCCGCCGCTGGCGGCGACGAGCTTTGGAGACTTGCCCTTGGCATGGCTTTCCGGGTCATGGCTGGCGTAAAAGTGGTGATACCAATCCAGCAGGAACTGATAGGCACCGATGAGGAAGGAGCCCGAACCACAGGCGGGATCGAGCACCGTGAGCTTTTCGATCTGTTTCGGTGTTTTGCCTTCCACCAGAGGACCAACAGTTTGTCGCACGATGTAATCAACGATGTAGGTGGGCGTGTAAAAGACACCTCCAGCCTTCTTGACCTCCGGTTTGTCCTCCACTTGGGCGCGGTGGGCGGTGGAGAGGGTAATGACCTTACCGAGGAACTGCTCATACACCTGGCCGAGGATGTCCGCGCTAAGCACGCTGAACTCATAGGGGCTGGCCGGGTAGTAGAGGCTGGTGACAATTCCCTTGAGCAGCTTGTCATCAATGACGAGGCGCGGCGTGAGCGTGTCGTGCTCCTCGTTCCGGCCTTTTTCGGAACGGAAGTGGAAGAGGCCGGAGTTATAGCGGTCATCCGCCTGCTGGAAGAGTTTGACCAACTCAGGGTAGATGGCCTTGGCTTCGGTGGCGCGTTTCAGGCGCTCGTAGTCTTCAATACCGCGATCCTCGCAGATGCGGAGGAAGATGATGCGGTCGAGGATGCGCTGGACGGCAAAATTCAGCTCCCGCTGCGTGAGATCGGGATTCCGCAGGGCGAGATTCCTCGCGAGATCGGCCCGCCAGCCCTCAATGGTGGCGAGGAAGTCAGCATCGACCTCTGCCGTGCCGCGCTTGCCTTTGTTCGCAGCAGCGAATTTGTCAAAGCTGCCCTTCAGGATCGCTTCCCTGGAAAAGGTGCCACTGATGAAGTCCCACTTCTCGGCATACTCGTCGAAGCGGCAGTAGAAGATGCGGGCCTTGGACGCGGGGTCGTTCGGCTGCGGCTTAATCCGCGTGTCATAGACGGCGAACTCCTCGAAGTCGCTGAGGATGGAGAGCGGAAGCTTCGCGCTCCAAGCATAACGGCGGAGCTGGTAGGCGGGAGAGATGTCATCCTTGATGCGGATGCTGGGCTTCTTCGCCTCCAGAAAGAACTTCCGCGTGCCGCCGATGCGAAAGCCGTAGTCCGGGGCCTTCACCGCGCCGCCAATTTTGACCTGATCCTCGTGGATGACATCACGGTAGGCTTCGTCATAGCCTGCGGTGTTGTCGATGTCCCAGCCGAGGAACTTGAAGAAAGGATCGAGGAAGTCCCGCCGGAGCTGGGTCTCGTTGTAGCTGCCGGACTTGTAGGAGTCGATATGCTCACCAAAACGGGCGACGAGGTCGAGAATGGGCTGAGGAGCGGACATGCGTGTTTGCCAGCAGTCCTGGCACGACGGGCCAAGGTAATGTTCCGCGCCTGCACAACAACTGTTTTCGTGTCAGGCCGGTTTCAGTTTGCCGCATCGACACACGACTTGATAAGCGTGGATTGGGCAAGGAAGGGAAAACCAGTTGCCAGCACTCCCCCGGCTGCTAACGCTGAAATCTCCAACTATGATCGTCGCCCCAAAAATTCGTGGATTCATCTGCACCACCGCGCATCCCGTCGGTTGTGCGAAGCATGTCGCTGACCAGATCGCCGTCGTGAAAAGCCGCGGCCCCATCGCCAACGGGCCGAAGAAGGTCCTCGTCGTCGGCTCCTCGACGGGTTACGGCCTTTCCTCACGCATCGCGGCGGCCTTTGGCTCAAACGCGGCCACCATCGGCGTGTTCTTTGAAAAACCCGCTGAGGCCGACCGCTGCGGCACTGCGGGCTGGTACAACTCCGCCGCGTTTGAGAAGGAAGCGCAGGCCGCCGGCTTGTATGCGAAATCATTCAATGGGGACGCTTTTTCCGATGCGATGAAGGCGCAAGTCATCGAGGCGATCAAAAAAGACCTCGGACAGGTGGATTGCGTGATCTACAGCCTCGCTTCACCACGTCGCACGCATCCGAAAACTGGCGAGGTCTTCAAATCGGTGCTGAAGCCGACCGGGGGCGCATCCTACACGAACAAGAACCTCAACACCGGCACCGGCGTGGTCAATGAAGTGACCATCGAGCCGGCGAATGACGACGAGATCGCCCAAACAGTCGCCGTGATGGGCGGCGAGGACTGGGAGATGTGGATCGACGCGCTGCAAAGCGCTGGTGTGCTCGCGAACGGCGTGCAAACGGTCGCTTACAGTTACATCGGCCCGGAAGTGACCTGGCCGATCTACAAGAACGGCACCATCGGTCGCGCCAAAGAAGATCTCGAACGCGTCCAGCGTGCGCTGGACACCAAGCTCGCTCCGCTCTCCGGCAAGGCCTGGGTTTCGGTGAACAAAGCGCTCGTCACGCAGGCCAGCTCGGCGATTCCCGTCGTGCCGCTCTACATCTCGCTGCTCTACAAGGTGATGAAGGCCGACGGCACGCACGAAGACTGCATCGAGCAGATGGACCGCCTCTTCCGCGAGCGCCTCTACAACGGCAATCCGCAGCCTGACGAGGCCGGACGCATCCGTGTGGATGACTGGGAGATGGCCTCGAAGGTGCAGCAGCTCGTCGATGCGCGTTGGAAGGACGTGAACACCGAAAACTTCGCTCAATTGGGCGACTTTGAAGGCTACCAGAGCAGTTTCCTGCGCCTGTTCGGCTTTGGTCTCGAAGGCGTGGACTACAACGCCGACGTCGATGTCGGCATTGGCGTGCCATCGCTGGCTTGATCAGTGTGCGCGCTTGCGCGTGAGCATGATTTCGTTGCCCTCGGGGTCCACGCACATCGCCAGATGCGGCGGTTCACCGTTTTCGGGCTGCGGTTCGCGTGTGAGCTGTCCGCCTGCAGCGACGATTTCTCGAGCGCCTTCGATCACATCGGGCACTTGGAAGCTCAGGCCGGTCCAGGTGCGATTGCCTTCGCCGCCGCCGTGAATGCCGATGATGCCGTCGCAAATCGACACCTCGCTGATGATGTCGTTCTGCTTGAGGATCGTGCCGCCAAAGACCTGCGCGTAGAAATTCACGGCACGAGTCATGTCGGCGGCCCAGATGACGTATTTGAGGCGTTCTACTTTCATGTCCGCGTCTGTGCCACAGTTCAGCCGACGAGGACAGTGAATCCTTGGCTCAACTCGCACCGCTGCCGCGAAGCACAGCAGGCAGTGTCTGTGCGACGATCTTCAAATCGAGCAACAGCGACCAGTTGTCGATGTATTTGAGGTCGAGCGCGACCCACTCCTCAAAGTTCTTGATGCCGTTGCGACCGGTGACTTGCCACAGGCAGGTGAGTCCGGGTTTGACGCTCAACCGACGGCGCTGCGCATGTTTTTCGATGCGCTGGATTTCATAGACGGGCAGGGGACGCGGGCCGACGAGGCTCATCTCACCGCGCAGCACGTTGATGAGCTGCGGCAGCTCGTCGATGCTGTTGCGGCGCAGCCAGCGGCCAAAGGCGAAGATGCGCGGGTCGTTGGTGATTTTGAAAACGGGGCCGTCCATCTCGTTGTGGGACTCCAACTCGGCACGCTTCGTTTCCGCATCGGTGTGCATGGTGCGGAACTTCCACATGACAAACGGCCGACCGTAATGTCCCGACCGTTCCTGCTTGAAGAAAACCGGCCCTCGTGAGCCAAGGCGGATGCCGATGATCGCCACGAGCCACAGCGGCAGCGAGAGCAGCAGTAGGACGAGCGCTCCGACGCGATCGACGATGCCCTTGAAAAACAATTCCCACGAAGCTTGCGGCGTGCTGTGAAACACGAGCATCAGCCGTCCACCCAGCACGTCGAAGGTCGGTCGGGCGATGGCGGTCTGGAAGAAATCCGCGGCGATCCAGGCTTCGACGCCTTCGGTTTCACAGGCCTGCACAGCTTCCTCAATCTTGCTGAAATGCACATGCTG
>Ga0169931_10007786_pt1 | contig 15800 bp, 17 predicted proteins | sample Kivu_15m_20L_FD_129675 | JGI IMG/M metagenome (GOLD analysis project Ga0169931, IMG submission 129675) | Freshwater microbial communities from Lake Kivu, Western Province, Rwanda to study Microbial Dark Matter (Phase II) - Kivu_15m_20L... | ecosystem: Environmental > Aquatic > Freshwater > Lake... | reverse complement strand
GCCTGCACTTGAGGATGCTTTAAGACTCGAACAAAACACTCTGGAACAGGAGGATCTTCAGCGTGCAGGGCTCTCTGGTTGACACCAACATCTGGTTGGCTCTGAGCTTTTTGAACCACCCTTGTCATGATGCCGCTCAGCGAACTCTGCTGGCTGCTTCCCCACAGAATCCGTGGTTCTTGTGCCGTGCCACGCAGCAGAGTTTTTTGCGCCTGGCTTCAACGCCAGTCATCACCCGTGCTTATGCCGTGTCGCGGGTCACGAACCATGATGCTTGGAACGCCCTTGAGATTTTGATGGGGCTTCCTCAGGTCGGCTTGGTTGACGAGCCCCCAGGTGTGATGGAGCGTTGGGTCCGGCTTGGATCGATCCACAAAGCAGCCCCCAAGCTTTGGATGGACGCCTATCTGGCAGCCATGGCGATCCAAGGTGGATGGACGTTGTTGTCCTTGGATCGAGACTTTCTGCAGTTCGAGTCTCAGGGGCTCGAGTTGTCGTTGTTGTCCTAGTTAAGACGAAAGAAAGCGATCCAGAACCGCCATTTCTGCTGCTGAAATGGAGTTTGCAAAGCCAGATTAACGGCTTCTGGGCGCGCCGGGCTTGAGCATGAAGCCGACGCCGCGCACGGTCTGAATCAGTGTGGGAGCTTCGGGGCGTTCGAGTTTGCGGCGCAGGTGTCGCACGTAGACATCGAGCAGGTTGTCGTCCCCGACCACCTGTTCGCCCCACAACGCCGCAAAGATCGCTTCGCGGCTGATCACCTGCTGGGCCTGGCGCAACAGCAGCAGCAGCAGGTCGAATTCTTTGGCGGTGAGCTGGATGGGCTCACCACCCCGGCTGACCTCGCGGCTGGCCGGCCTGACCTCCAGATCGGCCAGCACCAGCGTGTCGCCTGCCCCCTCGTCCAGGGCGGTGCGCCGCAACCGGGCCCGTACGCGCGCCAGCAGCTCTTCCAGCGAAAACGGTTTGGTCAGGTAGTCGTCGGCGCCTGAATCGAGCGCCTCGACCCGCTCGCGCACGTCGTCGCGGGCGGTGAGCATCAGCACCGGCAACGTCTGGTTGGCCTGGCGCAGGCGGCGGCAGACCTCGACGCCGCTGAAATCGGGCAGGCTCCAGTCGAGGACGACCAGGTCCCAGGTCTCGCGTCTGAGCAGCCCCATGGCCTGCTGGCCGCTGCCGGCTTCGGCGCAGCTGTAGCCCTCAAAGTCCAGCTCGGTGCGCAGAAAGTGCCGCAGCTCGGGGTCGTCGTCGACGATCAACACCCGGTAGCCGTTGGGCTGCTGCGCCATTGAACAACCCTAATCTGGCCGTGATGGCTGTCGACGTGTCCCTACCCAACACCACCCTGTCGGCGCGTCTGGCCCGCTGGGGGCTGGTGATTGTGGCGAGCTACGTCGCCGTTGCTCTGCTGCTGCCCCTGTTGGTGCACCTGGGTGTGGTACCTGATCCCACGGCTGGTGTTGACAACCCGGTCAACACACCGCCGTCGTGGGGCCATTGGTGCGGCACCGATCGCCTCGGCCGCGACGTCTGCGCGCGCACCCTGGCAGGCAGTGGTGTGGCGCTGCAGGTGGTGGTGCTGGCGGTCTTGATTGCCCTGCTGATCGGCGTGCCGCTGGGCATGGTCAGCGGCTATCTGGGTGGCGGGCTCGATCGGCTGCTGGTGCTGTTGATGGACACCCTGTACACCCTGCCGGTGCTGCTGTTGTCGGTGGTGCTCGCGTTTCTACTAGGACGGGGTCTGCCCAATGCCGCTGCTGCGCTGTGCGTCGTCTACATCCCGCAGTACTTCAGGGTTGTGCGCAATCAGAGCGTTCAGATCAAGGCCGAGCTGTACATCGAAGCTGCCCGCTCGCTGGGGGCCGGACCGCTGTGGATCCTGCGCCGTTATCTGCTCCGCAATGTGATCACCTCGGTGCCGGTGCTGCTGACGCTCAATGCGGCCGATGCGGTGCTGGTGCTGGGCGGATTGGGGTTTCTGGGGCTCGGTCTGCCCGAGACGGTTCCCGAGTGGGGGGGCGATCTGCAACAGGCTCTGACGTCCCTGCCCACCGGCATCTGGTGGACGGCCCTCTACCCGGGACTCGCGCTGTTCGTGCTGGTGCTGGGGCTGGCGTTTCTGGGAGAAGGTCTTGAACGGTGGCTCAGCGAGGGCTGACGCCAGCGGCACGCCGACGCCACAATGGCGGCAGGCTGATCGTGAGCGTTCCCATGCCCTGGTGGTTGGACCTGGTCCTGCTGGCAACGGCGCTGGTGCTGTGGCTGTCGGGCAGCGGTCATCGGGATGACGTCTGGGGATTGCTGCAGCGTCTGCTGGCGGTGATCGCCGCTGCGGTGGTGTTGCTGGGGGGGCGCCAGATGGTGCTGGAAGCGCTGGTGCTGGGCCTGGCCCTGTGGTTGCCCGGTGCCGATAGCCAGCGGCTGCGCAGTGTGGGCCGTGGGCTCAGCAGCGCAGACGAAGGCTTCGGGGCAGGTCCGCGTTGATCGCACCGTCAGCCGTCAGGCCTGGATAGGGGCGCCCCTGACTGCGGCACCAGGCGGCGACCTGGGGGTACGACCATTCGAACAGCAGGTCGGCATAGCGATCAGCCGGCACCCCCTGGCCCTCGCTGGGCACCAAACCGGCTGCCTGCCGTTGCCGCAGGGCTTCAAACAGCAGGGTTGCGGTTGCCACGCTCACATTGAGCGATTGCACCATTCCCTGCATCGGGATCACAATGGCCTGATCCACCAGGGCCGTTGTCTGTGGGCTGAGCCCCCATTTCTCGGCCCCCAGCACAAACGCCGTCGGCCCTGTGAAGTCGCAGCTGCGGTAGTCGACGGCCTCGGCCGTCAGGTGCGTGCCGTACAGCCGAAACCCGCGCTGCTTGAGCTGGTTGATCACCGCCAGGCTGTCGCTGTGGGCATGCAGGGGCACCCATTTCTGGCTTCCCTGGGCTGTCTTGTTGAAGGTGGCCTGGCGTCCCTTGAGGCTCACCACATGGGCTTCCAGGACACCGACGGCATCGCAGCTGCGCAGAATGGCCGAGAGGTTGTGGGGCTTGTCGACATGCTCCAACAGCACCGTCAGGTCGCCCATGCGGCGGTCGAGCACCGTCTTGAGCCGCTCAAAGCGTCGGGGCAACAGGGGCATGGACGAACACACCGGGCAGATGCACCCAGCTTCGATCAGCGGGTGTTCGCGGCTGTTGGGTTGATTCCGCACGGACAGCTGGCCACCTAGGGCCAGATCGCCGAGCTGATCGGGGCCTACGGCTGTGCCCGTCAGGTGGGTTGGGCTCTGCGCCGCCTGCCCCTGCCCAATGCCGTGCCCTGGCATCGGGTGGTCAATGCCCGCGGCAGGATCAGCATGAGCCCCAGCCGCGAGGGCAGTGACTGGATGCAGCGGCAGTTGCTGCTGGCCGAGGGCATTCCGGTCAGTGCGGATGGTCAGGTGCCGTTGCGGCGCTATCTGTGGGTTCCGCCCGACTGCGATCCAGCTGCTGATGACTGAGGTGACTGGCCTGCAGCCGCGGTTGCTGGCCTGGCAGGTGCTGCAGGCCGTTGCCGGAGGGGCCTATGCCGACGGCGCGCTTGAGCGGGTGTTGCAGCGTGCGGGCTCGGTCGCTGCCCCCGATCGTGCCCTGTTGACTGAGCTGGCCTACGGCACGATCCGCCAGCAGGGCCTGCTCGATGGCTGGCTCGATCAATTGGGCAAGGTGGCGGTCGCCCGCCAGCCCCCCAAGCTGCGCTGGGTGTTGCAACTGGGTGCCTATCAGCTGCTGTTTTGCGGTGGCATTCCGCCATCCGCGGCGGTCAACACCAGTGTGGAGCTGGCGCGGGCGGTGGGCCTGGCCAGGTTGGCACCGGTGGTCAACGGGATGCTGCGCGCGCTCGGTCGCCGCCATGGCCAGGGCAGCGAACCCTGGGACGGGCTGCAGCTGCCACCAGACCCGGCCGCCAGCCTGGCCCTGCGCCGTTCGTTGCCAGCCTGGCTGGCCCAGGACCTGCTGACCTGGCTGCCGCCGGATCAGGCCGAGCGCGTGGCGGCCGCCAGCAACGCCACACCCCAGCTGGATCTGCGGGTCAACCCCCTGCGCACCAGTCGCGATCAGCTGCAGCAGGATCTGGCCGCCGCGGGCCTGGCCAGTGCTCCGATTGCCGCGTTGGATCAGGCCTTGGCCCTCAGTGGACGCAGCGGCGAGCTGCGGCGCTTGCCCGGCTATGGCGAGGGGCATTGGAGCGTGCAGGACCGCGCGGCCCAACGGGTGGTGGCGTTGTTGGATCCCCAGCCTGGGCAGTGGATTCTGGATGCCTGTGCAGCCCCAGGCGGCAAAGCCACCCAGATCGCCGAGGTGTGTGGCGATCGCTGCACCCTCTGGGCCGTCGACCGGGCGGAAGCCCGGTTGCGCCGTCTGGCGCGCAACGCCGAGCGGCTGGGGTTGGGGGCGATCGCGGTGTTGTGCGCGGATGCCTGCGACCTGCCCCACGTGCGACCCGACTGGCAGGGCCGCTTCGACCGCATCCTGCTCGATGCTCCCTGTTCAGGTCTGGGGACCCTGGCCCGCCATGCCGATGCCCGCTGGCGGCTCAATGCGTCGGTGATCGATGAGCTGGTCACGCTGCAGCAGCGCCTGCTCGCCGCCGTGGCGCCGTTGCTCCGACCGGGGGGGGTGCTGGTCTATGCCACCTGCACGGTGCACCCCCGTGAAAACCAGGATCAGGTGCAGTGGTTTCTGCAGCACCACCAGGGGTGGACCCTGCGGCAGGCCTGGCAATGCTGGCCGGGTGACGACGGTGATGGCTTCTATGCCGCCGCGCTTCAGGGGGCTGGCGGTGCGGCCACGGGCGGCGGTGGGATGGCCACGGGCATGGGGGCAGTCGGGGCTGCCGGGGCCGCCGCCGGCGCGGCGGCATTGACCCCAGGGCCGCTGGGGGGCACGTTGCTCGGGGTGCCCTCGGGCACCGGCGCGTAGCGCTCGGGCAGGGTCGGGGCCCCCGGGGTGTCCAGGTTCGTCCCATTGGGGGCGGCACCGTTGCCTGGCTGGGCTGGACCCGTTGGTCTGGCTTTGCCCGCTTCGGGCTTGTAGCTGTCCTGCAGCTGGGGCTTGGGCGGAAACTGCCGCACCGGCAGCGTCTTGCTGATCGGGGCCATGAACGATCGCCAGGCCAGGGTGGCCACAGCGCTGGTGCTGCGGGTCTCGCGGCTGTCGTCGTAGCCCAGCCAGACCCCGGTGGTCAGCTGGGGGATCGAGCCGATGAACCACAGGTCCCGACCGCCTTCGGAGGTGCCCGTCTTGCCGGCCACGGGGCGATCGGGCAGGGCTGCCCCGCCCCCGGTGCCGCCTTTGACCACCAGCTGCAGCATCCACAGCATCGTGTCGGCGATCTCGCTGGCCACAGCCCGCCGGCCTGTGTCGCCGTCAACACGGCGGCTCCAGAGCAGCTGGCCGTCGGGCCCCAGGATGTCTTCAAACGGGGTGGGTTTGACGTAGATGCCCCGGTTGGTGATCGCGGCGTAGGCCGCGGTCATGTCGAGCAGGGTCTGTTCGTAGGCGCCGATCGCCATTGGATAAAACTTGCCCAGTTCCCGGGTGATGCCCAGGCTCTTGGCGGTGTCGATCACCTTGTCGAAGCCCAGCTCCTTGAGCAGCGACACCGCCACAGTGTTCAGGGAGTTCTGCAGGGCCACCGCCAGGGACACCCGTCCCAGATAGCGCCCGCCAAAGTTGCGCGGGCAGTAGCCCCTGAAGCACTGGGGTTTGTCGACCACGGTGCGCTCCGGCAGCATGCCCGCCTTGAGGGCGCTCAGGTAGACAAACAACTTGAAGGTGGAGCCGGGTGACCGCAGCGCCTGGGCGGCCCGGTTGAACTGGCTCTTGTCAAAGTCCTTGCCGCCGACCATGGCCCGCACCACCCCGGTGCCGGGCTCCATCGCCACCAGGGCTCCCTCCATCTGGCCAGGGGCGTACTGGTTGATGGTGGTCTGGGCCTGCCGTTGCCAGGTCAGGTTGAGGGTGCTGCGCACGGTCAGGCCGCCCACCTCAAGTTGTTCTTTGCTGAGCACGCCGGGCAGCTCCTGCTGCACCCAGCTGCTGAACCAGGGCGCCTGGCTGATCCAGAACTTGGGCTCGGCCGGTTTGAGTGCGAGTGGGGTGGCCTCGGCCTCGGCCCGCTGCATCGCGTCGATGAAGCCGGCCTCCTGCATCCGCTGCAGCACGATGCTGCGCCGCTGCAGGGCCAGATCCGGATTCACCAGCGGCGAGTACACCGATGGGGCCGGGGGCAGGCCGGCGATCAGGGCCGCCTCGGGCAGGGTCAGCTGGCTGGGGGTTTTGGAGAAGTAGATCCAGGCGGCATCGGCGACGCCGTAAGCGCTGGAGCCCAGGTACACCACATTGAGGTACTCGGTCAGGATCTGGCGCTTGCTGAGCTGGCGCTCGAGCTTGCCGGCCAGGGCCGCCTCCTTCAGCTTGCGGAGCAGGCTGATGTCCTGACTCAGAAAAACCGTGCGGGCCAGTTGTTGGGTGATGGTGCTGGCACCTTCCTCGACCGAGCGCTGGGTGATGTTGCGCACCAGGGCGCGGCCGATGCCGACCGGATCGATGCCGTTGTGCTGGTAGAAGCGTCGGTCCTCGGCGGCGATGAAGGCCTGCTCCACCAGGGTGGGCAGCGAGTCCGTGGTCAGTTTCTCGCGGGTGGCGGGGCCGATCTTCTGGATCACCTGGCCATCGGCCGACAGGATCGTCAGCGTGCCGGGGCGGTTGAAGCTGCCCACCCGGCGCGCATCGGGCAGAAGGGTGTCGATGCCGCTGACCAGAGCTGCCTGGCCGAGTGCGGTGCCGACCCCCACAAGGGCAGACAGAGCGGCCGTGCGTTTCCAGTCCAGGCGGTTGGGCTGGAGCGGCGAGGCTGCCTTGGTCACGTCAGCCGAAGCGGCTGGTCACCAGGTCACTGTGACCGATGGCCAGGGCGGTGACCAGCATGCCCAGCACCAGAAACGGCTGCGCACTGGCCTGGTATTTGACATCGAATGCCACCGGATCACGCAGCAGCCAGATGTCCTGGAACGTCATTTGCGGCACGATCAGCAGCACCAGCAGCACCGCTGCAAAGTGCTGACCGATGGCGATCAACACCGCCACCATCGCCAACTGGAACAGATCGATCATGCCGGCGCTGATCCAACTGGCCCGTTCGATGCCGAACACCACCGGCAGGCTGTTGAGCCCCAGGGCCCGGTCACCTTCGACACTCTTGAAATCGTTGACCACGGCGATGCCAAGCCCCGCCAGGGAATAGGCCAGGGTCAGCAGGGCGGTCGTCCAGGTGAGCTGGCCGAACAGGGCCTGCCCGGCCCACCAGGGCAGGGCGATGTAGCTGGCGCCCAGGGCGTAGTTGCCCAGCCAACCGTTCTGTTTGAGCTTCAGCGGTGGGGCCGAATAGATGAAGCTGACGAAGGACCCACCCAGGGCCAGCAGCAGCAGGACAGGGGTGGTGTGACCTGCCCACACATCCAGTCCGTAGGCCACGCCCAGGCCAGCCAGCAGCAGGATCCAGATCTGAGCCTTGACCTGACCCAGGGGGATGGCACCCGAGGGAATCGGCCGGTAGGGCTCATTGATCGCGTCGATGTCGCGGTCGTAGTAGTCGTTGATCGTCTGGGTGTAGCCAGCGAGCAAGGGCCCGCTCATCACCATGCAGGCGATCGAAGCACCGACCTGGGGCAGCGACCAGTGAAAGCTGCCACTGGCTGCAGCACCGCAGATCACCCCCCAGATCAAGGGGATCCAGGTGACCGGCTTCATCAGCTGCAGCCTGATCTTCCAGATGGTGCTGGTGCCGGAGGCACCCTTCATGCCAAGCAGCTGGCGGGCCGAGGCGCCTGACGAGGCCTCGGGGTTGGGGCTGTTGCTCAAGGCTCGCTCCTTCAGGCGAGGGTGATCTCGTCGTCGAAGAACCAGGCCTTGTTGCCGTTGGCCAGTTGCACCACAACGCCGATGCCCTTGCCATCCACGGTGCGGAAGCCGGTCACGGTGGCGCTGGCGTCGGCCTTGAGCGCCTCGACCATGTCGGCCGGGATGCGGTCACGCACCCGGGTGATGCGCACCTTGGCACCGATGTTGATGCTGGCTGGGGTGGCAGCCTGGGACATGGACGGCGCAACCGAAGAGTGGCGCCACCTTAACCCGCCTTCAACCGCACCCCATGGTTGCCAAACGGATCATTCCCTGCCTTGATGTGGCCGACGGCCGGGTGGTCAAAGGGGTCAACTTCGTCGGACTGCGCGATGCCGGCGACCCGGTCGAGCTGGCTTGCCGCTACAGCACTGCCGGGGCTGATGAGCTGGTGTTTCTCGACATCGCCGCCACTCACCAGGGGCGCGCCACCCTGGTGGATCTGGTGCGCCGCACCGCCGAAGCGGTGACGATCCCGTTCACCGTCGGCGGTGGCATCGGCAGTGTCGACGGCATCACCGAGCTGCTGCGGGCCGGGGCCGACAAGGTGAGCCTCAACTCGTCAGCCGTGCGCGAGCCCGAGCTGGTGGCCCGCGGCGCCGAGCGCTTCGGTTGCCAGTGCATCGTCGTGGCGATCGATGCCCGCCGGCGCACGGCTGCTGGCGAACAGCCCGGTGGTTGGGATGTGTATGTCAAGGGCGGGCGCGAGAACACCGGCCTTGATGCGGTCAGCTGGGCCCGGCAGGTGGTGGCGCTGGGTGCCGGAGAGATCCTGCTCACCTCCATGGATGGTGACGGCACCCAGGCCGGCTACGACCTGGAGCTGACCCGAGCCGTCGCCGATGCGGTCGCGGTTCCCGTGATCGCCAGCGGCGGGGCGGGCTGTATCGATCACATCGCCGCCGCCCTGGACCCCGCCCCTGCCGGTGGTCATGCCTCTGCAGCTCTGCTGGCCTCGCTGCTGCATGACGGGGTGCTGACCGTCGAAGCGATCAAGACCGATCTGCTGGCGCGGGGGCTGCCGATCAGGCCCTTGCAGCCGGCCCTTTGAGGCGCGTCAGGTGCCACCGGCTCGTTACATTTCAACAAGTTTGCGGCTCAGGGCCTCAGGTCTGCGGTGACTGCACTGTTTTTGCTACCGCCGTCCCTGTTGACCGCCCTGGCGCTGGTCCTGGTCGGGGTGATCGTGGCCCTGGTGGCCTGGGCCTTGCACTTGATGCAGGCGGCCAACGACCGTCAGGACTTTTCGTTGATGCTGGCGGGGTGCATGGTTTGCTCGGCCGCGGTCGGTCTGGCCACGGTGATGGTGATCACCGTCACCACGCCGGCACGGATCGATGCCAGCAGCCTGGCGTTGTTGCAGGATTCGATGGTTGACCTGTCGTCGACCGGCGGCCTGTGAGCGGCTTTGCCCCGGGTGACGCCGCTGCGGTCCGCCAGCTGTTCGAAGCCGCCGCCCCCCGCTATGACCAGCTCAACGACCTGTTGAGTCTGGGCCTGCATCGCCTGTGGAAACGGCAGGCCATCGCCTGGGTCAACCCCCGCCCCGGTCAGCGTTGCCTTGATCTGTGCTGTGGCACCGGCGACCTGGCCCTGCTGCTGGCGTCCCGGGTGCGGCCCGGGGGCCTGGTGCTCGGCCTGGACGCCGCCGCTGCGCCCCTGGAGCTGGCTGCGGCCCGGGGGCGGCGGCAACCCTGGCTGCCGCTGCAATGGCAGCTGGGCGATGCCCAGGCCACCGGGCTGCCAACGGGCTGGGCCGACGGCGCCGTGATGGCCTACGGGCTGCGCAACCTGGCTGATCCAGCGGCGGGTCTGGCTGAACTGCGGCGTCTGTTGCGCCCGGGCGGCCGGGCAGCCGTGCTCGACTTCAACCGTGCCCAGACCGTGGCGGGTCGCTTTCAACAGGCCTACCTGCGGCGCGTGGTGGTGCCGGCTGCCCGGCGGGTCGGCCTTGAGCAGCATTACGCCTATCTGGAGGCCAGCCTGGCGCGCTTTGCCAATGGACCCCGTCAGGAGCTGCTAGCCACCCGGGCCGGCTTTGCCCAGGCGCACCACCGCCCCCTGGCGGGGGGGCTGATGGGGCTGCTCGAACTGGTGGCTTAACGGCTGGCTGACGCGCCGACCACGCGGTTGCGGCCCGCCCTCTTGGCGGCATAGAGGCGTTCATCGGCCTGCTTCAGCAAAGCGGCGATCGGGGGTTCGATCTCCTCGGCCAGAGGAGCGGTGGCCAGGGCAGGCAGCCGCCGGGCTGCCACGCCGATGCTCAGGCTCACGCTCGGGCCGCTCGGACTGTGGGCATGGGGCAGGGCCAGTGCCGCAATCCGCCGCTGCAAGCGTTCGGCCATCTGCGTCGCCTGCGCCAGATCGAGACCATCCCACAGCACGATGAACTCCTCGCCGCCGTAGCGGGCCAGACAGTCGCTGCCCTGCCGGATCTCGGCGCCCAGGGCTGCTGCCACCTGCTGCAGGCAGCGATCACCGGACTGATGGCCGTAGTGATCGTTGTAGGCCTTGAAGTGGTCGATGTCGATCATCGCCACCGCCAGGCTGCTGCCGGCCCTGGTGGCGGCGCGCCAGCGTTCGCGCAGCAAGGCATCGAAACGTCGCCGGTTGGTAATCCCGGTCAGACCATCGGTGTCGCTGAGGCGTTGCAGCTGGGTGTTGGCAGCCGCGAGCTGGGCGGTGCGTTCGGCCACCGTGCGTTCGAGGGATTCAGCCAGCTGTTGCAGTTGACGGCTGGCCCGGGTGCGGTTGGCGTTGACCACCAGCACCATCAACGCCGTCACCAGCGTGATGATCAGCGTGATTTCCAGCAGCTCCAAGGCCTGGACGCTGTTGGTCAGCTGCAGGCGTTGATCGCCGGGGTTGGGCAGCCGTGCCAGCAGCAGGGCCAGTCCGGCCATGACCGGGGTGGCGGCCGCCGGGCTGAAGCGGAACCCGGCCCACAGCGTCAACGGCAGGAAACCCGTCGCCGGTCGCAGGCTGAACACCTCGATCAGCTGCAGATGGACCACCAGGCCCATGACCACGCAAGTCAGCAGCAGCAGCCAGAACTCAAGCCGCCGCAGCTCGCGCAGCCGGGTTCTGCCGTTGCGCCCCACCCAACTGAGCAGCGGGGGGGCCATCACCACTGAACCGGCCAGGTCGCCGGCCCACCAGCTCAGGGCCTGCCCCTCTTGCCCCCAGTCGCGCAGCTGGGGCAAGACCAGCGAGGCCATCAGCGTGCTGACCAGAGCACACACGCCTGCCGCTGCCAGAAAACCGAACAGGTTGCCCACGGACGCGAACAGATCGCGGCCGCGCATCCAGCGGGGGGCCAGGGTGGCCATCATCGCGGTGCCACAGCTGTGCCCCAGGCCCACGATCAGCGCCTGCTGCACGTCAAAGCTGTCACGCCCCAGATTGCTGAGCAGCGTGCCCAGCAGCGGCACCGGGACCGCCCAGTAGCCCATGCGCAGGGCCAGGGCATCGGTGAGCCCTGAGGGCAGCCAGATGTCGGCAATGGCGGGATCATCCGGCCAGCCGTGGCTGCTGATGATCGCCAGAACCACATAGGCGCAGCTGCTCAGCAGGATCAGCCGGACACGGCTGCCCGGGCGCAGTTCCTGCCCCCCCGGGCGGTGGCAGGGAGCAGCATCCCCGGCCCGGCCCACCGTGCGACGAATCCAGCGGTGTTTCAGCATGGACGCGGGCGATGGGCAGGGATCACACCGCATCAGTCTGTTGCAGCAGCGTGCTGATGGCTGCAGGAGACAATGGCCCGATCAGGCCATCGACCGTGCAGTTCCAGGACATCATCAGCACCCTCAACCGCTTCTGGACGGACCAGGGCTGTCTGATCCTGCAGCCCTACGACACCGAAAAGGGAGCGGGCACGATGAGCCCGCACACGGTGCTGCGGGCGATCGGGCCGGAGCCCTGGGCTGTGGCTTACCCCGAGCCGTGCCGCCGGCCCACCGATGGCCGCTACGGCGACAACCCCAACCGGGCCCAGCACTACTTCCAGTACCAGGTGCTGATCAAGCCGTCCCCCGACGGCATCCAGGAGACCTACCTGGCCTCGCTCGAGGCGCTCGGCATCCGCGCCAAAGACCACGACATCCGCTTTGTCGAGGACAACTGGGAATCGCCGACTCTGGGGGCCTGGGGCGTGGGCTGGGAGGTGTGGCTCGATGGCATGGAGGTGACCCAGTTCACCTATTTCCAGCAGTGCGGCGGCCTCGACTGCCGGCCGGTGTCGATCGAGATCACCTACGGCCTCGAGCGTCTGGCGATGTATCTGCAGGATGTGGAGAGCATCTGGGATCTGGCCTGGGACAGCCGGCGCAGCTACGGCGACATCTGGCTGCCGTTTGAAAAGGGTCAGTGCACCTACAACTTCGAGGCCTCCAATCCGGAGCGGCTCAAGCAGTTGTTTGGCCTCTATGAGGCCGAAGCCTCAGATCTGATTCAGGCTGGCCTGCCGGCACCGGCGCTGGACTTCGTGCTCAAGTGCAGCCACACCTTCAACCTGCTGGAGGCCCGCGGGGTGATCTCGGTGACCGAACGCACCGCCACGATCGGCCGGATTCGCCACCTGGCCAGGCAGGTGGCCGAAGCCTGGCTGGCCGAGCGCGAGGCCCTGGGCTTTCCGTTGCTCAAGCCATGACCAACGCCGTCAAGAACCTGCTGTTGGCTGTGGTGCTGCTGGCCGGGGGGTTTCAAGCCGGCCGCCTGGCCGAGAGAGCCACCTTACCCTGCAAGGTGCAACCGCTGGCCCGCGCCATGGCGCCGCTGATGGGCAAGGAGATGCCCAGCAAGGAGCTGTGCGAGCTGATCCTGAAGATTCCGCAGTTCTGATTCAGCTGCCCGTATCCGGTGGCGGCGGGATCGCGGCCGCCGGGCCATCGAGGGTGTTGCTGCACAGCTGCAGCACAATGCGTTGCGCCACGCTGTCAGCCCCGGGTGAGCTCCAGCGTTCCCAGGTGCCGTCGATGCGCCAGGTGTGCCGCAGGCTGCTGCACTGCACAGCGATGGCGGTGGCGCCGGAGCGGCGGGCCCCCACATCGGCCAGGGCCGGTTGGACCAGGGTGATGCGCACCCCGCCGGGGTGCAGCTGCCAGCCGCTCCAGTCGACCAGGGTGCTGCCAAAGCGGCGCCAGCTCAGCTGACCGCTGCGCTCGCGCAGGGTCAGGGTGGCCCGGTCGCGGCGTTCGCCCGGGCTCAGCAGCAAGGCGGCCTGGGCATCGGGGTCGGCCTTGGGGTCAGGCGCGGGGCTGGCGGCGGGCACCACGGTGGGGGCCGCGGTGCGCGCAGCAGCCTGGGTTCCCCGGGGCAGCTGCAGCCATTGGCCCACCTGCAGAGCCTCGGGTCTGACCTGTGGATTGGCCTGCTGCAGTGCCGCCACGCTGGTGCCCTGGCGCAGGGCGATCGCCTCGAGGGTGTCACCGGCGGCCACCTGCACCATGCCGCGGGGGGGCGGCAGCCGTAGCAGTTGACCCACCTGCAGGGCTTCGGGCCTGACCTGCGGATTGGCCAGCTGCAGGGCCGTCACGCTGGTGCCGGTGCGGGCGGCGATCGCCTCGAGCGTGTCGCCGGCCGCCACCCGAACCGTGGTCGCTGGTGCCGCCCAGGCGGGTGCAGTGGCCATGGACCCAGCAGTGGCTGTGACCGTGGCGATGACCAGGCCAGCAACCGTTCCTAATTTGCAGAGGTGCGACGTCACCGCAGTGCCCCCAACCGGCTCTGGTGATGGGGCCAAAACTTAGGCCCCTGCTGCTGGTCCTGGCGCTGATCGTGCTGATCAGCCGCCTGGTGCTCGGTGGGCTGCAGCCCTCTGGCCCGGGCCCGGCGGATCCGGCACGCCTGCTGGTGAACCCAGATGCCAGGCCAGAGCTGACCCTGAGGGTCGCCTTGTTGCAGGATCCGCAGCCGAACGCCGCGGGCGATCGTTGCCGGGCCCTGGCGCAACTGGAGCCCGGCGCGCTGCGAGGCCGGGTGGAGCTGAGCTGGGCCCCTTGCCCACGCCTGCAGCAGGGGTGGACGATCGCCGCCACCGGCGTGCTGAACCGGCCCAGGCCGGCGCCCCATCCGCTGTTGGCTGGTCCGGCTGAACGGCTGGCGCGCCAGGGGGCCTGGAGCCAGCTGCGGGTCAGCCGGTTTGTGCTGCTGGCCCGGCCGCCCACCCCGGTGGCCGATCTGCGCCGACGCATTGCCGAGCGGCTGCAAGGCCAGGCCGGCGATGGGCGCGGCGGGGTGCTGGCTGCGCTGGTGCTGGGCAGTGCGGTGGTGCCCCTGCCGGCAGCGGTGCGCGAGAGTTTTCGTGCTGCCGGGCTGTCGCACGCCCTGGCGGCGTCGGGCTTTCACCTGAGCGTGCTGCTGGGGACGGTGCTGATCGTGGGGCGGCGGCTGGGCCGGCCCCTGCGGCTGGCCCTGGCGGCTGCCGCGATGGTGCTGTTTCTGCTTCTGGCCGGCCCCCAGCCCTCGGTGTTGCGGGCCGTGGGCATGGGTGCCCTGGCCCTGTTGCTGCTCGAAAGCGGTCGCCGCAGCCGACCGCTGCTGCTGTTGTTGGCCACCTGCGCGGCGTTGCTGCTCTGGCGGCCCGAGTGGCTGCTGGATGTGGGCTTTCAGCTCAGTGCGGCGGCCACCGCCGGTCTGATCCTGACCGCGCGCCCCTTGGAGCAGGCCCTGGCGCGCCACAGTCCGCGCTGGCTGGCAGCGTCGGCGTCGGTGCCCCTGGCGGCGTTCATCTGGACGCTGCCGTTGCAGCTCCTTCACTTCGGGGTGGTGCCCCTGTATGCCGTCCCGGCCAACCTGTTGGCCGCGCCGTTGCTGACCCCCCTGACCCTTGGAGCGATGGGCCTGGCGGTGGTGGCCGTGGTGGTGCCGGTGGCGCTGCCGCTTCTGATGCCACCGGTGGCGCTGCTGACGGGGCTGTTGATCCGGCTGACCGACATGGTCGCCGGCCTGCCCATGGCCCAGTGGCAGCTGGGGCGGGTTGAGCCGCTGCTGGTGGGGCTCCTGACTTTGGCTGTCCTGGGGCTGGCACTGCCACAGGTGGCGCGTCGTTGGCGCTTGACGGCACTGGCGGCAGTGGTGCTGGTGGTGGGCGTGCATCTGTCGCTGCTGCGCGGGGATCAGTTGCTTCTGGTGCATCAGGGCCGCGGCGACCAGGGGTCCGACCTGTTGCTGGCCCGTCACCAGGGCCGGGCGGCGTTGGTCAGCACGGCAGCCGATGGCTGGAGCTGCAGCCAGGCCGGTCGGTTGTCCCAGGGCCTGGGGGTGCAACGTCTCGACTGGGCGTTGTTGCTCGATCCCCTTGCGCCTCAGGATCCGGCCTGCTGGCAGCGCCTGGCCGGGGTGGTGCTCGCCTCGGCCGACGGCAGCGCCCCGCTGCTGCCCGGTCAGCGCCTGGCCAGCCCTGGGTTGTCGGTTGAACCACTGGCTGCGGAGGCCCGTGGCGCAGCCTTGCGTTTTGGCACGCAGCGCTGGTTGCTGCTGCCCGATCGTCAGTCGCTGTGGGCCTGGCAGCACGAGCCAGTCGGACAGGGTGTCTGGCTGGGCTTCAGGCCCTCCGCGGCTGTGGTCCGTCGGCTTGCCGCAGTCGCGCCGGGGCCGTGGCAGCAGTGGTTCAGCGGTGCTCCCGGCCGACGTCCGCTGCCCCACTGGCTGGCCAGCGGCAGCAGCGGCTCGCTGCTCTGGGATGGCCGGCGTAGCTATCGGCTCGCTTCGGCTGCGGCCGGTCCCATCGATCCTTAAAGTGCCTGAGGCCCTGCGGGGTCTTGGAGAGGTGGCTGAGTGGTCGAAAGCGAACGACTCGAAATCGTTTGAAGGGCAACCTTCCGTGGGTTCGAATCCCACCCTCTCCGCTTCAATAGCGTCTTG
>Ga0169931_10007784_pt1 | contig 15801 bp, 16 predicted proteins | sample Kivu_15m_20L_FD_129675 | JGI IMG/M metagenome (GOLD analysis project Ga0169931, IMG submission 129675) | Freshwater microbial communities from Lake Kivu, Western Province, Rwanda to study Microbial Dark Matter (Phase II) - Kivu_15m_20L... | ecosystem: Environmental > Aquatic > Freshwater > Lake... | reverse complement strand
GCAGGCCTTCGTCGCCGATCACGTCGAGCCAGGCGCCACGGTCATCACGGACGGCTGGAAAGGCTACCTTGGGCTGGACCGATGCGGCTACACCCATGAAGCGCTCAGTCAGCGCGCGGCCCGGCGCAGAGGCGATGAGAAGCCTGAGGAGCTGTTGCCCGCCGTCCGGCTCGGCCCGACCCCGATGAGTCGAGGACCGGCGGTCCGTGCTACGGGCACGGTCGATCGAACCGCTCCGATGCCGCGCTCGCCGGCGCGCACCCTGGGTCGCCGCCGCAGACGCAGGGTGCACGCGCAGGGTCGTCTCCGGGGAACCGAGCGGCCATCTGCTTGCTCGGCAGTTCCAACGCTCGGAACGACGCCCACGCCGGCTGGTGGCGCGACGCTACAGTCGTCCCTGTCCACTACTCGTTCCCGTCCAACCGATGCCGCGTCCGCACGCGGACAGCCTGTCCGCGTTGTTCTCGCCGCGCTCGGTCGCGGTCGTCGGCGCCTCCGACGACCGCGACCGGCTGTCCGGCCGGCCGATCCGCTATCTCCTGGAAGCCGGTTACCGCGGTTCGATCCTGCCGGTCAACGCCCGGCGCGACCGGGTGCAGGGCCTGCCCGCGTACGCGTCGGTGGGCGAGTTGCCCGCGGCGCCGGACGTCGCGATGATCATCGTGTCGGCCGATGCGGTGGTGGCGTCGGTGCGGGAATGTGTACGGCGCGGCGTGCGGGGCATCTACCTGCTGAGCGGCGGGTTCGCGGAGACGGGTGCCGAGGGCGTGCGCGCGCAGGCGGCGGTCCGAGATGCGATCGCCGGTACCGGGGTGCGCCTGCTGGGCCCGAACTGCCTCGGGGCGTTCAACGCACGGCTGCGTTTCTTCGGCACGTTCGCCACGTCGCTGGAACGGGCGCTGCCCGCCGGCGGGCCGGTGGCAGTGGCCAGCCAGAGCGGCGCCTACGGCCAGCACCTCGCCTACCTGCTCGGCCGGCGCGGCGTCGGCGTGGGCTACCTCGTCACGACCGGCAACGAGTTGGACGTCGGGCTCGGCGAATGCATCGAGTGGCTGGTCCGGCAGCCTGACGTGTCGACGATCGTCGCGTACGCCGAGGGCATCCGCGACGGCGAAGCGTTCGTGAACGCGCTCGAGGCCGCGCGCGCGGCACGCAAGCCCGTGGTGCTGCTGAAGGTGGGCAGCTCCGAGGTCGGCGCACGCGCGGTGGCGTCGCACACCGCGGCCCTGGCGGGTGCGGATGCGGTCCACGCGGCGGTGCTGCGACAGTACGGAGCCTGGCGCGCCGACAGCACTGACCAGCAGGTGGACGTCGCGTACCTTGCCACGCGCACCGCGCAGGTCGGCCCGCGGCTGGGCATCGTCACGCTGTCGGGCGGCTTCGGGGTGCAGAGCGCCGACGCCGCCGCCGCGGCGGGGCTCGATGTCGCGCCCCTGCCCGAGCCGGTGCGTGGGCGACTCGAGGGGACGATGCCGGGCGCATCCATCGCCAATCCCTTCGACGTCACCGGCCAGGCGGTCAACGATCTGGGTCTGCTCGAGCGCGCGGTCGCGGCGGTCGCCGAGCCCGACGCGTACGACGTGCTGATGGTGCACCTCACCACCGCGCCGATGGCGGCCGCCCTCGTGCAGCCGATGCTTCGCGCGTTGTTGCGCGCGACCGAACGCTTCCGCCGCGTGCGTCCGGTGGTGGTCGTGATGGTCGCGCCGGAGGCGACGGTCCGCGCGTTCGAGGACGTCGGCCTGGTGGTCTTCGAGGACTCGGTGCGGGCGGTCCGCGCCCTCGGGGCACTCGTGGCCGTCCATGCCAGCTTCGGCCGGGCGCAGGCCCTGCGTGCGCCCCCTGCGGGCCGCGCCGACGGCTATGCGCAGACGGTCGCGACGCCCTCGGAGCTGCCCGCCGGCGCGCTCGACGAGGTCCGTTCGAAGGAGATCCTGCGCGCGGCCGGGCTTCCCGTGCCCGGCGAGGCACTCGTGCACGACGCGGATGCGGCCGTCGACGCGGCGCGGCGCGCGGCTGCGGCGGTCGCGATGAAGATCGTGTCCCCCGACATCGTCCACAAGACGGAGATCGGCGGGGTGCTCCTCGACGTCGCAGGCGACGTCGCGGTCCGCGCCGGGTTCGCCACGCTGATGGATCGTGGCCGGAGGAACGCGCCGCACGCGCGCATCGACGGCGTGCTGGTCGCGCCGATGCTGACCGGCGGCGTGGAAACCATCCTCGGCGTGTCGCGCGACCCGACCTTCGGGCCGGTGATGATGTTCGGCCACGGCGGCGTGCACGCCGAGCACCACCGCGACCTGAGCTTCCGCCGGGCGCCGCTCGATCGCGCCGAGGCGAGGGCGATGATCAGCGAGACCCGGGTCGCCGCGCTGTTCGAGGGCTGGCGCGGTGCGCCGCCCTGCGACGTCGACGCGCTGGTCGACGCGCTGGTCGCGCTGTCGCGCCTGGCCTGCGCGCCGCAGGCGCGGATCGCCTCGATCGACGTCAATCCCTTCGTGGTGCTGCCTCGGGGACGCGGGGCAGCGGCGCTCGACGCGGTCGTCGTGCTGGGAGACGCGGCTTGAACGTCCATGCGGACGGCGCCGACCGCGCCGACACGTTGCGAATGATCGACGAGGCCGCGCGCGCGTTCGCGGCGCCCGACCCGTCGCGAACGCGCGCGGTGCGCGATCGCGCGAACGGCTTCGATGCGGCGGCATGGGATGCGATGGCCGGACTCGGCTGGTTCGGGGTCGCGGTGCCCGCGGACCGGGGCGGTCTCGGGCTGGGCGCGGCCGAGGCCGCCACGCTGGTGCGCCGGCTGGGCTACGGCGGCCGCCAGGAGCCCGTCGTCGGCGCGGCGCTCATGCCGGCCATCTGTCTCGCCGCTTCGGGCAACGTGGCAGCCCCGTTGCTTCGGAGCATCGTCGATGGAAGCGTGCGCGCCTGCGTCGCCTGGCAGCCTGGCGACGGCCGCTTCGACGCGGGACGCTGCGGCTTCGCCATGGCAGCGGACGAATCACCGCTGCGCATCGACGGCACGGCCCGCTTCGTCGACGGCGCGGCACCGGACGTTCTGGTGATCGCCGCGCGGCAGGGCGAGGGGACGGTGCTGGTCCAGGTCGCGCGCGACCACGCCGGACTTCACTGGCAGGACGAGCGCGCGGCCGACGGCACGTGTCTGGCACGCGTGCGCGCCGAAGGCTTGAATCCGGCGAGCGACGCGGTGCTCGCGCGCGGCGAGGTCGCCGTCACTGCGCTCGCCGCGGCGATCGACTGGGGCGTGCTGCTGACCGCGGCCGAGCTGCTCGGCACGACCGAGCGCGCGCTCGACCTGACGCTCGAGCACCTGCGCGTGCGCGAGCAGTTCGGACGGCCGATCGGGGCCTTCCAGGCACTGCAGCACCGTGCGGTGGACATGTGGATCCAGAAGGAGCTGACCCGCGCCGCGCTCGCCGCCGCGGTTCGATGCTTCGACGATCCGTCGGCCGACGTGCGCGCCCGCACGGCCGCGGCGAGCAGCGCGAAGGCGCGCGCGTCGCACGCGGCGCTGCACGTCTGCGGCCAGGCGGTGCAGCTGCACGGCGCGATCGGCTTCACCGACGAGCACGAACTCGGCCTGCACGTGAACCGGGCGATGGTGCTGGCCGCGCGGCTGGGCAACGCCGCCGAGCACCGCCGGCGCCACGCCGGGCTGGTCCGCACGGAGGGTCGATGAGCATCGACGCGCCGACCCGCTACGGCGTGCCGCAGCAGCACGACTGGAACGCGATGAGCGACGACGCGTTCCGTGCGCGCGTGCGCGAGCAGGTCCAATCGACCTATCCCGGTTCGCTGCGCTACGCGCCGCACCGGCTGCGTTGGTCCGTGCTCGCCCCCTGGTACCGGCACATGGCCTCGATCGGCTGGATCGCGCCGTCCTGGCCGACGCATTGCGGCGGCATGGGCCTGTCGCCATCCAAGCTCCTCATCTTCCTGGAGGAGCACGAGCGTTGGGGGGTCGCACGCTACCAGGACCACGGGGTGCTGTTGATCGGCCCGCTGCTGATGCGCTTCGGCACCGAGGCGCAGCGGCGCCGCTTCCTGCCGGGCATCCTCTCGTGCGACGCGATCTGGTGCCAGGGCTATTCGGAGCCCGGCGCGGGCTCCGACCTCGCGAGCCTGCGGACTCGCGCGGTGCGGGACGGCGACGCGTGGGTGATCGACGGCCAGAAGACGTGGACCACGCTCGCCCACGACGCGACGCACATCTTCGTGTTGGCGCGCACCGATCCGCAGGCGCGCAAGCAGGACGGCATCACGTTCTTCCTGGTGGACATCGCGACCCCCGGAATTCGTGTCCGTCCGATCCGTGACATCGCCGGCCACGAGGAGTTCTGCGAGGTCTTCTTCGACGGCGTGCGCGTGCCGGCCGACAGCGTGCTCGGCGACGTGAACGGCGGCTGGTCGATCGCCAAGTCGCTGCTCGGGTACGAACGCGTCGCACTCGGCAGCCCGAAGCTGTGCGAGTACGGGCTGAAGATGCTCGAGCACGTCGCGCGGCTCGCGGGACTGGAGGACGACCCGTCCTTCCGCGACGCGTTCGCGACGCTGCACCTGGACGTCATCCACCTGGCCGACGCGTACGCCGCGTTCGCCGACCTGCTGGTGCGCGGCGAACCGATCGGTCCCGACGTGTCGCTGCTCAAGGTCTGGTCGACCGAGACCTTCCAACGCATCGCCGACCTGATCGTGCAGTGCGCCGGGGCATGTGCCGCGCTGCGGGGCGACACCGAACTCGGCGGCGAGGTCGCCGACGTCGTCGGTGCCTGGTACAAGGCGCGTCCGGCGACGATCTACGGCGGCAGCAACGAGATCCAGCGCAACATCATCGCCCGGCAGGTGCTCGGCCTGCCGGGCTGACCCGGACATCCGAGGAGAGCACGTATGACGCAGAAGACCTGGCGCACCGCGATCGCGAGCCACGACAAGGAGAGCATCCACATCGCGGGCTACCGGGTGTCGGACATGATGCGCCACCTCGATTTCGGAGCTGCACTGTTCGTGCTGTACCAACAGCGGCTGCCGAGCGCGGCGGAGGCCAAGCTGGCCAACGCGCTGCTCGTGTCGGTGATCGACCACGGCATCGTCGTGCCGTCCGTGATCGCGCGGATGGTCGCCGCCTCCGGCGTGCCGATCCAGGCCTGCGCGGCCGCGGGCATCCTGACGATCGGCGACGTGCACGGCGGTGCCGGCGAACAGGTCGGTCGCCGGCTCGCCGAGGACGTGGCGCGCGCGAAGGCCGAGGGAACACCGGCGCGCGAGTACGCGCGCAGGATGGTCGCCGAAGCACGTGGTCGAAAGGAGCGGATCGAAGGTTACGGCCACCCGCTGCATCCGGTCACCGACGAGCGCGTCGAGACCATCGTCGAGATGGCCCGCGAGCTGGGGGTGTTCGGCGCGCACCTCGAGCTTGCGGTAGCGGTCGCCGACGAGATCCACGCTCAGTCGGGCAAGAGGATTCCCCTCAACATCGACGGAGCGATGGCCGGCGCACTGCTCGATCTGGGTTTCGACTGGCGACTTGCGCGGGTGTTCGTCTTCGTGCCGCGCGCGGCTGGGATCTCTGCTCACGCAGTGGAAGAGGTCACCCGCGAGCGCGGCTGGCGGATCGCCGCGCGCGACGAGGAGATCGACTACGACGGCCCGCCGCCCCGCCCGCTGCAGCCGCCGCGTTGAACGCCGGCCGACGGACCTTCCGCGGCACGGGCCCGCGGAAGTCCGTCAGTCGAGGCGGATGTTCGCCTCGGTGATCACCCTGCGCCACAGCGCGATCTCGCGACCGATCAGTTCGCCGAGCTGGGCCGGCGGGCCGCCGTGCGCAGTCGCCCCCATCGTCGCGAACCGCTGCAGAACGTCGTCTTCCTTGAGGATCGCAGCGACCTCGACGTTGAGACGCTGGACGATCTCCGGCGGGGTCTTCGCGGCCGCCACGAGGCCGAACCAGCCGATCACGCGGAAGCCTTCGACACCGCCCTCGATCATCGTGGGCACGTTGGGGAACACCGCGGAACGCTCGGTGCCGGTGACCGCGAGCGCGTTCAGCGCGCCCGACTGCACATGCTGCGCGACCACCGCCTGGTTCTCGAACGCCATCTGAACCCGACCGGAGATCAGGTCCGGCAGGATCGCGCCCGAGCCCTTGTAGTGGATCGGCACGACATCGACGTTCGCCGAGCGCCTGAACAGCTCGGCCGCGAGGTGCTGCGGCGACCCGACCGCGGACGCCGAGATGTTCAACGTGCCTGGCTGGCGCCTCATCAGGTCGATCAGTTCGCGCACGGACTTCGCCAGCACGGACGGATGAGTGACGAACAGGTACGGCGTGGTCGCCACCAGAACGATCGGCGCGAAGTCCTTCTCGGTGTCGTACGGCAGCTTCGAGAACAGGCTCACGTTGGTCGCGTGCAGACTGGGTGCGAACAGGAGCGTGTAGCCGTCGGCAGGACCCTTGGCGATGTTGTCGGTGCCGACGATGCCACTCGGGCTCGGCCGGTTCTCGACGATCACTGACTGGCCCAGCCGGGTGGTGAGCTTGCCGGCGACGAGCCGTGCGAGCTGGTCGGTGGCGCCGCCCGGCGGGAACGCGACGACGATGCGGACGACGCGGCTCGGATACGCCTGCGCACGAGCGAACGGTGCAACGGAGCCGACCGTGACGGCGGCGGCCAGCGACACGAACGTACGGTTGACTCGACGACGCTGATGCTTCACGTCCGACTCCTCCTCGGTGGATTGCCGGGTTGTGCACCGCGTGCGTGCGCGGTGCTTCGGTCGGTTGCTTTTAGCACGCGCCGATCGCGTGCAGCAAGGCGTCGAGCTTGACTCCGATGCGCAGAAATCGGAAGAATGGACCGGCACTTCGACCGCGTCGCGGCCTTGGAAAACGATGGTTATTCGAAGGCCGAACAGCGTCTATTCGATCAACGAATGCGAGCGTCGTCGTGCATCGTCCTCAACGTCTCGGGAGTCGTGAAATGAGCATCGCCATGCCGTCGTTCGGCGGCCTCACGCTGGTCAGTCCTGTCGGTCAGGTTCCGGTCAGGAGTACGGGGCTCGCGCCTCGCCTGCGTTCGCTGGACGGCCGGCGCATCGGATTCATCGACAACTTCAAGCCCAACGCCGCGCCGTTCCTCGCGATCGTCGAGCGCCTGCTGACCGAACGCTTCCCCGGCATCTCGACCACCACGGTGCACAAGAACTTCACGTCGAACGTATTGATCGCCGACGAACTCGAGGGCAAGGTCGACGCGGTGGTGAACGCCTGGGGAGACTGAGGCGGTTGTGCGTCATGGTGTATCCATGACTCCGCGTATCTCGAGGCCCGTGGCGTCCCCACGGCGACGGTCATCTCCGCGTCGTTCCGCGTGCATGCGCGGCTCGCGGCGAAGAACGACCGGATCGACTCGCTGCCGATCCTGATCACGCCGCATCCGCTCAACGACCTGGGCGCCGAGCACCTCGAGGAAATGGCCCGGGCGGCGCTGCCGGTGATCGTGGAGCACCTCACCGGCCAGGGCGAACTCGCGCGGGACACGCCGATCGACTTCGTCCATCCGGCGGTTCGCGAGAACCGGTTCTGCATCGATCCCAACCTGAAGCGAGCCGACGCATGAGCGCCGTTCCCTTGGAGTCTCCGGCAGGCGGTGGCGACGTGTGGCAGCAGGCCAACGACTGGTTCCTGCGGCACGACCTGACCGATGGCCTGCCGATCGTGCCGCCCACCGAAGACCGGGTGCGTGCAATGACGGATCACGTCGAGCGCGTGCTCGGCTGGTCGCGCCATGACACGGTGACCACGCTGGCGCCGAAGTGGGGTGCGGCGACGATCGAGGCCATCGCCGCGAACGCGGTGATGGCCGGCTGCGCGCCCGAGTACATGCCGGTGCTGGTCGCGGCCACCCAGGCACTCGGGCTGCCGAAGTTCAACCTGGACGCGGTGCAGACCTCGACGCACAACACGTCGGCGATCGCGGTGGTCAACGGACCGGTGCGCAAGGCGATCGACCTGAACTGCGGCTACAACGTGACCGGCAGCCGATGGCGCAGCACCAGCACGATCGGTCGCGCGCTGCGGCTGATCATGGCCAACATCGGCGGCACGCCGGGCTCGGTCAACATCCACACGCAGGGCCACATCGCGCGCTACGAGCACTGCATCGGCGAGAACGAGGAGCAGAGCCCGTGGGCGCCGCTGCACGTCGAGCGCGGCTTCGCCCCGGAGAGCAGCGCGGTCACGCTGATCCCGGCGTGCCCTGCGTCGATGATCGACGACAACGGCGGCAGCCAGACCGGCAAGGAACTGCTGCGCACGTTCGCGCACTCGCTTCCCGCGGTCGGCAACCGGAACTACAACGGCGAGGGTCAGCCGGCGCTGATCCTGTGCCCCCAGCACGCGCAGACCTTCGCCAACGGCGGCTACAGCAAGGCCGAGGTCAAGGAGTTCCTGTGGGCGCGCGCGCGGCTGCGTTTCGGCGACATCCCGACCGGCAACCTGGTGAGCTTCAGCAAGCGCAACCTGAAGCTGTTCGCGGACGTCAACCCGGACTACGGGTTCCCGATCGCGGAGAAGCCGGACGACATCGTGATCGTCGTGATGGGCGGCACCGGCACGCACAGCCTTTCGGTGCAGACGCAGCTCGCGTGCAGGACGGTCACGGTGCCGATCGCCCGCAAGGACGGCACGCCGGTGCGATGGGACGCGGACGGGCGGCTGGCCGGCTGACCGCGGTGGCGCGCGGGCCGCGGGCGGTGGGCGCGTTCCAACGACCGGAACTCGCCACGGCGACCCGGGCGGTGCGTGCTCTACTGGCCGCCAGGAGCCCTCACCGGATCCGACCCCGATGAAGCCGCTGACCTCGGCCACGCACGACGTGAACGACGCGCTCGACGCCATCGAGTACTGCTTCGAGCAGGGCTGGACCGACGGCCTTCCGGTGGTGCCGCCCACCGAGCGGCGCGTGCGCGAGTTCCTGGACCACGTGGGCCTGGAACCCGGGGCAGTGGTCGGCACCATCCCGGAACGCGACCGCGAGGTCACCGCCGAGAAGCTCGCGATCAACGCGGTGATGGCCGGCTGCCGCAAGGAATACATGCCGGTTGTGGTCGCTGCGTGCGAGGCGCTGTGCGACCCCGCGTTCAAGTTCAACCACCTTGCGAGCCTGGGCAGCCCGTGGCCGATGATGATCGTCAGCGGCCCGATCGTGCAGCGCCTCGGCATGAACCACGGGATCTGGGTGCTCGGCCCGGGCAACCGGGCGAATGCGACGATCGGCCGTACGCTGAGCCTGTTGGTGGCCAACTGCGCCGAGGGCTACGTCGGCGGCCTGCAGCGCGGCACCTACGGCCACCCGGGCCGCACCTCGGGCATGTGCATCGCCGAGAACCCGGACGACTTCGGCTGGGAGCCGCACCATGTCGAGATGGGCTTCGCGCGCGACGTCTCCACGGTCACGCTGCTGTCCACCTACCCCTGGATCGAGACCCCGCACTGCCTGCTGATGGAGCCCGAGGCCATCCTCGGAATGATCTCGCTGCACATCGCCGAAGCCGGCTTCTACCGCGGTGTCTACCCCATCCTGATGGGCCGGCCATGGGCCGAGGTGTTCGTGAAGGCCGGCTGGACCAAGGCGCGGATGAACGCGTGGATGGCCGAGCACACGCGCCAGTCGGTGGCGGACCTGAAGCGGCGCGGTCGGTGGGGCCTGTTCGTCACCGAGTACGAGGGCTACGGCGCGCTGCCCAAGCACGTCGAGCCCGGCGACGCGGACCGCTTCGTGCACCTGTGGAAGGACGGCGACGACGACAAGTACGTGTTCGACACCGGCTCGCGCGAGCGCAAGCGCGGCACGTACTTCGTCGTGGCCGGCGGCGACGCGGGCCAGCGCACCTGCTTCCTGTGTCCGTACATGTTCTCGACCAATCCGGTCACCAGGCCGATCCGGGATCCCGGTCCGGCCGCGTAGGAGGAGCGATGATCACCCTTCTCGATCCGAGGTCCGGCCCGGTGGTCGGGCGCGTGAACCGCGCGCGGCGCCTGCCCGCGCTCGCCGGCAAGACCGCCGGGATCCTGTGGAACGGCCGCTCGTACGGCGGCGACCTGCTCGACCGGATCGCCGCGCTGCTGAAGGCGCGGCACGGTGTGGAGCTGGTGCTGTCGCTCAAGAAGGCGTACATCGGCAACGTCGCGCCGCCCGCTTACTTCGACGAGTTCGTCGCGAAGAAGGTCGACCTCGCCCTCGTCGGTCTAGGCGACTGAGGGTCGTGCACGTCGGCGAGTGTCGCCGACGCCATCACGCTGGAGCGGCGCGCGATCCCGGCCGCGATCGTCGCGATCGATCGGCTCGCCAACACCACCGGGCGCGCGATGGCTCGGGCTCAGGGTGTGCCGGACTTCCCGATCGCCGCGATCCGCTGGGACTACGCGTCCATGGACATGGTGACCGACGACGCTCAGCTCGCGGCGATGGCCGAGGGCGTCACCGCACAGATCGAATCGATCCTGCTCGGGCGGGGCGGCGGGGACGCCTGAGGCGTACCCCGCGGGTGCCGCCGCCCGCGTGCACATGGAGGAGACCACGATGTCGACGACCCCAGATCGACGCACGCTGCTGAAGGCCGCGCTGGCCGTCGGTGCCGGTGCGCTGCCCGCGTCCGCGCTGCACGCCCAGTCGGGCGGCCGGCCGGTGTTCCTGTCGCTCGGCACTTCGACCGTCGGCGGCACCAACCACATCCTCGGCAGCGGCATCTCGCGGCTGGTCCGCGACGACAACCCGGACATCCGGATTGCGGCGGAGATCACCGGCGGCGGCATCGAGAACCTGAAGCTGGCCGAGGCCGGGCGGGTCCAGATGGGCCTGTCCACCGCCGATACCGTCTACGACTCGTATCACGGCGCGAACCAGTTCGGCTTCGCGAAGGCCAACAAGAACCTGCGTGGCATCGCGAGCGGCTATCCGGTCAAGGGCCAGATCTACACGCTCGCGAAGTCGGACATCAGGCGCATCGCCGACCTCAAGGGCAAGAAGGTTTCGGTGGGGGCACGCGGCAGCCTCGGCAACGTCGTGATGCCGGTGATCCTCGAGGCGTACGGGATGAAGGCCGGCGTCGACTGGCGGCCCGAATACCTCGGTCACGGTGAAGGTGCGACCGCGCTCGGCGATGGCCAGGTCGATGCGGTGCTCGCGTTCGGCAGCACCCCCAGCCCGGCGCTGACGTCGGTCAGCACCAGCCACGAGATCCGGCTGCTGTCGATCGACAAGGACAAGCTGCAGCAGCTGGTCGCGCCGCGGCCGTTCTGGAAGGCCACGACGATTCCGCCGGGCATCTACCGCAGGGTGGACTACGCGGTCGACACCCTGCTGATCGGCATCGCGCTGTTCGTCGACAAGGACGTACCCGACGACGTCGTCTACCGTATCGCCAAGTCGATCTTCGAGAACACCGAGAAGTTCGCGAAGATCCACCCCGAGGGCGCGACTTTCACCGCCGAGAACGCCGGTATGGCGATCGACGGCATCATGCCGTACCACCCGGGGGCCGAGCGCTACCTGCGCGAGCGAAAGGTCCTGAAGTAGCCGGCGCGTCGTGACCGCCCGGGCGATCGCCGTCGTCGGAGCGCTGTACGCGCTCTTCCACCTGTACGCGGCCTGGTTCGGCCGGATGCCGGCGTTCCAGTTCCGGCTGGTGCACCTGACTTTCGCGCTGGTGCTGGTGTTCTTGATGACGCAGGCCGTCGGCGTTCGCCGGCGCGTCGACCAGACGCTCGCGGTCGCCTGCACAGCGGTCGGCGTGTGGACGTTCATGCAGTTCGTCGAGCTGTTCGAACGCGGCGCGTCGCCCGATGCGATCGACATCGCGATGGGCGTGTTTGTCACTCTGGTCGTGCTGGAAGGCACGCGTCGCGTGATCGGGCCGACGCTGCCGGTGCTGGCGATCCTGTTCGTGCTGTACGCGTACTTCGGCAACCGCGTCCCGGACCCGTTCACGCATCGCGGTCACGACGTGCCTCGGATCGTCAACACCTTGTTCATCTCGACCGAGGGCATCTTCGGACTCGCGCTCGGTGTGTCGGCGTCGGTCGTCGCGATCTTCGTCGTGTTCGCCGCGCTGCTCGAGCGCACCGGCGGCGGCAAGATGTTCATCGACCTGGCGGTGTCGCTGTTCGGCACCGTGCGCGGCGGGCCGGCCAAGGTGGCCGTGGTCGCGAGCGGACTGTTCGGCACCGTGTCCGGTGCGGCGGTGGCCAACGTCGTGGGCACCGGCACGTTCACCATCCCGCTGATGAAGCGGACCGGCTTCAGCCCGCACTTCGCGGGCGCCGTGGAGGCAGCCGCGTCGACCGGCGGGCAGCTGATGCCGCCGATCATGGGCACCGCGGCGTTCATCATGGCCGAGATCCTCGGGATCCCGTACTCGACGGTGTGCATCGCGGCCGCGATCCCGGCGCTGCTGTACTACGCGGCGCTCTTCGTTCAGGTCGACAGCGAATCGGCGCTGCGCGGCATCGCGGGCGTGCCGCGCGAGCAGCTGCTGCCGCGGCTGGACACGCTGATCCGCGCGTGGTTCGTTCTGCTTCCTCTGGCCGTTCTGGTCGTGGCGCTGACCGCGGGCGGGCTGTCCGAGGCCATCAGCGCGGTCTACGCGATCGGCGCCCTGCTCGCGGTGCTCGCGGTGCGCCGACTGTTCGTGGCGGACAGCGCCGGATGGCGGACGGTCGTCGAGGCCTTCGTCGAGGGCGGCAAGGGCATCGTGACGATCGCGCTGACCTGCGCGTGCGCAGGCATCGTGATCGGCATGGTGATGCTGACCGGGCTGGGCCACGAGTTGTCGTCGATGCTGATCGCGCTGGCCGGCGGCAACCTGTCGATGCTGCTGCTGATCACGGCGATCGCGAGCCTGATCCTCGGCATGGGGCTGCCGACGTCGGCGTGCTACATCCTGCTGGCGATCCTGGTCGCGCCGGCCCTGGTCGAGTTCGGCGTGAGGCCGCTCGCCGCGCACATGTTCATCTTCTACGTCGGACTGATGGCCAACGTCACGCCGCCGGTCGCGCTCGCGGCCTACGCAGGTGCGGGCATCGCGAACGCCGATCCGTTCCGGACCGGCTGGGTCGCGTTCAGGCTGTCGATGGGCGGATTCATCGTGCCGTTCTTCTTCGTGTTCCGGCCGCAGCTGTTGCTGGTGAACGCCACCTGGCCAGAGGTCGTCACGTCGCTCGCCGTGATCACGGTCGCGCTGCTGGCGATCATCGGTGCGATCACCGGTTACCTGATCGCGGGCCGCCTCGGACGCATGACGCGGGTGCTGCTCGGTGTCGGGGCGATCGCGCTGATCTACCCGACCTGGGTCACCGACCTGCTCGGCTTCGGACTGGTGGCCGCCGCATGCGTGATCGAGGGCGTGATGCGCGCACGACGGCGTAAGGCACAGGCGGCGCTCGCGCAGCCGCCGGGCGCGTAGCCGGGGGGCCGGGCGGCGCGCGGGTCAGCTGCGGCCCGGATGGGGCTCGAGGCCGGCGGCCTCGTCGATCCGCCGCGCCGCCACGCACAGCTGCGGACCGATCGAGGTCTCGAGCGCGCCGCGCGGCAACCCGAACGCGGGCACGCTGACGTTCATCACGATCGGCTCGCCCTCGATGCGCACGCGCAGCGGCGTCGCGCACGCGACCATCTCCTTGCGCACGTCGCCGAACGAGCGCGTGAATCCGAGCCGGATCATATCCCGGACCGCGGCGTCGACCTTGTCGCCGTGCGCCTGCCAGCCGACCGGGTCGTCGGCACGCAAGCGCTCGAGCACGTCGGCGCGGCGTGAGGGCGCGAGCGTCGCCAGGTAGGCGCGGCCCATCGAACTCGCCAGCATCGGGATCGCGTTGCCCGCCTCGGGGCGCGTGTGACGATGCACGCGGCTGCGCGAGGTCTCGATGAACACCATCGAGGCGCCCGCCGCCATGCCCAGCGAAACCTGGCCGCCGACCGCGTCGGCGAGTTGCTTCATCGAAGGCCGCGCGATCTGACGTACCGTCAGCGACACCAGCAGCGGGTAGGCGAGCATCAGTACCCCCGGGCCGAGCGCGAAGCCGGCGCCGGACTCGGTACGGCGCAGGTAACCGAGGTCCGTCAGCACGTGCGCCAGGCGTGACACCGTGGACTTGGCCATGCCGGTGCGCTCGGCCAGATCCTTATTGCCCAGCCAGACGTCGCCGGCCTGGAACGCGCGCAGCAGGTGCAATCCGCGCATCAGCGTCTGCGCGCCATCGACGCGAGCCGGCGCAGTTCTCCCCGGGGGCAGTCCGGTCCGGGGTCCGTGACGTGTCGTTGACATTGTCTCGATGTGCGTACGGTGCAGCGTTCCAGGCGTCGGAACGCGCTGTGCCTGCAGCCGAATCCTCGCGTCGAATACGGGTCTAGCGCAAGAACCCGACGTGCCGCGCACCCGATCGCTACCCCCACCCGCCGACGCCGCCGCGGGCGCCGTCGAAGACGATCCCTTGTACGTGGTCGCGCTGTCGCGCGGGCTGGCGATCCTGGCTTGCTGCGGATCGGCTGGTGCCGACCTGACGGTCAGCGAGATCGCCAAGCGCCTGCGCATGTCGCAGTCGACCGTTTGGCGCGCGTGCCACACGATGTTGCGCGACGGATATCTGGTTCGTACCGACGAGGATCGGCTCCGGCCCGGGTTGCCGCTGCTGAAGTTGGGTCACGCGGCGCTGCTGCGCCAGCCGCTCGCCGAGCTCGCGCGACCGGGGATGAAGGCGCTCGCCGCGGACTTTCCGGGTGCGGCGTCGCTCGGGGTGCGCCAGGGTTTCGAGATGCTGTACGTGCAGCGCGTGGACGGTGGACCGGTGATCTATCCGGGGTTACGGGTGGGTTCGCGCGTGACGCTGATCGCGTCGGCGATGGGGTGGGCTTGGCTCGCAGGCCTTCCCGCGGGCGAGCGCGAGCCATTCCTCGAAGAGGCCGAGCGCCACTCCCCCGAGCTGTTCGCGCGCCTGCGCCGGCAGATGCTGGAGGCAATCCGCGTGTTCGGCGAGGAGGGCATGATCCTGAACAGCGGCGTGATCCACCCGGAGCTCAACGCGATCGGCGTTCCGATCGGCCCGCCGGGCCGGGCGCCGATCGCGGCGATCAGCTTCGGCGGGCTGAAGTCGCGCTTCCCGCCGCGTCGCCTCCGCGACGAGGTCGCCCCGCGGCTGCGAGTGATCGCCGACGCGCTGTCGTTGGTCGACGGCTCCTGAGCGCGCTCACTCGAACCGGATCCCAGCCGTCTTCAGCGGCGCCCCCGGCTCGCGCCTTCGGTCCATGCGGTGTGGGCCCGTGCCAGACCCCTACCGCGGCGCGCCCTCGCAGAGCGCTGAGGTATGCTGGAAACGACGTGGCCCGAGCGACGTCGGGTCCATACAGCGGGATGTCGTGCAGACGGTTCTGGTGATCGGCGCGGGCGCGATCGGCGGGATGCTCGCCGCCCACCTCGCGTTCGCCGGCCACGCGGTGTCGGTGGTCTGTCGCGGCGCCCACCTCGACGCGATCCGCGCGCAGCGCGGCCTGCGCTTCTCCACGCCCGCGGGCGAGCGGCTCGCGCCGCTCGAGGCGCACGGCTCGATCTTTTGTGTGGGTTGTGCCTGGGACGGTGCGAGTCCGCAGAGCCGTCACCTACAGTGACCCCCCACCCCCTGCCCCGCCCCCGAGGGCGGGGTGGTCCTCGCCGCCGGACGGGCTCGGGAGCCAGGCGCAGCAAGGCTTTGCCTGGCCCGAGCCCTGGAGCGTAGAGGTGGATTCGATC
>Ga0169931_10007783_pt1 | contig 15801 bp, 17 predicted proteins | sample Kivu_15m_20L_FD_129675 | JGI IMG/M metagenome (GOLD analysis project Ga0169931, IMG submission 129675) | Freshwater microbial communities from Lake Kivu, Western Province, Rwanda to study Microbial Dark Matter (Phase II) - Kivu_15m_20L... | ecosystem: Environmental > Aquatic > Freshwater > Lake... | reverse complement strand
TGGTGCTGGTGTTTGAGGTTTTGGTGCAGTTGGTGCTGGTGTTTGAGGTTTTGGTGCAGTTGGTGCTGCTGGTGCCTCTTTTAATTCTTCTGAGTCTTCTTCTGACGTAGACGGTTCAAATAGTGTAAAACTTTTGTACACATATCCATCACCCATACGAATTTTTTTAATAACGGTGGTTTTGTTGATTTCGTTTTCTTTTCCACCTGATAATACACTTTCTGTGTTTTGATATGTTATTTGATATGGTGTTCGTGCAAATGGTGCTTTGATGCCCGGTACCGACAATGATGTGTTTTCTTTGCTGGTAAAGGAAATACCAATGCTACGACGTAACAATGCTTGAAAATTATCAGGCGGAGTCAATGTGATATTTTCTTTTTTAGCTATTGTTACTCTGTCCGCTTCAACCAATACCTCATTGAGTATTTGTCTGATAAAACGCTTTAAATCACTCTTTTTAAAATTGGACATAAGTTACAGTGCTATATAAATAGACACTAATAATATACAAATACTAAGATTTTTGTTGGTTTTTAAAAAATGTATATATTTATATTAAAATGCGGCAACGTCTTTGCTGCCAAAATAAAATACATTCGATTGAAGTTTCTCTCCAATAACTTCACAAACACAAGGAAAAAATATTATGTCAGATCTATTAAAAGAAGCTCTTGCTGACGCTAAGGCTGTACGTGCTACAGCACTTGCCAATGCAAAAGTTGCGCTTGAAGAAGCATTTGGTGAACGTGTACAAGCCATGTTCGCAGAAAGACTAAAGAACGAAGTTGCTGCTGATGAATCAGTTTCATCGGGTATTGGTGATGAACACGGTAATGTTCCAGCCAAACAACATCCTAAGAAGCCAGCTCATCAACCAACAACTCAAAAGGGTTCACAAGTGTTTGATACACACCTTGAGGAAAAAACCGAAGATCCAGGCGCAGGTGATCATATGGGTGATAATATCGAAGAAGAAGATTCAATTAGTGATGCAGAATTGGAAGAAATTATCGCTGAATTGGAAAAGGATGCTTCAATGGATGAAGAAGAAGGTGCAGCACCAACAGATCCAATTGCACCAGCACCTGCTCCAGTAGCTGCTGATCCAAACGCTGTTCCGCCAGCTCCAGTATCAGATACTCCAATGGCTCCAGCTCCAGTATCAGATACTCCAATGGCTCCAGCACCAGCTCCAGCACCTGCTCCAGTAGCTGCTAATCCAAACGCTGTTCCGCCAGCACCTGCTCCAGAAACACCTGTTTCTGAAGAAGACATGGAAGAAATCAGTCTTGATGAACTTCTTGCTGAACTTGAAAAAGAAGAAGACGGTGAAGAAGCTATCAAGGAAGAAGCTGGTGAAGATGAAGAAGATTCCAAAGATGAATCTGCTTATGAGGAACAAATTGCAGAAGTCACTGCACAACGTGACGAAGCATACAAGACTGTTGAAATTTTACGCAGCCAAATCAATGAAGTCAACTTGTTGAATGCCAAGTTGCTTTATACCAACAAGTTGTTTAAGCAATTTAGTTTGAACAATGAACAAAAGATGAAGGTTGTAGAAAACTTTGACCTCACTACGAGTGTACGTGAAGTCAAACTAACTTATGCTATTATGGCCGAATCGTTTAATTTGGGTGGATCAGTTGTTAAAAAGAAAAATACAACTGCAACTACTATCACCGAAGGTTTGGCAAGTAGACCGGTTGCAAGTACAAAACCATCACAACCAATTGTTGCTGGTGGAAATCAAATGGCAGAGAGATTTAAGACACTCGCTGGCATTAAAAAGTAATAACGTCTAAAACAAATTAAACAAAATAGGAAAATAATATGAGTGCAGATGTAAAGTCACTTCTAACGACAAATATGAACCCACAGGCAGAGCTTATGGCCAAGACCCGTGGATTGCAATCAAAGTGGGACCAAACCGGTCTTCTTGAGGGCCTACAAGGTACCGAGAAGGCAAATATGTCCATTTTGCTTGAAAACCAAGCCAAGCAGTTGCTTGATGAAGCTACCGCAACAGGTACCAGTGCAAACAGTGAACAGTGGGCAGGCGTTGCTCTTCCACTTGTTCGCCGTGTGTTTGCTGAAATCGCAGCTAAGGAGTTTGTAAGTGTTCAACCAATGAACCTTCCAAGCGGTCTTATCTTCTATCTTGATTTCAAGTACGGTACCAACAACGGTGCATTCACCAAGGACACCGCCAGTAACTATAGTTCACTATTTGGTGGTACCGGCACCAAGCTCGGTTCAACTGATAGTGCCACAGGTGGTCTTTATGGTCCAGGCCGCTTTGGTTACTCAATCAACGACCAATCAATCAATCACATCTCCGCAAGCCGTGCTGCTATAACCACATTGGCTAGCGTTAATTACGATGCTAACTACAGTGCTTCAGTTGCAGCTGGTGAACTTTTCACCTTGACCACAACCAACTTCTACAGTGCTTCTAGCGCTGCTGGTAATGTGTTTGATGCAAATGGTGTACGTTCATTCGTAATCAGTGCAGCAAGTATCGCTGGATACATTCCACAGTTTACCTCAATCAATGGTTCCGAAGTAACATTCGTTGTTAGTGGTTCAAATCCTGCTTCAGCAAGTTTGACCGTTAACTACAGTGTACAACCTAAGGACAGTAACCGTGGTGACTTCGAAGACAAAACCACAACCGATAGCTTGAGCTCAATCGGTATTCCTGAGGTTAACCTTGAGTTGAAGAGCGAGCCAATCGTTGCTAAAACTCGTAAGTTGAAAGCAGTCTGGACACCAGAACTCGCTCAAGACTTGAATGCTTATCATAGCATCGACGCAGAAGCAGAATTGACTGCTCTCTTGAGTGAATACGTAAGTATGGAAATCGACCTCGAAATTCTCGACATGTTGATCACCAACGTACCAACAATCACAACCGCACGTTGGAGCGCCAAAATCAATCGTGAAATCAGCGACAGTGGTGTCATCACCGACACAACCACAGCTGGTACAGGCGGTTACTACACCAAGTCAACTTGGTACCAAACCCTCGGTAACAAGATTCAAAAGGTATCTAACAAGATTCACCAATTGACTCTACGTGGTGGCGCAAACTTCCTAGTTTGCTCACCAGACGTTGCAACCGTGTTGGAGTCAATTCCAGGCTACGTTGTCAACACCGACGGTGATAGTGCTAAGTTCGCAATGGGCGTAAGTAAGGTCGGTACCTTCGCTTCACGTTTCCAAGTATACAAGAACCCATACATGGTCGAAAACACCATCTTGGTCGGTTTCCGTGGAAATAACTTCCTAGAAACCGGTGCTGTGTATGCTCCATACATCCCACTCGTACAAACCCCATTGGTGTATGATCCAGTGAACTTCACTCCACGCCGTGGTGTGATGACTCGCTACGCCAAGAAGATAGTGCGGCCCGAGTTCTACGGTAAGATTCTTGTCGGTGATCTCGATCAAGTCTAATCTGTAAGTAAATTAAAATAACACGAAAACCCCAATGAAAATTGGGGTTTTCTTTTGCACCAAATTATTTTTGTTGTATTTTACCGTAGAACTGTTATATGTATATACGATATGAATAAAACTGGTATATACAAAATTACAAATAAACGCAACGGCAAGTTTTACATCGGAAGTTCAAAACAAATTGAACGTAGATGGTGGGAACATCAAAATGATTTAAACAAAAATAAACATGGCAATCATAAACTTCAGACTGCTTGGAACCATTACGGATCAAACGAATTTGAGTTTACAATTATTGAAAACGTCGAAGAATCACAACTTTTGATTCGTGAACAGTTTTATTTGGATGTGTTCAAACCACACTTGGTGGGATATAATATTTCAGACAAGGTAAGTGGCGGTGATAATTTTACAAATAATCCAAATAAAGATGAAATTTTGAAACGTATGACTGTGGCAAATAATACTGGTCACATGCACGGAAAAACCCATAAACCGGAGTCAATCGAAAAACAGAAGAATGCAGCTGTTGGTCGATATACACTGGAATGGTTTAAAAACAAATATGGTGAAGAAGGAGGATTGACAATGTACAATCAAAGAAATGAGTTTTTAAAACAGAGAGATATAAATTATGTGTATGACAACGGTCTTAAAGGAACAAAAAAAGGACCAATGTCACAGGATGTAAGAGATAAAATAAGTGATGCAAAGAAACAGTTTAAGTTGAATAAACCTCAATTTATTTTGGATTTAAAGTCGGGACAATATACCAACAAACAGTTGGCTGAAAAATATAATGTTTCGGATGTGACAGTGAAATACTATAAACGTAAATTAATTTAATATTTAATAATATGGACTATAAATCATTTTTTAGATATTTGTGGGAAGGAAGACATGGAAGGTTTTGGCGTGCGTACTGGATGGATAGTCGTGGTATGTTTCATGAAGTGTATCGTGATGAAGATGGTAGAGTTGGACATTTTAGATTTGCGAAAGAATATTGTGATACACACAACATAAATTGTAGTGCAACTAGTCCTATAGATGAATTGTTTAAAAGAGGATGGATACGAGTTACTTACAATTATGGTTCGGAAAATGAAATGCACTTTGATTATGCGCATCGTCAACCAAGTGATACGCAAATACGATCATTAAAAAACAAAGCTACTGAATTGGGTGCTTTGTCAATTTTTGATGATAAACAAAACAAACCCGTCGAATTTTAATACTTATAATTATGATCAAACTAACAGGTATAATGTCCGGTGAAAATTACAATCCGGAACCAATGAAATTGGTAACAGGTGCAGTAATATCAGCTGATCTTAAGTTTCATTTGGAAAAGGGACTTTCACTATCAGAAAATGTATTTCGTACATACAGTGAAAAGTATTTTGAATTGATCAATGAAGTTCGTAAGTTGTATGAACAAGATTTGATTGAACTTAATGATGAAGACTTGGAATTAATTGAGAGCGATCTTGGTGTTACTGGTATGTATGAGGGTCGTGAAGTTTATTTGGACGCTCCTATTGAAGAGGATGAAGATCAATTGTTGGAGGTTAAACATCGTGGTCGTACAGTACATTTGAATCGTCCATTTAGAACTCCGGGTGGTGCAAAGAAGTTTGCTGTTTATGTAAGAGGTAAGAATGGCAATATCAAAAAGGTATCATTTGGTGATCCAAAGATGAGAATACGTGCAAGTAGTGCTGCTCGTAGAAAGAGTTTTAGAGCACGTCACAAGTGTAGTCAGAAGAAGGATAGAACCACGGCTGGATATTGGAGTTGTCGTAGTCATCGTATCAAGAGTTTAGGAACCAAGGGTAAGGGTAGATACTGGTAATTTTATGAATAGACACGTTGAAAAGGGATGTTTGATGGCACTGGTGGAACCAACGTATGGTCCACATATTGTTCGTATTGGTAAAACTGCAATACCTCCAGAGATATTGTATACAGATCCAGAAGATCCAACGTATGGTTATGATGAAGAACCGCATGTTACATTGAAGTATGGATTTTTGCCAGATTTACAGAAACGTGATGTTGCTGGTATATTAAAAGGTGTAAGACCATTTGATATTGTATTGAAGGCGTTAACTCAGTTTAACAATGAAAAATATGATGTGGTTAAATTTGATGTTGATAAAAACAATCAACAATTGATGGAATTACGTAATCGTTGCAATAGATTGCCAAACGAAGATAGTTATCCTGATTATCATCCGCATATTACATTGGCATATGTTCAAAAAGGAAAGTTTCCGCATACAAAAGATGGGTTAAACATTGTTATACCTATTACACGATTCAAATATAGCGGACCACAAGGCAAATATTACATAAATTTATGATTTTTATAAAACAGATTTTAATTGAAAGTAGAATTGACGATTTCAAGAGGTTGTTGCGTGACAAATTCACTTCTAGCTTTTTGCAATTTATTGTTGACAGAGATTTGAGTAAAAACCATAAAAACTTATTGTGGATTGGTAAAATTTTAAAGTCAGAGCCTGATACCAATGTTGAAGAAATGTTAAATAATTTGAACTTGTTCAACAGAATAGGAACATCTACAGATTTGTATCAATTCAAGGACTATCTTTCATTTGTAGAGTTTTTGAACAAAAAAAGCAAAGAAGTTCAAATGGGCAAAATGGCTCAGGTTAAACGTAATACCAGTGTAATTGCGGACACAAAACGTTGGCAAGTTGTTGCGCCAAAACGTCATGAATCGTGTCAATATTATGGTGGTGGAACCAATTGGTGTATCAGTACCAGCAACGAAAGACATTGGAATAATCATTTTTATGAAGGAACTATTGTAATAATAAAAGATCGTTCTAAACAACCTGATGATCTTTTGTTCAAAGTTGCTGCGGTTGGTAATGCAGCTGCAGTTTTTGATAATCATAGTTATAGTGATTCTGAAAGTAAAAAGAATTTATTGGCCCAATATGTATATTTTTGGAGAAAAGACGACACTAGAATGTCAAAAAATGATACATATATTTATTTAAGTTCAATTCCTGAAGAAATAGTGGACAAAATTATAAATTATTTTGAAGATGATGATGTTAACGAAAGACAGTATGAACGTTATTATGAATTGGCATCAAAAAAGTTTACTGATGGTAATGGTAGAGATATTCTTGTAAAAGAGTTATTTTATATATTTACAACGATAGTATCAAAAACAATGGAAATTGATGATGAGGTTGATGCTGATGATTATGATAAAATTATGAGGTCTCTTTTTGAAAAAGAAGAGTGGAATTGGGATGACTTTTTATCACAACTGTGGCATGGTTGTATATCAGAACAAGGAGTTGACGATGATGATTTTAGTCCAGATATTGGAACCACCAATATCAAACGTCGTATAGACGACCATACTGAATATTCGTATGAGGATATATTTCAAACTTCTGCAGAAGCGCTTAAATCTTCAGAAAGTTTTACTGTTATGGACGACATTATCAGACGTTATCTACGTGGTAATATAATGGATCCATATGATGAACGATTTGATAAGTATTATGCGTTGAAAAGACACATGAAGGCATTGTTTCCGAACCTTGAATATAATGGTATATTAATACAATCGTTGCAAATGTATAATAAAAAGAAACATCCCGGATTTTTTCAAGGTCAAATGTCTTTTCCATATAGTGGTTTAGCTGGTACGGTGAATACGTTTGTACCCAAAACCATTGATGATGTTATCAATGTATTGAGTATCAATCCCAAGGCTACAGACATAGTAAAATGGATTCAAACCTATAGAAAAGATCTTAAAGAGTATAAACGAATAATGTTGAAGAGTTTGTTGTTTAAATACCGTCGTAATTGAGTACATACGTTATGTCAAAACCCTACAAACAAACTGAGTTGGGTAACAATCAATATATACGTGAATTTTCTTCAGATGTAGATACTCACGAATTGGAGTGGCATTTGGATCGTGAAGATCGTATTGTTGAAGTTATAGAAAATACAGATTGGGAGTTTCAATTGGATAATAAACTGCCAATACATTTGGAAAATACCATTTTTATACCCAAAGAAACATATCATAGGGTAATTAAAGGAAATGGTAAACTAATAGTGAAGATAACTAAGTTATGATGGTATATAAATTTGGTTATACTCAACTTCATTATCAAGTTTGTATCCAACTGATGTCATGTGATTGATATATTTTTCTTGTCTTCCGAAGTTTTCAATCACAATTACTTTTGGTTTATATTGTTCTAAATTTATACCGTTTATTACTTCCAATTCATGTCCTTCAACATCAATTGATAGTATGTCAACTGTGTTGATTTTTGCTTCTGACAATATAAAATCCAATCGTCTAACTTGCACTTTAATTTCTGTGAGTATGGGTTTACGATTACAATTTACGTTAATTGGATGATCATAATTTAACAAATCTGATATTCCGTTTTGATATCCTTCATGTTGTAAGTGTGCCGGTGATATAGACAATGCTGAAAATGATTCGAATGTAAGAGGATGTCCAAATTGGTTTACCCAGTTAATTTTATTGAAAATTACATCATTTTTGTTTTCGGAACTTGCTGCATATTCATATACTTCATTACCAAATTCACGATGTTTTTAAGCAAATTCTGGTATTGGTTCAACAATAATGGTACGCCATCCATTTATTTTAAAATGGCGTGACATTGATATAAAATCGGGAGTTGCACCGCCAACTTCTACCATTGTACCTTTGTATTCAAAGTTATTAAAATATTTTTGTCTAATAACTTTATCTGTGTCAAACTCAGCAAAATATTGTTCAATCATGTAAAATACATATTACTAATCAATTTGGTTTTATTTATTTTATTTGGATATTTATAGTCAATGAGTGCATGTGTAAACAAATACAAAAAGTGTGAAAGGATGGATTAAAATATGAGCGCCGGACTCGACTCTGATCGCGTAAGATGGCCCGGCAGTGGAAGTGCTGTACCCGGAAGAACGCCATTTGGATTTTATGATACAGATGCAAGATTTGTTGCGGATTGTAGCAGCAGTGCTGTATGGGCAGCTATTCGTTTGGGATATCCAATCGAAGATATTGAAATGATTGATTTGAACTTTTATGCAGCATTTGAAGAAGCTGTAACAGAATATGGTTCACAAATCAATCAATTCAACATTCGTAACAATTTGTTGTCATTGATGGGACAATCAACGTCAACCGTCGTAAACGGCCGCCCAATGACAGGCGATCCATTGCCTTACGTTATTAAGATGTCCAAGGGTTATGGTAGCGAAGTGGGTGTAGGCGGTAACGTAGATTGGAAGAAGGCTAGTATTGATGTAGTAACTGGTCAACAAAACTATGATTTGCAATCGTTGTATGATCAAGCATCTGGCAGTGGTAATCGTATTGAAGTAAAAAGAATATTTCACTATGGACCGCCAGCGTTTGCTCGTATTTATGATCCATTTAGCATGACTGGTATGTCATATAGCAACGTATTGAACGAAATGGGTTTTGCTGGATATAGTCCTGCTGTTCAATTTTTGATGACACCTATTTTTGAAGATTTGTTGCGTGGTCAAGCAATTGAGTTTAACGACATGGTTCGTAAGAGTAGTTATAGTTTTGAAATTGTCAATAACAAATTGAGATTGTTTCCTATACCAACGACCAACTACAAGGTTTACTTTGAGTATGCGTTGGAAAGTGATAGAGATGCAAATCTTTATTATAGTGGTTCATCAAGTACACCATCTGGTAGTTTACCCGATCAAATTTCTGACTTTAGCAATGTTCCATATGAAGATGTGGTATATAGCAAAATTAATGCTCCCGGTAGACAATGGATACGCAAGTATTATTTGGCGGTATGTAAAGAAATGTTGGGTGGTATTCGTCAAAAATACAGTACCATACCAATTCCCGGCGGTGAAGTTACACTTGATGGTGGAGAATTACGTAGTGAAGCAAGTAGTGAAAAAGAAGCTCTAATGACACAACTTCGTGAAATGTTGGAAGCGTCATTGCCGTCCAAATTGATTGAAGAACAAGCAATGAAGGCAGATAAAAGCACCGAGATATTGAGAAAAGTTCCGTTGATGATTTATATTGGGATTTGGGCATTTGGTTTTTTATATATGGCGTATGACAAATTTATTCCAATTGTGCAATACTTTACATAAGACATATGGCATCATTACGAGGAAGATATTTTAGTGCACGTGACATTAACTTCATCAATTCGATCAATGCTGAATTGATGGGTGATATTATTGAAACAATTGTTACGGTCTTCAAAATTGCTGCGTCTGAAACACGTGTCAATTTGTATGGTGAAAGTGCACCGTCTGAAGGCAAGGTTTTTTATCCTGGCATTGATCTGACTTCTATTATTGATCGTGGTGATATTAGTGGTGAGGATGAAGGATTTGGTCCGGATCGTGATCAGGATGTGGTATTTAAATTTAGAGAAAAGATGTGTCAACAGATCAATTTCTTTCCTCAAATTGGTGATATCATTTTATTTAACGACCGTTATCATGAAATTGATAATGTGGTTCAAGAACAATTTTTAGGTGGTCAAAGTGATAAGAGTCACAGTTTTATTTGCAATACTCACTATAGCAGATTGAGTAAACTCAACATAATGGAAAGACAATTATAATTATGGCATGGAAAGGCAATCCAAATAATCCCGCACCAAATACTATTAACAATACACCAAATATTGCTGATAAAAAGATTGCGGTTAATAGAGCTACGCAAATACGTAGAGATACTGATGAATTCAAAACGTTCACGGTATCACTATTGGATATTGATACTGCAATTTACACATATATGGATACCGTCATCAATTTGACGGTTGAAGACAATGGTGAAAATGTAAAAGTGCCAATATTTTATGGTAGTCCTGAACGTTGGAAAGCAATACAAGTAGATGGTTATTTGCGTGACAATCAAGGCAAACTTCAATTGCCTGCTATTATGTACAAACGTAATAGTGTTGCAAAAAATGAAAATCTTGCAACATTCAATCGTCACTTGACTGTTCAAGTTTATAAGAAGTATGACGAAAAAAACAAATACGACAAGTTTTCAATATTGACAAAACAAAGTGCGCCGGTGGGTCAATTGTTGAATGTTACGTTGCCTGACCATGTTACATTGACGTATGAGTTTATGTTGTGGACAGAATATGTTGAACAAATGAATGCGTTGATTGAAAAGATAAATTTTGCGGCTGAAGAATATTGGGGAGATCCAAAACGATTTAAGTTTCGTGTGTATATTACTGATTATAACAATACCACCGAAGTTAATACCGGAAAAGACAGAATGGTTAGAACCACATTCAACATGACAGTTCAATCATATTTGTTGCCTGACAGTTTTGAAAACAAAAAGTCTACCACCACCAAATCAATTACCAATCGTAAAATTGTTATTAGCGGTGAAACTGTGAATGGTGTGCAAATGCAAGCAATTAATGCGGATGTACGTGCCAATTCTTATAAAAAACCACAACCGTATCATTTTGTTAATCCATTGGTTGCGGACGGTACTGTTATGTCCACTCCAAAAATGGGTTTTGTGGATAACACATCTTCGACAAATTTGCCAGTATCTCAATCCAAAGTGGACAACATTATAAATGCATATAGTAACTTGTCTGGTGCAAAATCCAATGCATCTGGAGCAATATGGCATAAACCACCTACCGATGAAAATTCATATGGTGAAGAGGGGTGGATGGCATACGATGATAATTATCACTATATTTACATAAATGGAAAGTGGTTGAGACAGCCACTAAATAATTTTAACAGTTTTTAATTATGGCTCATTTAGATCCAAAATCTATAGTTTTTATACAAAGAAATAGTGCAGGAACTCAGTTTGATCAAGTCAATATATCGGGTTCTAATTTGTATATTAAAACCAATGAAAATGGTGATTTAGTAGGATTTGAAATTACGGGGAGTTTAGCAGGAACATCGGGCGTATCTGGTACGAGTGGCACGTCTGGAACCAACGGAACTTCAGGCACTTCGGGTACGAGTGGCACGTCTGGAACCAATGGAACTTCAGGCACTTCAGGCACTTCGGGTATGAGTGGCACGTCTGGAACCAACGGAACTTCAGGCACTTCAGGCACTTCGGGTACGAGTGGCACGTCTGGAACCAACGGAACTTCAGGCACTTCAGGTACAAGTGGAGTTTCTGGAGTACAAGGTGCACAAGGCGCTACTGGTACGTCCGGTGAAACGGGAACATCAGGTACGAGTGGTACTAGCGGTGTAAAAGGTGATTCGGGAACATCAGGAACCAGTTTCACTGGACAACAAAATTATGTTCAAGTTTTGGGTACGATAGTCAACAATGTTTCTACAATTGGCACAACTATAATTTCTGGTACTATTACTACAACTGGCAATTCTGTATATGTACAAGTGACAGGTGATGCAAATCCAACATCATCTCCCGCTTGGTGTAGGTTACAAATTCATAGAAATGGAGTTGCGGTGGGTAATATTGTTCAAGCAGAACAACTTAATAACAATGTAAACGTTCCATATTGTGTACACTTTATAGACAATCCGGCAGCTGGAACTTACACATATTCAATGCGAACTGTTAGTGGTATTGCTGGAACTTTTCAATTTGGCGAAATGACTGGACCAACTCTTACCATAGTAGAATTGACCGGGGGTCAAAATGGAACATCTGGCACTTCTGGTGTTGCTGGAACAAGTGGTGTACAAGGTGCACAAGGTGCTATTGGATCTGGAACATCTGGAATCACAGGTACATCAGGAGTAAGTGGAACAAGTGGTGTACAAGGTGCATCAGGAACATCGGGTACGTCAACTGGTGTAATACCTGCGTGGACAAGCGCTGGGGGAATTACACTTACTGCAACCACTACTAATCCTACAAAAGGTACAACAACTTTTGATAATATCAGTTATCGTCAAGTTGGATCAAAAGAATGGGAAATAATTTTAACATACATACAAACATCTGCTAGCGGTCTTTCTGGTACTGGCGATTATTTAGTTACATTGCCTAATGGTCTTTCATTTGATACCACTTTACCTAGTCAACAAATATGGACGGGTAATATTCAATCAAGTGTATGGACACATTTACAATATGTAATACCAAATTCTAATGGAACGATAACCAATCTTTATGTCGGTGCTCACATATTTCCTATGGTTTACAATAGTACAAAATTTCGTATATTAACTATTACATATGGCCAAGGAGTACAATGTTGGGCAAGTAATTTTTATAGCATAGGAGCAGATAATCCTAAAATACAACTAAAATTTTCGTTTACATCCACGTAAAAACTTTATTTGTATTTAACTATATATAGAAAATACTTATAACATATGCAATACGGCCCAAAAATTAATACGAATGGATTGATACTATATTTGGATGCCGCAAACGTAGCGAGTTATCCCGGCACTGGTACCACGTGGACGGATTTAAGTGGCAACAATAATAATTTCACATTAACAAACGGTACAACGTATGATAGTAACAATGGTGGAAGTTTAATATTGGATAGTTCAAAACCAGCAACGAGATCAATTGTATCAACTTCTACAACTATAAGCATGGACGTTTGGTTTAGAGTTACTACATATGCTGAGACTACTTTGTTTTATAATGGTAACGGAGGATTGAATGGATATGGATTTGCTTTTGGTGCATGTGGCGCATCAACATCTACATTGTTTGTATTTTTTGGCGGTATTAATTGCAATGTTGTATCTCAAGCAAACATAGCAACTAATACTTGGTATAATGCAGTTTATACTAGAACGACAAATTCAAACATATTGTATATCAACGGTGTATCTGTAAGTACCAGTAGTTTCAATCCTACAGCACCGGGAGCAGCAACTACAACATCTATTGGCGGGTTTAATGGTAATATTTCTATTGCTAAAATGTATGACAGAGTATTACCTGCAACGGAAATATTGCAAAACTATAATTCAACCAAAAGTAGATTCGGACTATAATTATATAACATATGCAATACGGACCAAAAATTAATACGAATGGATTGATACTATATTTGGACGCAGCTAATTTATTGAGCTATCCTGGCACTGGAACAACGTGGACGGATTTGAGTGGTAATAACAATAATGGCACACTAACCAATGGACCAACATTTAGTAGTGATAAAGGCGGTTGTATTTCGTTTGATGGTAGTAATGATTTTGTTGAAGTTGCAAATGCTACATCTTTAAACGCAAGTGCACAAACAATTAGTGTGTGGTACAATGCTAGTACACTTCCAGCAAGATCCGCTAATATAATATGTAAACACGATACGGTCGGTTCATTCAATGGATATCAGCTTTTTACTAAAAATTCCGCTACTATAAAAGTCGGAAGCGTTGCGTATAATATTGGATCCAATGCCGGTATTGTTTCTACATGGTACTATTTAACTTTAGCGTATACTTCTAATGTTAGTATGACATTATATGTTAATGGAGTAGCTGATGGTAGTGCAGTTGCAATTGGTAATTTATCTATAAGTTCCAATCCGTTAAGAATTGGTAGATCTCAAGATGCGTTTTGGTCAATATTTACTGGAAAAATTGCATCTGTTTCTATTTACAATAAACAGTTAACAGCTGCTGAAATTTTGGGAAATTATAATTCAACCAAAGCAAGATTTGGATACTAATTATATAACATATGTCTGCTACAATAGGACCAAAATTAGAAACAAATCAATTAGCCATTTATTTGGATGCTACAAATACATTGAGTTATCCACGTAGTGGTACCGCGTGGACGGATTTGAGTGGCAACAATAAAAACGGAACACTAACAAATGGACCGGTTTTTAATTTTGTAGAAAACAGCTTTGTATTTGATGGAACAAATGATTATGTGGATATTGCAAATACCGCTACTGGTATTACTTATGCTAACAGTACATTTACCGTAAGTTTGTGGTTTAAACAATCTTCGTTATCAAATGGTGCGTTGATTTCAAAAAATGGAGCCACAAGTGGTTGGGCAATATGGGCATTATCAGACGGAACCATTGTTACTTATTTTAAGAACAATAGTATTGATTCATATGATAAATATACATCAGCGGTGATTACACCAGACACATGGATACATCTTGTGTCAGTGATAACTACAAGTACAACTGTTACTGCAAATAATAGCGTTACACATTATGTAAATGGTGTTGCAAATACAGGTACTGAATTAAAATCATCAACTTATGTAGATGATACATCTTCCAATATATTTTTGGGAAGAAGAACTACGTCGCCATATTTTGCTGGAAATATTGCATTCGCACAAATATACAGTCGTGGTTTGAGTGCATCTGAAGCGTTAGCAAATTATAACAACAGCAAAGTTTCATTTGTAACAAGTTTTGCTTCTGATATTGTTAAAAACAATTTGATGATGTTGTTGGATGCTGGTAATACAAACAGTTATCCGGGCACTGGAACAACGTGGACCGATTTAACAGGACAGGGAAGAAACGGTACATTGACAAATGGACCAACGTTTAGTACCACAAACGGCGGTAGTATTGTGTTTGACGGATCCAATGATTATGTTGACATGGGAGCAAGCACCTATTGCAATATAATCAATATTAGTTTTTCTGCATGGGTTTATTTAAAATCCGGTCGATCCGATTATACCATTGTTGGTAGATATTTCAACACAACTCAAAATGGTTTTCTACTTTACTACGATTTGGCAAGTAATAAGTTTGGTGCAGACGGCAGAGAATCAAGTGCAGCGTATTTGAGTGTTCGTACCACTGGCAGTTATACAACCAACAATTGGTATCATTTTACGTGGACAAAATCAGCAAATTTGTGGTCAATTTATATCAATGGTGTTCTTGATACATCTGCTAGTGTTGGAAATGGTACAACTGCGTTTACAAACAATAATATGTGGTTGGGTGCATACGACATAGGGGGGTCTCAAGCATATGGTTTTGTAAATTTGGCACAAGTTAACATTTACAGCAAAGCACTTTCTGCGACTGAAGTGTTGCGAAACTATAATTCTTTAAAAGGTAGATTTGGATACTAATTATATAACATATGCAATACGGCCCAAAAATTAATACGAATGGATTGGTGTTGGCATTTGATGCTGGAAATTTATTGAGTTATAGTGGTTCCGGAACATCATTGACCGATTTAACAGGACTTGGAAACAATGGTACATTAACCAATGGACCTACGTTTGATAGTGAAAAGGGCGGCAGCATTGTGTTTGATGGTACAAATGATTAT
>Ga0169931_10007782_pt1 | contig 15802 bp, 17 predicted proteins | sample Kivu_15m_20L_FD_129675 | JGI IMG/M metagenome (GOLD analysis project Ga0169931, IMG submission 129675) | Freshwater microbial communities from Lake Kivu, Western Province, Rwanda to study Microbial Dark Matter (Phase II) - Kivu_15m_20L... | ecosystem: Environmental > Aquatic > Freshwater > Lake... | reverse complement strand
GCGGTCCAATCCAGTTCAAGATTGATCCAGTCAGGAAGGTTGAGCAGGTTCTGCAATGAGGGCCAGCCCTGTTGAGCATCCTGCGGCGCTGGCGAGACCTTGGGAATACGGTCGTCCTCTGCGAGCACAGATCGTGCGAGCACACCGTCTGTGAGCAGCAGCATGCTGAGCAACAGTGCGAACTTGCCTGCAGGCTGCCTACGGGCTCTGTGCCGTGTCATCCATGCTGCAGCAATCGTGCCAGCATCTTGACAGTAAAGCAGCTGCGTTCACAGTGGTCTCCAGGGCCTTGGCTGCTCTGATTGGCCCAGCGCATGCTGGCAGCACCTCCCCATGACGATGTTTTTCTGATGAGCCAACGAACGATCACCAAGAAAAGGCATCGTTTTTATCGGCATCTGTTTGTTGTGACCCTGCTTTTGGTGCTCATGCAGGCGCTGCCTTCGCCGATCTTCCGCGTGCATCTGATAGGGGGTGGACTGCTGATGGTTCTTCTGCTGATCGAGCTTGGTCATGCCATCGCGAGCGGCCCTTTTGATCAGGCAAGGATCGGTCAAGCATCGATACGTAATGCCCGTTTGTATCGTGTCTTTGGCCTGCTAGGGCTGTGCTCGTTGTTGGTCTGGATGTTTACACCAGCAAGCTCCACCTATACGGGTTTGCCGGTGCTGATGCTCTTGAGTGTATTTGTATTTTGGAGCCTTCAGCGCTTGGTGCGCTTGTTGGGCCGCGAGCAGACGATTGGCAGTGAAGTGATTGCCGGTGCGGTTGCAGGTTATTTGCTGTTGGGGATTTGCGGTGGTTTGTTGTTCACGGTTCTCGAGACGCTGCAGCCTGGCAGTTTTCAGAACCTGGTGCATGAAGGGCGCCACCTGAGGGGGCATCTCTTTGCCAATCCAGATCTGAATCGATTGATCTGGGATCTTGATTATTCAAGGATCAATTACTTTGCTTTTGTCGCGCTGACAACAACGGGTTTTGGTGACATTGTTCCCGTGACGCCTCCAGCAGAAATGGCAACGATCTCCTTGAGCATTGCCGGTTCGCTGTATCTGGCGTTGGTGATGGGTCTGTTGATCAGCCGCTTTACGGTGCAGACCCAGCAAGAGGAGGGGGTGGAGACGATTCAGGACCATGCGCCGCCTCGGCAGGAGCCATGACGCTTGGGGCGTCTGCATGGGGGCCTGAGCGTTCCCGCTCCTCCAGCCCCACTTCGACCCCCATGTGCTGGTTGCGGTTGCCGATGATCAGCAGCGAATCACGCTCACGGGTGCCGATCTGCCAGAGCCACTTGAGCAAAAGGCTCAAGCGGTTTTCCATTTCTGGCATGAACGCCAGGTGGGCGAGCCCCCAGGTCAGCCAACCCAGCAGGCCCGACAGGCGGATGCCACGCAGGTCGGCGACGGCATAGAGCGGTCCGACCACCGCCATCGAGCCAAAGTCGCTGAACCGGAAGCTGCTGTGCGTCTGGCCCTCGATCTTGGCCAGGATGTCGGCTGCCACCCAGCCACCCATCTGAACAGCGGGCCCGGCCATGCCCGGCAGGGGCTTGCCATCGGGAGTGTGGCTGTAGGCGCAGAGATCCCCCACGACGCGCACCTCGGGATAGCCGGGGATCGAGAAATCGGGGTCGACGATCACGCGGCCGCCCTTGTCGAGGGGGCAGCCGCTGCTGGCCGCCAGCACCTTGCCCAGGTGTGAGGCCCGTACCCCAGCGGTCCAGCAGACCGTGCCCGCGCTGAGGCGTTGTTCTTCGCCTGTGGCCTTGTTGGTGAGCACCACGTCGCGATCGCTGATTTGTTGCACGCGGCCGCCCAGAACCAGTTCAACTCCCGCGCGCTGCAGGTAAGCCCCGGCGGCTTCTGACAGTTTGGGATGCATGGCCCGCAGCACCCGATCGCCCGGGTCAATCAGCAGCACCTTGCAGTCGCTTTGGCGCAGCTGCTTGAAATCACGCTGCACCGAGTGGCGCATCAGGTCGATCAGCGATCCAGCCAGTTCACAGCCGGTGGGCCCGCCGCCGATCACCGCCACGCTTTGCAGCACCTTGCGTTGCTGTGGATCAGGGGTCTGCTCGGCCTCTTCGAGGGCCATCAGCACGCGGCGGCGAATTTCGTTGGCGTGCTCGAGGATCTTCATGGGCGGCGCCGTGGCGCGCCATTCCTCGTGGCCGAAATAACTGCTGCCCGAACCGGTCGCCAGGATCAGGTGGTCGTAGGCGTAGCGCCGCTCGTTGAAGACAAGTTCTTTGGCCTTGACGTCGATCTCCTCGACTTCGCCCAGCAGCACCTGCACATTGCTGGCCTGACCCACCATCTGCCGCAGGGGTGAGGCCACGTCGGCCTGGCCGACCAGACCGGTGGCCACCTGGTACAGCAAGGGCTGAAACAGATTGAAGTTGCGTTTGTCGATGAGCGTGACGCGCACCGGTTTGCCGATCAGCCGGTGGGTGGCGCGCAGGCCGGCGAAGCCGCCGCCCACGATCACCACATGGGGCCAGCTGGCTTGGGTGGCGGCTGGGGGCTCCAGCTCAAGAAAAAACCGCTCCGGCGCCATGGTCGATTCCGCGTTGGCTGAACGTTATGTGCGATTTCAGATGCTTGCCACGGGTTGCAAGCTCTTGCCGACAGGCAACCCTGTGCTGCTAGGAAGGGCCGATTGCACTTGTTGTTATGTCGCTGTCAGCCCTGCGTGCGTTTGCTTCGTCGGTGTCGGCCGATCCCCAACTGCGCGACAAGCTGCATGCCGCCAGTGGTGTGGATGATGTGGTCTCGATTGCGGCGGCCCATGGCCATGCCGTTGAGAAAACGGTGTTGCTGCGCGAGCACGGCAAAGCGCTGAGCGCGGCAGACGACCATGAGCTTGCGGCGATCAACAGCTGGGGTGATGCTTTGCTGCACGCCTTTGGCAGCAGCGAAGAAGCGATCGACAAGGCCTGAACTCACGGCCCCAGGTAGGCGGCCCTGACGCGCTCGTCGTTGCGGAGCACTGCCGCGGGGCCCTCCTGCTCGATGCTGCCTGAGACCAGCACATAGGCCCGATCGGCAATGGCCAAGGCGGCACCGGCGTTCTGCTCGACCAGCAGCATGGTGAGGCCATCGGTATGCAGGGCTTTGAGCGCCTGCATCACCTCGGCCACCAGCTTGGGGGCCAGGCCCAGGCTCGGTTCATCGAGCATCAACAGGGTGGGCCGGCCCATCAGCGCGCGGGCGATCGCCAGCATCTGCTGCTCGCCACCTGAGAGCGACCCCGCCAGCTGGTTGCGGCGTTCGGCCAGACGCGGAAACAGGCTGTAGCAGCGCTCGAGATCAGCAGCGACGGCGGTGTGATCGCGCCGGAGCCAGGCCCCCAGCTCCAGGTTGGCGGCGACACTTTGGCTGGCCAGCACGCGCCGCCCCTCGGGGCAATGGCCGATGCCCAGTTTGACCGTGCGTTCGGGCGCCATGCCGTTGATGGGGCCGCCATGCCAGCGGATGCTCCCGGCTGCCGCCGGCACCAATTGCGAGATCGCCCGCAAGGTGGTGCTTTTACCGGCTCCGTTGGAGCCCAGCAGAGCTACCAGTTCGCCCTGATGCACGTGCAGGTTGACCTCGCGCAGGGCGGTGATGCCGCCATACCGCACGGTGAGACCATCGAGCCAGAGCAGTGGGGTGTCCATCAGCTGCTCACCCCCAGATAGGCCTCGATCACGGCAGGGTTCTGGCGGACCTGCTCAGGGGTTCCCAGCGCGATACGGCGGCCAAAGTTGAGCACCGCCAGCCGGTCGCACAGGCCGAGCATCAGCGGTACGTGGTGCTCAATGATCAGGATCGTGAGGTCGAACTGATCGCGCAGACGTCGGATCAGCGCCCGCAGAGCATCTTTTTCGCCTGGATTCATGCCAGCGGCGGGTTCGTCGAGCAGCAGCAGCTCAGGGCTGTTGGCCAGAGCGCGGGCCATCTCAAGCCGGCGGCGATCGCCGTAGGAGAGCCCTGCAGCGTTCTGGCTGGCCAGGTGGCCAATCTCGAGCAGCTCGAGCAGCTCCTGCGCGCGTGCTTCGAGCGCGCGCTGGCGGCGCCGTGCCAATGGGGTGCCCAGCAGGGCATCGCTCCAGGGCAGGCGCGCCTGGCGGTGCAGGCCAACCAGCACGTTGTCGCGGCAGCTCAGCGAGTTGAACAGCCGCAGATTTTGAAAGGTGCGCGCCAGGCCCAGGCGAGCGATGCGGTTGGCATCCAGCCCGCTGATGCTGGCGCCACGCCAGAGCACCGTGCCGCTGCTGGCCGGCGTGATGCCTGAGATCAGGTTGAACAGGGTGGTTTTGCCAGCACCATTGGGGCCGAGCAGGCCAAAGATCTCGCCGCGCTGAATCTGCAGATCAACGGCCTCAAGGGCCTGCAGCCCGCCGAAGCGCACGCCCAGGTTGCGGGTTTCGAGCAGGGGCGAGGCGCTCATGGTGGCCCTCCCTGGTCGCTGGGCAGGAGCCAGCGGCCCCCAAGTCGCGTCTGGATCCAGTTGATCAGGGCCGGGTTGATCAGCCCCTGGGGCAGCAGCAGCGGCCCCACCAGGATCACCAGGCCAAAGACGATCAGGCGCAGGTCGCCGATCGGCCGCAGCAGCTCGGGCAGGGCGGTCAGCATCAAGCCCCCCAGCACCGGGCCGGCCCAGGTGCGCGAGCCGCCAAAGACCACAAAGGCCAGGGTGGTGATGCTGGCGTCAAAGTTGCCCAGCCGGGCATTCCAACTGTTGAGAAAGTGGGCGCTGATCACCCCCACCAGGCCCGCCACCACAGCACTGAGCACAAAGGCCACCAGCTTGGTGCGGTCGGTGTCGATGCCCTGGCAGGCGGCCGCCAGTGCGTCATCGCGAATCGCCGCCATCGCCCGGCCCAGGCGGTTGCGCTCGAGCCGATCGCACAGCCAGCAGCAGGCGGCCAGCAGCACCAGCGTGAACAGGGCATAGCCCCCGGGCTCGTTGAAGGGCTGCGGGATGCCGAAGATGCCCACCGCTCCGCCCAGGGCCTCCTGGTTGAGGGTGGTGACCCGCAGGATCTCCACCAGAGCGATGGTGGCAATCGCCAGGTAGACCCCGCGCAACCGCAGCACCAGCGCACCGATGCCCGTGGCCAGCAGGCCGCAGAGCAGGGCCGCCAGGACCATCTCCAGCAGCACCGCATGGATCGGATAGGTCGCCTCAGTGCCGCCCAGCGCATTGACGCGTGTCGAGAGCAGCGCCGCCAGGGTGCCGCCAATGGCATAGAAACCCGGTGTGGCCAGCGACAGCTGGCCGCAGCGCAGCGGCAGGTAGACCGAGAGCCCCAGCAGGGCGCCGATCAACATCTGGGTCAGCAGGCTCGCATCCATGTGCTGTTGGCCTTCTACACCTTGGTGGGCAGTACCTTGCCCAGCAAGCCCTGGGGCCGCAGCAGCAGCACCACAAACAGAAAGCCGTAGGCGACCACATCGCGGTAGCCCGACAGCTCGGCCGGCACGCAGGCTTCGGCCAGACCGATGATCAGCCCGCCCAGCACAGCCCCGGGCACGCTGCCCAGCCCCCCCAGCACCAGCACCCCCAGGCCCTTGAGCCCATAGCCGATGCCGAAGTAGGGCCCGGCGATGCTGACGCTCAGTCCCACCAAGCCGCCGGCAATGCCAGCCAGAAAGCCGCTCAGGCCAAACGCGATCTGAATCATGCGGCCGCTGGGGATACCCAGCAGCTGGGCGGTGGTGGCGTCTTCGGCCACAGCACGCAGGGCCTTGCCACTGCGGCTACCGTCAATCCACAGGCTCAGGGCGACCAGCAGCACCGTCGCCACGCCCAGCAGCACCAGCTGCACGGTGCGCACCTGGGCACCAAACAGCCGGATGGCGGCCGGTAGGCCGGCCAGGGCAGTGGTGGGGATCGCATAGCTCTCGGCCCCCACCAGCAGTTGGATCAGGTTCACCAGCACCACGCCGGCGCCAAGGCTGGTGATCAATGCCAACAGCGGATCGGCACCGCGCTCGCGCAGGGGCCGAAAGGCGGTGCGTTCAATCAGCAGGGCGACCGCGGCTGCGCCCACACCGGCCAGCAGCAGCGCCAGCCAGAAGGGCAACGCAAAGGGCAGCTGAAACCCGGCCAGCAGTCCGTTGGCCCCTACTGCTCCGCCAATCAGCAGAAAGGTGAAATAGGCCCCCAGGGTGAACACTGCCCCATGGGCAAAGTTGATCACCCCCAGCACCGAGAACACCAGTGTGTAACCCAGGGCAAACAGCGCATAGACCGCACCGGTGGAGAGGCCGTTCAGCAGCAGCTGAATCAGGTCGCTCACGGCCCAACGCTCACTGCAGCAGTGCGAAGCGACCGCTGCGGCCATCGGGGTTCATGCGCACCTGGGCCACGAAGAAATCCTTCTGGATCACTTCGCCCTCGGGGGTGAAGCGGATCTCGCCCAGCGGGGTCTGGTAGGTGCCGCCGAGGATCTCATCCATCAGCGCCTTGCGGGCAGCGGCCACGCTCAGCCCCTTGAGTGGGGTGCGTTGGTCCAACCGTTGCAGGGCCTGGCCCACCACCTGCAGCGCGGTGTAGGCCTGGGCTGTCAGCTGGGGGGGGATCAGTGGCCCCTTGCCGGCGGCAGCCTGGGCCCGGGTGAAGGCCTGCACAAAGGCCCGGTTGGCGGGGGTGGCCAGCTCGGGGCTGTAGGCCTGGGCAATCAGGATGCCGTCGCAGTACTTCTGGCAGATCGGGTAGATGTTCGGCGTGTTCATGCCGTTGCCGACCACGATCGTGCCCTTGTAGCCGAGCTCCCTCAGCTGGCGCACCATGTTGCCGCCATCGACCCCCTGCAGGCTGAGCACGATCAGATCCGGTTTGAGCGCCAGGGTGGCGCTGATCTGGCTCTGGAAGTCGTTGTCCGCCAGGTTGGTGCGCTGCACCGTCACCGGTCTGAGCCCCTTGTCCGCCAGGGCTTTCTGGAAGACAGCGGTCTCGGCGGTGCTGTAGGCATCGTCCTGGGCAAAGAAGACAGCAGCCCGCTTGATGCCGGGCTGGAGTTGAAGCGCCTTGGCGATCGACAGCGGTGCAATCACGCCGCTGGAGGCCGAGACGCGGCTGATGAAGTGACCGATTTCAGGGATTCCTGTGGCCGTGTTGGAGGGAGCCACCACGGGCAAACCGCGCCGTTGGGCGATCGGATCAGCCGCAAAGGCCTGCTGCGAGAGCGTGGGTCCGATCACAGCCAGCATGCCCCGGTTGATCTGCAGGGTCATGGCGGCGTTGGCACCGGGGTCGTCGCTGCCGCTGTCCTCAATCGCCAGGCGCAGGGGGGTGCCATTGATGCCGCCGCTGCCGTTGAGGGCTGCCAGGGCCAGGTTGAGCCCCACGCGTTGATCCTGGCCGTAGACATTGGCGTTGCCGCTCAGGGCTAGAACCGCGCCAACGGGCACACCGCCCTTGAGATCCACTGGCCCAGCAGCGGTCTGATCACCGCGGCCGCAGGCGCTCAGCACGCCGGTACCCGCGATCAGGCTGGTGAGCAGAAGGATCAGACGCCGCTTCATCAGGCCACTAGTGCGAAGCACTCGCGGAAGGCCGCGATCGTGGCGTCGATGTCATCCTCGCTGTGGGCCAGCGAGGTGAAGCCGGCCTCAAAGGCGCTGGGGGCTAGATACACGCCGCGCTCGAGCATGGCGCGGTGCAGCTTGCCGAAGCGGGCCGCGTCGGCCGCTTTGGCCTCTTCAAAGTTGCGCACCGGGCCCTCGCATAGAAAGAAGCCGAACATGGCGCTGATCGAGCCGCCGGTGATCGGCAGGCCAGCATCGGTGGCGGCTTTCTTGATGCCCTCAATCAGCCGCTGGGTGATCGCCTCGAGGCGCTCGTAGCTGCCGGGCTGCTTGAGCAGCTCCAGGGTCTTGATGCCGGCGGTCATGGCCAGCGGGTTGCCGCTGAGGGTGCCCGCCTGGTACATGGGCCCGGCAGGGGCCACCATGCCCATGATGTCGCTGCGGCCGCCGTAGGCGCCCACGGGCAGGCCGCCGCCGATCACCTTGCCCATGGTGGTCAGGTCGGGGGTGATGCCGAACTTGGCCTGGGCCCCGCCGTAGCTGATGCGGAAGCCGGTCATCACCTCGTCGAACACCAGCAGCGCGTCGTGCTCGCGGGTCAGCTCGCGGATCCCCTCGAGGAAGCCTGGCAATGGCTGAATGAAGCCGGCGTTGCCGACCACCGGCTCCAGGATCACGCCGGCGATCTCGCCGGGGTTCTCGGCAAACAGTTGTTTGACCGCTTCGAGGTCGTTGTAGGGAGCCGTCAGGGTGCTGGCGGCCGTGGTGCGCGGCACACCGGGTGAATCGGGCAGCCCCAGGGTGGCCACACCTGAGCCGGCCTTCACCAGAAACATGTCGGCGTGGCCGTGGTAGCAGCCCTCGAACTTGATGATCTTTTCGCGGCCGGTGAAGGCGCGCATCAGCCGCAGCACCGACATGCAGGCTTCGGTGCCGCTGTTGACGAAGCGCACCATCTCAACGCTGGGGACCGCCTCGATCACCAGTTCGGCCAGACGGTTCTCCAGGGCGCAGGGTGCGCCAAAGCTGGTGCCCTTCTCAAGGGCGTCATGCAGCGCCGCAATCACCTCGGGGTGGGCGTGGCCGCAGATCGCCGGCCCCCAGCTGCCGATGTAATCGATGTAGCGATTGCCATCGACGTCCCAGGCGTAAGCGCCCTTGACCCGATCAAAAACGACCGGGTTGCCGCCGACCGATTTGAACGCCCGAACCGGCGAGCTCACGCCTCCGGGCATCAGGGTCTGGGCAGCTTCAAACAACGCCTGGGACTGGGTGGTGTTGAAGGCAGGTGCCGAAAGGGAGGCCGAGGTCAAAGCAACCAGCAGCAAAGAAACCGGCGGCCATCCTGACCCAGAACCGGCCCTTGGCGCTTGTTTCGGTGCGGGAACTGTTGCCGCTCGGTAAGTTCATGAACGATTGGGGCGCGCCCTTGACCATCGACTGGCGCCAGCTGGAGTGGGATCTCAAGCGTGTGCTGCCGGCGCGGGCGGTGGTCAGTGCCCCCCAGGAGCTGCTCGCCTATGACTGCGATGGTCTGACCCTCGAGCATCATCAGCCGCCGCTCGTGGTCCTGCCTGAGACCGCGCCGCAGGTGGCTGCGGCGGTGCGCCTGTGCCACCAGCGGGCGATTCCTTTTGTGGCGAGGGGCAGTGGCACGGGGCTCTCCGGCGGTGCGGTTGCCGAGAGCGAGGCCCTAGTCATTGCCACCAGCCGCATGCGCCGGATCTGCAGCATCGATCTGGAGAACCACACGATCACGGTCGAGCCTGGTGTGATCAACAGCTGGGTCACCCGCGCGGTCGCCGGCGATGGCTTTTATTACGCCCCCGATCCCTCCAGCCAGGTGGCTTGCAGCATCGGCGGCAATGTGGCCGAAAACTCAGGCGGGGTTCATTGCCTCAAATACGGCGTCACCAGCAACCATGTGCTGGGACTGGAGGTGGTGCTGCCCGATGGCTCGATGACCCAGCTGGGCGGATCGCTGGCTGAAACCCCCGAGCTCGATCTGCGCGGGGTGTTCATCGGCAGTGAGGGCACTCTGGGGATTGCCACCGCGATCACCCTGCGGCTGCTGCGCGCCCCCCAGAGCGTGGCGGTGCTGCTGGCTGACTTCACCAGCATGGAGGCGGCCGGCGAGGCGGTGCGGTTGGTGACAGCGGCCGGGGTGCAGCCCGCGGGGATGGAAATGATGGATCGCCTCTGCCTGGAGGCGGTCAATGACTCGCTTGGTCTGGAGGACTATCCACGCGATGCCGCCGCGGTGCTGCTGATTGAGCTCGACGGCCAGGCGCGTGAGGTCGACGCGGCGATTGCTGCGGCCCGGCGGTTATGCCTTGAGGCCGGCGCACGCCAGGTGCGTGAGGCGCGCGATCCCGCAACCTGCGCCCGTTTCTGGAAGGGTCGCAAGAGCGCGATCTCGGCGTTGGGCCGCCGCTACCCCAGCTATTACCTGCAGGATGGCGTCGTGCCCCGCAGCCAGCTGCCGCGGGTGCTCGCCGCCATCGAGCAGCTCAGCGCCGAGCACGGCCTGCCGGTGGCCAATGTGTTTCATGCCGGCGATGGCAACCTGCACCCGTTGGTGCTGTACGACCCCAAGGAGCCGGGTGTCGCCAAGCGGGTCAAGCAGCTGGGGGCGGCGATCCTGGGCCTCTGCCTCGATGTGGGCGGCAGCATCAGCGGCGAGCACGGGGTGGGCAGTGACAAGCGCTGCTACCTCGACTGGATGTATAGCGGTGACGATCTCGCCACCATGCTGCTGGTGCGGCGGGCGTTCAATCCGGCCAATCTGGCGAACCCCGACAAGCAATTTCCAACCCCGCGCACCTGCGCTGAATCGATGCGACGGGTGGCCGTGCTCCAGGCCGAGGGTGTCAGCCTGCCTGAGGCGGCTGTGGTGTTCTGATCACGTCGTGCAGCGGCACAGCAAAGGTGGGCCGATGCTCGGCCTTGAGGGGCCAGCGCCTCACCCAGGCGCAGTCGCAGCGGTCATCCACATTGATGACCTGATAGGTGCGGCCAGGCTTTTTGGGGAGGCTGACCAGGGATCCAGGTTGTATGGCCATGGCCTGAGACTCGCGTGAGATCGAGCTAGCTCCACTTAAGCCCATCGCTTCCAGCAAATCAGTACAAATGCTTAAGCGCTGACAATTGAGCTGGCCGCAGGCCGCTACTCCCAGATCGCCTCATCGCCAGGCCAGGCCAGGTTCACCACCACCGGCGCGTGGTCGCTGGGTTGCACGTTGCCGCGTTGCTCCTTGTGGATCACGCAGCCCGTGGCGCACTGTTGCAGCTGCTCATCGAGATAGATGTGATCGATGCGCCAGCCCCGGCCCGTTTCCCAGGCCCCGGTGCGGTAGTCCCACCAGCTCCAGTGGCCGCTGCCCGCTTCAAACAGGCGAAAGGCATCGGCCATGCGTTCTCCCAGCACACGTTTGAGGGCTTCGCGCTCGGCGTCGCTGGCCATGATCGTGCCGCTCAGGCGCTCAGGGTCATGCAGGTCGCGCGCCTCAGGGCCGATGTTGAAGTCACCCACCATGCACAGCGGATCACCCTGCTGTTCCTGTTGGGCCAGGTAGCGCTCCAGGCAGGCCAGCCAGGCCAGTTTGTAGGTGTACTTCTCACTGCTCAAGGCACTGCCGTTGGGCACATAAAGGTTGAGCACCCGGATGCCCTCAATCAGGGCACTGATCACCCGCTTTTGCTCGCTCAGCGTGCTGCCGTCGCTGCCCAGCAGGGCATCAAAGCCGATCTGCACGTCGTCGAGCGGCAGCAGGCTGGCGATGGCGACGCCGTTGTAGGCCTTCTGGCCGCTGATCGCCAGCTGGTAGCCGAGCGCTTCAAACGCCTGCCTGGGAAACAGCTCATCGGCCACCTTGGTTTCCTGCAGACAGAGCACCTCAGGGCGTTCGCGCGCAAGCCAGGCCGTGATCTGATCGAGACGGGTGCGCACCGAATTCACGTTCCAGGTGGCAATGCGCATCACACCAAGGGCGGGCTCAGGGCTCCTTAGCATGCACTTCTCCCACCTTCTCCCGTTGCGGCCATGGCTTCTGCGCTGCGCTTGCTGCCCGTGCTGCTGTCTGCAGGCCTGCTGAGCGGTGTCGCCCAGTTACCGGCGCTCGCCCAGCAGCAGGGCTACGGCCAGACCATGGAGGGTGCCAGCGGAACCGGTGGCGGCGCTGCAGGTCTGGGCCCAGGGATGGGTACCGGCAAAAGCGGCAATGTGCTCGACGCGGTGAACCCGATCGATCTGATGAACCGGATTCGCCGCAATCAGGCGCTCGATGACGCCACCCCTCCGGGCGATGCCGTTGACCAGGCCCTCAGGGACTATCACGGTCAGACAGCGGCGCCGGCTTCGCCGTCGCAGTCGGTGAAGGGGCCTTGAGCGCAGCCATGCCCCAGGCGCTGGCCACCCGGTCCAGTCCGGGGTCAACCTGAGCGGGCTTGAGGCCTTTGGCCTGGGCCAGCAGTTGCTGGGCCTGGGTCACCTGGCCCCGTTGCTGCAGCAGTAGGGCCCGTGCCAACAGCGGCCTTTGGTCGGCCGGAAAGGCTGTGGCCAGCTTGATCAGCACGGCCTCGGCTTGTCCGGGTGCCCCCTGTTTGTCGAGCAGTTCAGCCAGCAGCAGTCCGACCCCCAGGGCCTCAACCTTCACAGGTGGTTTGTTGAGGCGATCGAAGCTCAGCTGCACCCGTTGGCGTGCCGCAGCGCCCTGGCCCTGCTCCAGCAGCATCAGGCTGAGCAGCTGCAGGGCTTCGATCTGATCGGGTTGCTGATTGAGCAGCTGACGCAGCTCACGGCTGGCGCCGCTGGTGTCGCCCAGGTCGCGCTTGAGTTCGGCGAGCAGCAGCCGCAGCCCCCAGCGCTGGGGTTGTTGATCAGCCAGCGTTTCGAGCAGCGCTGCGGCGTCGGCTTTGCGCTCAAGTGCGATCAACAGCTCCAGCTGACGCTGCTGGCTCTCGGGGGTGGCGGCTTCGCCGCCGTTCTGCTGCGTCAGTGTGGCGAGTTGCTGCTCGAGCGCGGCGCGGCTACCGCTGCTCCCGCTCTGGCCGCCGGCCTGCTGGCGACCGAGCCACAGGCCGCCGCCCAGGCAGAGGCCGGCGAGGCCTGCCGCCGCAGCCAGCATCCAGAGATTCGGACGTGAGGACATGCTGACGGCTCTCACCGCTCTGGGGCGATCAGTCTGACCCAGTTAAATTCGCAGCCATGAGAGCGCATCCCATTTCCCCGGTCACCGAACCGATGCAGTACCGGGCCATCGGCGTGGTGCGCGGGGTCTATGAACCAGCTGATCCAGATCAGCCCACCCGCGGGGTGATCCGCACCGCCGGTGGTGAGGCCATTGAGTCTGTGGTGCTGGGCCGTCTGTTGACCCTGATGCGCCGCCATCTCGATTTGTCCCAGCCCCACCTCTGGGTGGTGTATCCCCGTTCCCGTGAGCCCGAGGGCCTGCATTTGCAGATGGTTGGCGTGTGGGAACCCTCCACCCTGGCGAACGAGCCGGCAGCAGAGGTCCATGCCGATGCCCTGCCCGAAGGCGATGACTATTTTTCAGTGCGCGGGGAGCTGATCTACACCCGCCCTGAAACCGGCGATCTGGTGGTCAAGGTGCGGCAGCTGCCCCGCGCTGACGGCAGCCGGCCGATTCCGTTCAAACTGCAGCTCAAAGGGGAGATCCCGTTGCAGCATCTGCGCCATTTCGTGGCTCTCGACCTGCGCCGTCAGGGTGAAACCTTGCAGCTCGAGAACGTCGAGGTGATCGCGCCGGTGGCCAGCCGCGGCACCCGCGGCGGCAAGGGTCGCCGCGAGGCCCCCCGGGGACCGGCGCGCCGCGGGGCCGTGAGCCGTCCGGCGCGATGAGCGGCGATGGCTGAGCCGCTTGGGGCTGGCATCGCCGTAGCCCTGGTGAGTCTGCTGGCGGTGTTGGCGCCGCTGCTGGGCCTGTCGCCCTGGGTGATCACCCTGGTGGCGGCTCTGGCTCTGGGCAGCCTCACCGTCGATGCGGCGCGCTTCGGCGGCCGCGGCGGCCATCTGCTCGCCGAGGCGTTGCCTGGCGGGCAACGTCGCCTGCGCCGCATTGCTGTGCACGAAGCGGGTCATCTGTTGATTGCCGCTGCTGAGGCGGTTGCGGTGCAGCGAGTGCTGGTCGGTTCGCTGGCCTGCCTGCGGGCAGGCGTCAGCAGCGGCGGCTGCACCGAACTGCAGCCGCCGGCCTCGGCCAAGCTGTCCCTGGCTGAACTGCGCCGCTGGAGCCGGGTGTTGCAGGCCGGCATCGTCGCCGAGCAATTGCAGTACGGCGAGGCGATCGGTGGTGCCGATGATCGCGCCCAGCTGGGGCGTCTCTGGGGGCTTTCGGGCTACGACGTGGAGACGGCCCAGCGCGAGCAGCGTCAGGCCCGCCGTGAGGTTGAGCAGACGCTTAGGGCCTCAGAGCAGGTTCTGATCGCGCGGGCCGAGCAGTTGGCTCAGGCGGCCCCGCGGCTGGGCCGCACCGCAGCTGCAGCCGCCTGACCATGCTGGCGCTGCTCGACTGTCCAACGGGCCTGGCGGGCAACATGCTGCTGGCTGCCGTGCTCGATCTGGGCGTGCCGCTTGAGGTGATCGAGCGACCGCTTGATCAGCTGGGCCTGGCAGGGCGCTACCGGCTGCAGGTGCAGGAGCGCAAGAGCGCTGGCCTGCGGGGGCTGCATGTGCTGGTCGAGCCGCTCGAGAGCGAACCTGCCCACCGCAGCTGGGCGACCATCGCGGCCGAGCTGCAGCAGGCCCCTTGGCCCGATGCCCTGCGCCAGAGGGTTCTGGCCGTGTTTGGACTGCTGGCCGAGGCCGAGGCTTCCGTCCATGGCATCGCCCCTGAGCAGGTGCATTTCCATGAGGTGGGCGCCATCGATGCGCTGGTTGATGTGGTGGGGGTGTGCGCGGGCCTGCTGCAGCTCGGCATCAGCCAGCTGATCTGCACCCCACCGCCAGCCGGTCATGGCCAGGTGCACAGCGCCCATGGCCCGCTGCCTCTGCCGGCTCCTGCTGTGCTCGAGATCGCGCGGCGGCATGCCATTCCCCTGGCCAGCGCCGCAGGCTTTGGCCCTGGTGAGCTCACCACCCCCACGGGTCTGGCGTTGGCGGCGTGCTGGGCCAGCAGCTTTGGCCCCATGCCCGCCATGCTGCCGCGGCAGCTGGGCGTGGGTCTGGGCAGCCGCAGACTGGATCGGGCCAATGCCCTGCGGCTGGTGTTGGGCGATCCGTTGGATCCCGCCGGTGCCGAGGTCTCGCCCAGCCTTGTAACCGTGCTGGTGCAGCAGGCCCAGATCGATGACGCCAGCGCCGAAGATCTGGCCGCGCTGGCCGACCTGCTGCGCCGCGGAGGGGCGCTCGATGTGCTGGTGCAGCCCGTCAGTATGAAGAAGGGACGCCTGGGCCACAGCGTCACCGTGATCGCCCGGCCGCAGCAGGCCGAGGCACTGCGCCAGCTGTGGTGGCAGCACAGCAGCACCCTTGGGCTGCGCGAAACCCTGCAGCAGCGCTGGGAGCTGCAGCGGCGTCAGCGGCAGCTCGACACCCCCTTGGGCCCGGTGGGCGTCAAAGAGGCGCTGCTGCCCGATGGCCGCTGGCGCAGCAAGCTGGAACATGACGATCTCTGTGCCCTGGCCGAGCGCCATGGGTTGCCCCTGGCTGCGGTGCGCGCGATGGCGCTGACCGCCTTGTCAACCCACCACAGCGAGCAGCCCTGCTGATCCGACCGTTGATGCCGATTCTGACCAGGCTCAAACGCGACCTGCAGCGCCTCAGGGACTGGCTGCCGCCTGGTGTGGCGCGCTGGATCACGCTGTTGAGCCTCGGGTTTTTGCTGGCTTCGCTGCTTGGTCATGGTGCCCAGGTGTGGGCGCTGGCGCCTGATGCGCAGGGTTGGCTGTGGTTGCTGCTGGGGGTGGGCGTCAGTGTGCTGAGCCTGCTGGGCAGCGGCGTTCTACTGGGCCTGGTGCTGGGCTGGCTTGATCAGCAGGTGCGTTGGCAATCGCTGTTGCTCGCCTACCTCAGCAGCAACGCGCGCAAGTATCTGCCTGGTGGCATCTGGCATCTGGCCGCTCGGTTGCAGCTGCTGCGCCGTGGTGGTGAGCTCAGCGTTGCCCCCATGCCCATGGGCCTGGCTCTGGCGGCTGTCTTGCTCGATCCCCTGGTGGCGGCGGTGGCGGCGCTGGTGCTGGTTGTTGCTGGTGGTCTGCAGGGGGGCCTGGCGCTGGTGGTGTTGCTGCCGCTAGTGCTGCTGCATCCGCGCTGGCTGAGCTCAGTG
>Ga0169931_10007781_pt1 | contig 15803 bp, 15 predicted proteins | sample Kivu_15m_20L_FD_129675 | JGI IMG/M metagenome (GOLD analysis project Ga0169931, IMG submission 129675) | Freshwater microbial communities from Lake Kivu, Western Province, Rwanda to study Microbial Dark Matter (Phase II) - Kivu_15m_20L... | ecosystem: Environmental > Aquatic > Freshwater > Lake... | reverse complement strand
TTATAAGTAGTATGTTGTTCGTGTTATAAGCGATTATGGTGGTATTTGGTTGCTATGTTTGTTTGGGCGAGTAGTAATAAAGTTGTAGGTTATGTCTGAGAAGAAGAGTCGTCGGGTAGGGATCGAGCTCAACCCGGTGGAGATGGTGTGGCTCCACAGCCAGCACCTCTTCCAGAAGATTGAGTAAAACAGCTGCTCGACAGTCAACTAAATTAAATTCTTCAAAAATAACAATGGCGTCTAAATCCGCTTTCAGGGCAGCGAGGGCGACCCAGCTCACCTCACCCGCGCCAAGTAGTAGCTTCTTCAAGTCATCAGCACCAACGAAATACGCCTTATACGCACCTCCCTCCACAAAGACATCTACATCCGCATCTCCCGCTAAGCGCGCAAGGAGTTCCCCAAGTCATATATCATCTTCCTTCACTACTAAACGTTCGAAAACTGCTGCCGTAAACTGCAAGAAAAGTTCAATATTACTTCGATATCTCCCGAACTGTAGCGACTTCGCAAGACCAACCCGCACTTCTGTTTTCTAATTGCAGAAAAGGACAAGATCGACGATATCTAAAAGTTTACTAACCGCATTTTGCACTCAGAAGTTTCATGCGCTTCGACTACCTTTTCGCATCGCAAAGATCAACCACCTACTCTGCCCCACAAACGCACAATGTCAGTATCGTCCCTAAGAGGCTCATTTTCTGATTTGAACTAATAACAGTGCCGGCTATCGATTCACGGCAATCCTTTGTAAGAGCAGTTGTTCGAAATGAGCGATTCCATAATGAACAAACTCAACAACAAACAAATAGAATCAGTCATCACTAAGCGACTGTACGAAGGCAGCAGGGTAAGCAGTGAACGATATGAAGGGACTTACCTTTCAATGACTAAAAAATTGTACTATGCCAATAGATTGCAACTGACTGCCAACCCATATTTGCAACCAATTTACGCCTACTCGATGGAAGAACGCACGCCTAACCACTGGAGACTCACATTGGTCACCGACAAGACCTACCGAAGATTACGTGAAGTATGGGAGTAACAGTGGCTGCTGAGCTGGAAAAACAAGATAGATTTACTGATAAGAGTAGGAAAAGGACTGAGGGAATTACATGCTAATAGTTAGACTTACTGTGGACTAGGATGGGATTCGGTGCTAGTAGACGATAGCAATCGGGCGGTGCTAGGCGCAGCAATATAGAAGGAGATTCCTCCACACGTAAACAGTCTCCTAGCCAGACAAATGCATTTTAGTACGACATTAGAAAATACTTGTTGCTGATATATCGAATGTTCACGTCGTTAGAACTCAGTTATTAGATGCTGGCCTGCAAAGTATAGAATTAGGATTATTTCTGCTCGATAAGTCATAGAGCCAAAAACAAATACGTTAAACAGTTCCTGCACTTCGCAGATCTGCTGTTCATAGGAGACATTGCCCTTCCATAGTTCATAGACAAGACCGATAAACTACAGCAGGGATGATATAAAATCAAATCACAAAACAATATCATAATAGAATTACTTAGCTTAATATATATGAATTAAAAGATGTTGAAAATTTTTAACTATTTAATCGACCCAATCATTTTAACAATGACTTTTTTTCATAAAATTTATCATTTAATGTATTTGTTTATAACTGAATGTTTTTGATATGCTTTTAACAAGATAATTTGATTTTTAATAGATTCTTACGCTTTTTATATCAAATAGTTGGCATTATAATATCTTATCAACATGAGCTAAACTGCCTACATCGACGAACTCCTCAAGGCCGAAACCGAAGCTGGAGAAATCATCGAAAGCGCTCAAAAGGAAAGGTAAATACTATTTTTAGCTTTCCCAAGGGAAAGTATTGTGTGATTTCGGTTGTATTATGCAGACAGAGAAAACTTAAGGAAGCCAGGTAAGCAGCTGAGGTCGAGGTCGCCAAGTACAGACGCGAGAAGGAAGCAGAGTTCGAAAGGCTAAAAGCAGAAGTACTGATGTGATGATATAGAAAACTGACAAAAGATTCGAGACTCAGCTGGAGAACGAGACTGCCGAAGAAATCAGAAAGATCGAGAAAGACTACAATAAGAACAAGGACAAAGTTATTGATATGCTTGTGAAGAAAGTATTAGAGGTGGATCTGACCATTCCCAACTCAGTCAAAGAAAAGTTCAAGAAGAACAACTGATCAGTCCTCCTCTAACAAGGCATACATTAAATATACAGGAGAGATATCGTGAGCGGGTATAAGATTGCTCAGTTCGCGAGCAAATATATATAAATGACTGTTTGTCTCTCAAAAAGCACAAAAAAAGCAATTTTTTGCTTTGAGAAATCAATATTTAATACAATAGTTTTATTTTAGGTTCTTTTGAGTGTGTTTTTGATGTTTTTTGTTGCCGTTTGATGTATAATGTTGACAAAATTAGATATTTGCTGTTTTCACGTGAGAATATAGAATTTCAATTCATTTATATGATACGGTATTAATGTTGGTTAGGCGGGAACAAATCACAGTTTAGCTAGGATGTCTGCCACAGTCAAGCGTACTTCTAGGTCAGCGTCGTCGCTCATAGAACTAATGTGTTTCTTAATTGCGTCTCGAACTGCAGGTTTGTCACAGCGCTGCACGATATCTCGCTCAACTTTAGCGCAAACTTCCCGGATATTTGGCACTGGCTCTTTAGAGGCGCTCATTATCAGTTGTAGACCTTTTTCAAGATAAGCGTCTGTCTGAGGCAACAGACAAACCTCTTTGAGAGAGTAGATCGAAGCGATCTTAAAATGGAAGCAAGGGTCCTTGGTTAAGATATCGCTGAGCTTGGCCACGAACGAATTTATCCAGTTAGGACCAAATGCCTTGCAGAGGTCTGGGATGCGTTCTATTGCGACGTTTCTGATGGCCCATACTCTATCCTTGAGATAATTGAGAATCAGGGGCTATAGGTACTTCGAGAAGAGGTCGTTGTTCTGAGTAATAATTAATCTACTTGTGTTTTGACGGCTAGGTCGATGATGTTCCTGGTGACTTCGAAGCGCACTCGCCACTTGGGATCTTCAGAAGATGCCTTGAGTGAAGGATAAATGGCGTTGATGGTGTCAGCTCCCATGACTTCAATGAACTTGACTGAAGCCTCAATGCCACCTTTTCTGACCTCCTGATTATCGTCTTTCATGAGATCTTTAATGAGGGGCAGAACATTTTGATAAGCCTGATCCTTAGAAATAGCGCCGACCATGTTCTTGATAACTCCACCAACAGAAGCTTAATTATCTCAATATTACCTCGCACGATTGCAAGAGCATCTTTGCCGAGGGCAGTGACGTGGGGCAGCAAATAACTCACTTTTTCTTTAGAGACTATTTTGATGAAGTTACTCATCGATTTTACTGCCTCGATCTTTACGTCAACTTAGCTGTCCTTCAGCAGATTGCCGTAGGTCTGGATCAAACTCATATCAGTCACTTCCTTTCCGAAGTTTGAAGCAATGTCGGTGAAGTTCTTGGCGAGGCAGAGTCTCACACGCCAGCTCTTGTCCTCCGCAGCCTGGATGATTAAGGGCATGATGAAGGTCTTGTTTTAATCTCTAGTGAGTATTTTAGCAACTTCCCTGAAACTTTCAGTGGCAAGAACTCTTATTTGATCCTGTTCATCGGTCGATCGATGTTTAAGGATGCTAATGAGATCACTAAGCACGTACTCCTTTTCGTAGACGCGGCACATGTCTGAGATCTTAGTAGCAGTCACCCGCTGCAGCAAGAGCATTTCTTCATTTGAAATATCTGAAAACTTACTATATGAAATCATCCTTACTGTCTGATTTTTTCTTTGTTTGGACCTGCTCGGGGGTAGACGTTGCACATAAGTAGAGTAGCGGAGACTCTGCAGGTAAAATTAGCTTAGTTTGAGGCCAGACGGATGATCTTGATATTGTTAGAGATACGAGAGGAATGATGTAGTTGTTGATGTCGTTGTCGGAGTAGAGACCAAGGAGGTTAGTGATGGACTTTACTGCTCGTTACCGCACAACTGTTTCATCGTGGGCGCACAAATTCTACAGGTAGGGCAGCACCAGCGAGTGCTGTACACCTAGCATCGGTCTAGCTATCAGCAAGTGTACGCAATAGTGGCGTATTCTTCAGTGATGGCGAAGACAATTTAATCGTCTTCCTTTTTGCAGAGTTGGTCGAGGTAAGGCATGAGCTGATTTTTTATCTCTTCAGGCTTCATAAGGGTGGCCACGATAGACATCTTGTGGACTGCGTTGATCTTGACAGCGGCGTCGTCGGTCTAGAGCTCCTACTTGAACAATTCAAACGCGTTAATATTTTCCATAAGATTTGATTTGATTATATACGGGTAATAGCTTACTCGATCCTCAGTAAAATCAATAAATGTTCAATCTTAACAGGTGTTGCCAGTCAAGACTACTTATATTGCTGCATGTGTTTAGTAGACTAAGAGATGTTTATGAGCTTTGATTGTGAGTGTTTGTATAAGGTTATATTGGTTTGTGATCATTACACGAAGGATGAGCGTGGTCTTTCTGATTTTTGATAGGCAGGATACTTCTCATCACGTTCAGGGGTCATTTGTTCTACAAAATGTGGATCATAGCTGTCATCGTTCTCGTATAGCCAGATTTGTTTAGCTCGCATTATATTGATCACCTAGAGCTGTCGCACCAGGTTGTCGATAAAAAACTCAATTATTTACACTCCAAAAGAGTCTTACAGCTCCTGCACGTCTATTGTTTCATCAACAATCTTCATGATGTACTTGGTGCGCTCCTAGTTGTATATTTTGAACACACAGGTCTCGGGGAAACCAATCGATAACTGTTCCATAATGTGATAGCAAGTCTTCATTATCTTGGCTCTAGGGAAGGGCTCAACTTACAAGAAAGCGTAGCCTTATTTAATCATGGATTACCTGAATTTAGCTTAATTTTTTCCATGGGCACTTCATACTTGGATCTATCATAGGGTCGCAGGTGAACTGGAACTTAGTTGGCACGTGAACTCTAGACTATAGTGCTACTCTGGGCAGTCTATACGCTTTTGGCACAGAAACGACCCAGAAGTCTTGTTGTCAATCTGAACAGCATACCAATAACAATATAATACAACACAAATATGATAAAAAAATCATAAAGAAAGATAAATATAAGGAAAATTCTATGAAAAATGTATATCATTTAGCAAAAAAAGAAAATAATTACTTTTTTTGAACTATTTAATCAATCAAGCAGTTGACAATGCATCAAAGTATGATAAGGGATCATTTAGCTGAGGAATCTAAGTTAATTCAAAATTGTGCTGAGACATCTACTCTTTATCCTTAGCGGATCAGGCTAAAATTTACTTTTCCACCAGATTACAGACACACTCTGTAGAGTGACTATGGATTCTTGACTGATTGCCCGTTTGCAGTGACGATTATATCTCCCATGATTATTTCGTTCTTGAGAGGACTATTTGGAGCCACTCTGACTACCCTCACTCCTTTGCCATTTTAGTGAGCCTGTGCAGACATCCACAAATGCGCTCTTTTTCCTTGGGCATGAGCCAAAAGCAGCAACAAGTGTTGCCATTCTATCATTCTCAAAAATCCTTCATCTTAGTCCATACCCCTTTGTGTGATAATACCCAGAACTTGCCCATTCTTGACCACTAGACTTCCTGCTTCCGCTACCCCACTGATTATGCGATAACCTGCATCTCTGGATACTAGATAGCCATTGGTAATGCGCATATATTATTTTTTGTGAAGCATTTGAACTTAGCAGTACTCGTTGTTTTGGAAGTAATCTCCTCCCTTTATCGTCTTTATTTCTTCATTTTTACCTATATATTTTCCTAGATTATCGCTAGATTACGGTGGAAGTGTGTTGAATGAAGGTCAAGTTTTCATAGTTACCAACTATTCGGAACGTTCCTGGCAATTTGCGATCTCCTAGGTAGAACTATAGTGGTTGTTGTTTGTTTTATGCTTGTATTTTGTGTCTGCGTGTACTTGATATTACGTGGCAATTACAAGATATCCTTGCTGGAAATAGTAAGCGTGACCCACTAGTTCACCGTTGCTCTAGACCCGCACCATGCAGCTCTATAAAGAACCTAAAACACTCGTTTACTTATTGAGAGGAGAGGCACACAACAGTGATTGTTTGAACCAGTAGTGGTGGGAAACGTACAAACCGGTTACCACGAATACTTTTTTGGTTAGTAGGGGTAAACTGCGACCAATTAAGGATAGGACTCTGCGCATTTTTTTAGCTGCTAATATAAACTATTGCCTCAAATAAACATACTAAAGATATACGCATTTAAACATAAAGAAAGCTATAATAATTCAATAACTCACAAGTAAATATCGTAAATACGCCATAATTGCTATAGTTTATCAAATTTTTTTACAATCTATGCCCTTTTATTGATAAAATGAGATTTTATTTACATTTAACTCAAATAGTCAGCATTATTCACAAATGTTCAAAGGAAATATATATTTTTTTATATTTGTTCTTTCATTCTATAAAATTTAGATATTAGTAATAAATATACTCTGTTTTTTACATTTTGAATATCAAAAATTTTTGTCTAATTTTTTCCATACTGAGAAGCTTACGTCATTATTTTTAGTTCAGTCAGTTAAACCAACCACTGAATATTTTATTGATTTCTGATTCATATTGATTTGATGATTCATAACGCCTTTTTTGGTTGTTATTTCTGACCATTTAAAGGTGATCTAATAATCAACTCATATAATTCATTATCTATATGAGAACCCTACTATCACTAGTAATTGTGGTGCTGATGCTGGCTACGGCCTGCAACTGCGTCAACATTGAGGCCATCGAGTCCCAACCTGTCCTCGAACAAGAAACACTCAAAGAAACGATTGCTTAATAGCCTTAAGCGGATATAGTTGCGGTCCCTGAGCATCGTCACGAGCACCACAGGAGAAACAGACACTCGAATCACTACCATGGTCCCCCTCCCCAACACTTTGAAGAGTTTGAGGGTAAGTTTAGACTAATTTAGGTTAAGAAATGATCGAATAAAAGGTGGAATAAAGCCCGTAAAAGGGACACGGAGGCAAAAAGAAGTGCAAATTCTTGAAGAAGGCAGGATTTATCGTGGGTATCGGAGCGATTGCAGTTGGCGTTTACCTTTGCTGCAAGACCAAAAGAAAACTTAAAAGACAACAAATGCAACAGCGCATGCAACAAATGAATGAAATGATTCAGCCAAATGTGCAAATACAACCCAACGTGATTCAAGGGCAAGCTTATTCTCTTCATGCTCATCCTCAGCCCATTTCAGCTTTCCAACAACACCAGCAATATCTTCAGAATATGCAGACTTATCCTCAGCAGATCCAGAACAACCCCTACTGTCAGCAGAATATGGGTCAGCCCTGCATGCAGATGCCTCGTGTGGTGAGAGGAAGACCTGCTCAAGAGTAGGAGAGTAGTTAATTGTAGCAGCAAATCAGGTTCCACGAAAAATAAATCCAGCGACTGATGGACGCCAGGAAGATGCAAAGAGTTGCCGAGAGAAGGCAGGCTATGGCGATGAATGAAGTGGAGCATTAAAAATACACAAGAGAAGATATTCCAGTTGGACGACCAGTTTACAGACAAGACGCGAACTCTAGTTTTGCTTCGGAATACCCATCACTTTGATCATCAACATCAATCCACATCATACAAGCTGAAGATTTTAACTGAAAAATAATATTTTTTTGAAAAATCATGTTTGATTTAAAGATGACTCATCAATCTAAATATAAAAATAATCTATTTTTGATGATTTATGTTGTCAATAAGAATATGAAGTTATCATATTTAGCGTATTTAGTTCTATTCGTAAAAGTTTAAGTACAATTTGCCGTATATGGTGAAAAGCAGATTGGGTTTGCTGCAGTGTTACTCGCTGCCAGCTGACTCCAAGCACCAGCTTTCATCTATCCTCCACTTTCGAAGAGTGCAGTTATCATCCACAGTTACCAGGTTTTTGCCATCTGCTGCCATAAGAGTGACAATGGAGTCATGAGCCTGTAGGAAACGAGTTTTATCGAAAGATAAGTTCATGATATGGATTTGTCCGTTGCATGTGCCAACCATTAGATGGTCTTGCACGATGACTAGACTGAATAGTGGCAGCTTGCTACTTGTATCATACATTCCTACTACTTTCTTTAAATTGAGGTCGACTTTGGATATTGTGCCTTACTACATGCCCAGGTAAGCGTAACCTTCCCTGGCTGTTAGGCTGCTTACTCTGCTCTTCAACTGCAGATCGATTATAGTCTTCTTGTTTGTATTCTCAACAGGACATGTCACTATTTTTCCCAGAGCAGTTGCGAATACGAAGTAACCCTGCTTGCCATCGTATATTGCCTCAGCTGCAGTAAAACCTTATGTGTAGTCAGCGATATTGCAACTAAAAGTTAGAGAATACTGGACGATCACAGAAGCCACTTTGAATATCTGAAAAACATTCGGACACATTACCCCCACATACGGGGCTTCAGTCTATGGGTCAAACAGTACTCTCACTGCTACTACTTGCTGATTGCCCACCTATATGATGTGCTGAGCTTTAATAGTGCCCTCAGGATGGAAGTTGATCAGTCTGATCTCGGAAGAAGAAGACTCGTAGGCTAACCAGGAACGACTGCTGTGATGGCATTGGGGTTTGTAAGCTGCCAGGGTAGGAAGGATAGAGCGATCTCTGAATTTCATTCACACACTAATATCTATATACATTTTAAACAACCTAAAGTTAACTATTTTTGAAGTTTAGCACAGTTTAAATATAAGAGTTCTCTTCTGTTTGTACATTAAGAAAACAGGGAAATATTTAATCGTAGAAACACTCCTCAACATAAAAAAATATTTAATATTTTTTAGATGTTTAATCATCGCTATTATTTGACCTTGTTAATGAATACTATATATACTCTAGTTAATCACAATTATATATTATGCCTAGTTATTGGCAGTGGCTCTACCGACCCAAGACTTAGGGCTAGACCGAGTAGGATAAAATCATGCGTAGACTATCGTTCAAACTGCCAGTGGTTATTCGTTACAACTTCCTGGTGCCTGGTTTTTTCGGTATCATCGCCATGTTCATAACAAAACGAGTTAAAAGTATATTTTTGTTCTACAAACTAACACCCATCACTATTCCTGCACTCTGCTATGAGTAGATCTACCGGTACTATCTGTTCAAGCAGGGACTGCCTCCCCCTGAAGTAGTCAGGAACTCATAGGCTGATCTAATGATTCAAGAAGCAAAAAGACAGAGATAAATAAACGCCAAGGCACAACAGTAGTGGCAAAAGATACTATAAAACAAATCACAATGATATCTATCAGTATTAGTTAGAACTAGTGCCTATTAAATATTGTACTCAGTTACTAAATATTGTAGCAAATCATCATTTGAAGAGATTTAGAGAGAATTAACATACTTAGACATAATTTTTATGCAAAAATAAGATATTATTAATAGAAAAAAGTTATTTATCATAAAGGATTTGGCTTGGGATTAGTCTAAATAATGTTTACTGCTTTGTTGGAACTGGTCTATACCATGTCAATACCTTTGAGTTCCATCATAGACTTCCTCTGCTTGCCGTAGCTCTTGAAATGTTTGCTTCCTGAGCTTTTTAGCAGTCTGGACTATGACCCCTTGAAGAGTTTAGACTATGAGCTCTTTAGCAAATTAGACTATGAACTCTTAAGAAGGTTAGACTCTGAATACTTGAGCAGTTTGCTATCTGATTCTTTAACACTTCTATTCTATTTTTGTATTTTGTGTTGCTCGCAGTAGTCGAAGTAGTCGTTGAGTATTTTGTTTTATCTCCGCAGTTATGAGTTTTATCGCAGCAACTCTTCTATTCTTCTGCTCATGTAGTCGCTCTACACTCCCACTGTTGTCAATCTGTTTTTAGAGTAGTCATGATGGTTAGTCATTCTGTACTTAGAACATTAATGATGATGTCTCGAGGCAGATTGCTGTTATCTGGAGGCTGATTTTTAATTTCTAGAGGCAGAATGTGTGATCGTTTGGATAGGCTAATCACTATGTAATGGCAGACCTGGAGTTTGACTAGCATGGTGGGTGCAGTGGTGATTATTTTTTGTGGTTTTTTTAGATAAGCCAGACATAACTCTAACATGGGCTGTGCCGTTGCCTAAGTGACATCGTATTTTCATTTGTTTCGATTATGAGAGGATAGAAGACTAAAATCAAAATAAACAGTCAAATACCTCACTAAACATCTAGATAATATACATATTCAAAATGACAATTTTATATATAGTGATAAATAACTTTTCATCTTATACTTGAGAATCAATTTTTAGCCGTATAGTCAAAATTATCTATAAAATATTTTAAGAAGTTTTACGTCTTTAATATACGTATATCATTTTGAGCTCAATTCATGATATGATTATTGAATAGTTGTTGATATAGTCATATGATAACTAATTGAATTGTGTAATATCAGTCTTTTCTAGCAACTGTTAATGATTTACATTATGATGCCTTGCTGTTGGGGCAATAAAATTATATCTATGATCAAGGCCGAAACTGAGAGCGAGGGTCGCAAAAAGATAGGCAGATACTCTTATGCTAGCAAGGATGTCATCGGCAAGGGCTACTCAAGTGTTGTCTACAAGGGCATCAACGAAACCAATGGTACTCCCTTATCTATCCAGGATAAACCATCGCTGTGAAGCTCATCGACACCAAGAACATGAAGGGAGAAGTGCACAAGACACTTCTCAATAATTAAATCTAGATATTGGGATTGTTGAGCAACACTCCCAACGTCATCAGAGTACATGAGATCATTCCCCTCAAGACACACACCTGCATCGTGACTGAGCACTGTGAAGGAGGAGATCTGGCCAAAACCATCAAAAGTCGCAAACAGCTGCCTGAGGATGAGGCTACGCTGATTCTCAAGCAAATCATAAACGGATACAAGGGCATCAGTCGTTACGCAATAGTGCATCGTGACCTTAAACCTGCTAACGTTTTCTTCACATAAAACACTGTAAAAATAGCTGACTTTGGGTTCGCCATTAAAGCAAGTGAACTCAAGAAAGGTAGTACTTATAGCGTGGGTTCGCCTGTATACATGCCGCTGTAGGCCCTAAACGACAATATATATAGTTGCAAGAGCGATGTATGGGCTATCGGGGTAATCTTTTACTAGATGCTGACTGGAAAGACTCCCTGGAGGGCGAAAACTGAAGCAGACTTGAAGCGACAAATCAGAGCTATTTCGATCAAGTCAGTTATTCCCTTGCATATATCTAAAATAGCCACATAATTTTTGCTACGGGCTTTGCACATTAATCCGAATCAGCGTATGTCAGGATAGTAGATGGTTAGTTTCTTTGAGGAGGGCATGGAGCACAACCAACACTTTACACCACCGATTAATCAGCGCACTAACAGTCTCTTCCGTACCAGAGCCATGAGTCAGGATAAAGATGAACGCAACTAATTAATGGCACTTGGCAAAACTAACACAGGAACTGCACCCAAGTCATTCCGCAAATCATCAAGGTTCGGAGAACTCTTTCACGGAGGCATAGGAGGCAACTAACGAATAGAAACAGTGAAAGCACAGCATGTAGTACTTGAGAAATTACATGCAGGATAGAACAAAATGTATAATCCTTAGAGTAAAATGTATGGGGGATAGTACAAGTAACATAAATATAGCAGTGGATAGCCTAGACTCAATGGCTAGGGTAGACTCAATGGCTAAGGGAGACTCAATCTCAATGCCTAGGCTAAGTTGGGTAGTCTGGCAAGAACAGTTGCAGGCATGGGCGAGTGGATCCCCGACAATAAGAAGACATCTAGTCAGTTATTGAGTCAAATCCACTTTTGTCGCTTCTGTTTCAAGCTGTTGTAGCGCATGCAGTAGGCTAATCTGGGCTCATAGGGTGTGCGTGACTGCATTGGATTATTGATTGGAGGCAAGATTCACTAATTAAAGTAGTTGTCTTTGTTGACTGCTCGCTACGCTGCCCTCTTCCGCAGGACTAAGGAGTTCGAAAAGATTACTTAGATACTTGAACAGTACAGTCTCAAGTATGCTGGAGTGAGCAAGTGGTAAGGACAGGAACGTTACCAGTAGGCACTAAGGCAGGCGGATGAACTCCTTACTTCCTAAATAACAAACTTACACCACCAAATAGAACAACGGGGAGTGTAGGGTCTAGAGTAAGAAGTGATTCTACTGGACTACTTGATAACCCTCAAGCAATTGTTGCTGCTTAACTCCAGTCACGACTTAGAGTACTTCCACCGCAAATCCAAAATAGACGTAATAGTATAAGGCAGACCCAGCAAGAACATCACACACGACCACCTGGAAGCCATAACCCATAAGCTGAGGCTGTTCAAAATAATTGCCTGATTTATTTGGAGTTTTATATACACAAACATCTAATATATCATATTAAAAGACTATACATATATATAAGCTAAAAATCATAAGCAATATAAGTTTACATGTTTGAGTGAAAGGAGAAGAAAAAATGGAACTTCGATTAAAATTAATGCACCTGAAAAGAGGTTAAACAAAAATTCTTAAACATTCTTTAAGGATTATGTGATAGATGTTGGTATAAGGTCCGCCAGGATCCGAGGTTCATCGAGGAGTCCCCAGAGACAGGAATTGGACCTGCTGCTTTATGTCGATCAATTTTAGACTGGATATTGAGAGTCAGTCTATACTCAAACATTCGACTAAATATGACTGCACTAGCCCTCTTAAGCACAATCACGCTCCTATTATGTACTTATGGGAACACAGGCACTTATAACTAAATCATAATACATATATGATTGATGAGATAAATAACATGCATACAAACATTTATTGACGAATCATAATTAAATTATTTAGATCTATAATATACAGATACTAGTAAGTAATAGCTTTTAAAATTTTATTTATCAATATAAATTTACTCTAAAAAGTTATCACTTTAATCCTGGATAATCTATAAACTAACTGTGTTATTGCTGATGAGCTTGATTTGTAGTTATTATTAGCCTATAGTATGTTTGGCAAACTCAGCCAGCTCAAGAATTTCATCAACCACGCAGTCACCTCCCTCACTAGTCAGCGCCCCACTGACCCTAACGACTCCTAGTTTTAGAATAAAATGCGTTTTTTGTTAGACCACGTCATGAATAATCCCTCCGCAGCACAGTTCAAAGCCTACCATTAGCTCCAATCTCCATAAATGCAACTCAATTAAACCTTAAGGAGCATGTATCGATCATAAGGCACATCAAACGATACCATCATAAGCATAATCAAATTCTATACGTTCATACTCACGAACACTACAAACTAACTTGTGCTGTGTAAACTAGTATCCGACCCTCTTGTTTTGTAGCTGACCTAAGTACGATTGCATAGACTTTGCCTACAGCGCGAAGGGGCTTAGTTGTAATTGTAGGAGATAAATTCTTACAAGATAGCCTTGATAAAGGCATACGTATCAAGAGTGAGTGACTAGACGATAAAGTATATGGTTCTAGGCGACAGAATGCGCATTTTCTAGAATTGTGTAAGGGTGTACTAGTAATTCATGCTGGCACAGGAAGGGGATTTCTGTGGAGTAGAGTAGACTTGCATATCGAACTGTATATTGTTGTTGGTACAGAGTTTGGGGAAGCACCAGGAGTACCCTAGGTGTGTGTGCATGGGGACAGGGGAACTGAGTGTAGGCTACTTGTTAGTGAAAGCAGTACAAAGAATACACAGCCAGTTAGAGAAAGTACTACTATTTTCAACAGCAGTATAGGAATAACTAAAAGAGGGTAAAGAGTAAACAATATAAAGCAAAGATTAGACTAAGGTGAATAATGAGTAGATAATCTAAAAAAATTAATAACCTAAGGAGGGCAAAGAGTTAATTTAAGATAGAAATTAGTAATCGAAATAGATAGGATAGTAATTGATCTAAAGCAATCACGAGCTGAAAGATAACAATTAAACAAAAGAGAGTAAGGATTAATTCTTAGAGAATAAGGATTAGTTGATGGAAAGCATCAGTAGTCGCATATTCTTCCTCGTCGACATGATCAACTCCATCACTGACCAATAATACAGGAGTTAGCTAATAGAACGCACTGGAAGAGAACTCAAGGATCTTAGGGAACTCTTTAAAGCAGTTGTTGATAAATTCTAGAAATAAATAGAGGACAGATAGTATCAAAGTAGCCTTCAGGTCATCAAAGCAGTCATCAGACTACTCTCTCTTTACTATTCGCAAGAACAACTACAACCCATATATGCAGCCAGCCTTCCAACTATCTTACAACAGTGCATCCATAGGCTCAAAACAGGTATCAAAGACAGTATAGAGAAGAATATAGCCAAAGCAGCTGATGTTTTCTGTATCAACATGGATATCACTATATGGTTGCTAGAAGGAGCAGGATTCACCCGCAGGAACCAGCCACTATCTCTACATTAGCAAGAGCTCACTGTGCTGTTTATCAACAGAATAGTTGACATCATCTAAATCATAATGGGCGAAGAGTAATCAGGGCTCCAGGACTATCTGTGTTCGAAATCAGTAAGACTATTGATGCTAAGCTTGATGCACTTGACTCTCAACAACAGCCACAGCATCCACTAATACTCTGTCCTCAAGTTCCATCAAAAAATCATATAACGGCTACAATCGTTGCTGAAGCATACTGAGGAGTGGGACTATGTAGTGGAGCACTACTAGTCCTTCATGAAGGCAGCTACTTAGAACCTGTTATTTGTCAATAGCAGCCAGGAATACATATTTTGCCAGTTCCACAGTAAACCCAAGGTGCCATCTACTAACGATCTAATAACTAACGCCATATATATGGTATAATATCTACGAAATTTTCGCTTCATGATGGTTGAACAAACATATGTTAGGGTATAAGACGTAAAACTGTAAAAAACTTACCATTTGAATTTCCGCTCAGGTGGATGGCAACTGCAACCAGGTACTATAGTATAAGACCCTCCCAACTGCGTATGCAAACTGCTACAACTCTCCAATAACCTTAAAATACCAGTGTAAGTATGCACATATACAGCTAAGTACTATAGGATGAATAGTGTCTTATTTTAGCTCACGCAGAATAAACTAACATTAAAGCAGACACGACTGTTACTCTTAAAATACTATGCAATATACGCTATAAGTCAGTGGATGGATTTGTGAGCGATAAGAATGCAGTAAGGGTGAGACTGAAGGGCAGACACGAAGTACTGCTTTAAGGCGGTAAGGACAAGACTGCTCTGGAGAAGTTCAAGAACTACCTGAGCATAAAAAGAGATAAATCGAGACAAAGGGAGCTTTCCTTTATCCATTCGTACTTGTAGCTGTATCGACGTGACAACCAGCGCATCATCGATTAAATGGGACAGCAGGATATCGACTACAGTCCCCTAAAGAATAAAAAATAACAAACAGGAATAGAAAACAACATGGATTAAACTGTAAAATCAGAAAATGAAAAAGAAGAAAAATAGGAAAATAAGTTATAGTAAGCAAAATAAACAGTTAAACCTAAATAGACAACATAAAATGATGCGATACTATAAAGAAAAGAAGGGGAAACATATGAGATATAGGAAGTAAAAGATAAAGAGTCTCTCTAGAATCAAAAAGAACAGTAAAAAGAAACATAGAACTCTTTTGCCAAGATTAACTGCTAAGTGTAACTAGTAGTTTCTCTTAATATTA
>Ga0169931_10007780_pt1 | contig 15803 bp, 14 predicted proteins | sample Kivu_15m_20L_FD_129675 | JGI IMG/M metagenome (GOLD analysis project Ga0169931, IMG submission 129675) | Freshwater microbial communities from Lake Kivu, Western Province, Rwanda to study Microbial Dark Matter (Phase II) - Kivu_15m_20L... | ecosystem: Environmental > Aquatic > Freshwater > Lake... | reverse complement strand
TGCGACCGTGCGTTACCAAAAGGACGAGATGCTGCTGAAGGTCGGTGATCATTTCTTCTCCAGTCGACCGATCCCGGGTGTTTCTGAATACTCACGGCTGTCGTTGCAGGTTTCGCGCGATCTCAGCGGCGCGCTGACGCTGGTGCCGTTGTTGCCGTTGGCCGGTACCGCCGTAGCGCGGATTGGCGGCGCACCGCCGCCTGCGGGCGGCGTTGGGGCGGGCTCCGTGGTCGCATCGGAGAGCGCCGAGGTTGTGGCCGAGACAACGATGCCGCTCGTGGCAACGACTGCACCGCGGCTCGTGGGCGGCAGCCCCTTACGCAATCTGTCGGCGCGACTACAACTGCCAAATTCTCTCGCAAGTTGGCTGTTCGGCACCGCGGGTGTCGGTGGTGGTTCCGCCGCCATGACCGCCGTTTCGGCAGCGCCACCGTCAGGCGCGGGACTCGCTGGTTGGATGCATTCGCTCGCAACCACATTGTCGCAGTCCGGTCTTTTTTTTGAGGCGCAGTTGCGCGAGCGTCAGCCTGTACCAACAATGGATCTCAAGCGGCGACTCCTCGAAATCATTGAAACACGGCGCGAAGGCGCGGCAGTGACGGGCGCTTGGGCGGCACTCGACGATCTCGTCGGTCTGCAGAGTGCGGCGACGGCGGCGCACCGGAGTGGCGGGACGGTGTTTTCGTTTCTCCTGCCGGCGCACGATGGCCTTGGCGGCTGGTGGATCACGTTGCAGCAAGATCCGGCAGGCGATGCGCTCGATTATTCGGGTGGTGATGGTCGGCAGGGCGGCACTCGGCCCTGGCGAACGCGGCTCGTCGGCGTATCGCTACCTTTTGGCGATATCGATATTCGCATCGAGCAGGTGGGTCGCGCGGGTGTCGGTATCACGGTGCTCACCGACACCGCTGATCAGCAGAGCCGCTGGGATGAGTCGCGCGCCGAACTGGCGAGACGGTTGCAAGACGCCGGCCTCGAACTGGCTCGGTGGGCGGTGCTCGAACCACAACTCGATTCTGCGCCCGCGGCGAGTCCCGGTCAGTTGCAGTCGATCCGCGTATGAGAGCGCGTGAAGACCGTGCCGTGGCTCTCGAATACGGTAGCAACCCCGTACCGCTCATCGTTGCGACCGGTCGCGAGCTCATGGCGCAGCAGATCGTCGCCGAGGCCAATCGTCAGGGCGTTCCGGTGATGCGAGATCCCCTGTTGGCGGCGCGGCTTGCAGATCTGCCGCTCGGCACAGCGATCCCGCCCGATGTCTATCGAGCGGTGGCGGTCGTGCTGTCGTGGGTGTACTGGATGGAAGGTCGCGAGCCCGAGCAAAACGCTCCGCCCGAACCTTGAGCGTCAGGCGAGTTCGGTGCGACGTCCGATGCCGTAGTCGCGGCTGCGACCGACGCGATCATACAAACTGAGATCGTCGTCCGGCTGGCGCAGCAAAGAAATGATTTTTCTTTGCGCAGAGACCACGCGTGAAAAAACCTGGTGGTTACGCATCTGCAAATCTTTGCAGCGGCTGATGGCGAGGCGCACGCGCTCGGCTTTTTCCGGGCTGAGTCGTGTCTGGGCAACGCAAGCTTCATCGCGACTGGCGCGCTCGAGCAGGGCGATCTTGTCGTCTTTCTCGGACTGGATCAGCTCAAGCTCGTCGATGCCGTCACCGATGAGACCATTGCGACTACGCAGAATGGCGTTCTCCCGCTCCAGGATGTGGCAAATACGGGTGCAGAGCGCTTCGAGATCCTGCATGCCGTCTTGAGCGGGCGTTTTCATTGTCGTCCGTCGTCAAAATCAACCGAGATCGCCGAGCTCTTTCTCGAGCTCGCGGAATTTTCGCGCCAGTCGATCTTCGTCGATCGGGAAACGACCCTCACGGATCTCCCGGCGAATGGATTCGACACGGGCCTGATCGAAGGTGTCTTCGCCGCCGGAGTTGCGCACGGCTTGCAGCATCTCCTTGGCTTGCGTCGACACGCGCACGACATCGGCGGGCGTGTTCAGCACCCGAAGTTCGGGGCGCCCGGCCTTGCCGTTCTGGCCATTCGGATTGATTTTGCCGCCACGGGCAGCACCCGCTTCGGCAGTACCGATCGGGAAATTAGGGGAAATCTTGTCAATGGTCATGTTAGGTACCCACTTCTGGTGCTGTCTCAGTCGACAGCAACGGGTGGAACTTTAGCGGTGCTCGCCGTCACTGTCGAAGTGACCCCACGGGTACCTAGTCGGACTGAGCCGTCGCGTTGCACTTCACCGCGGAGTTTGCGACCACTCTGCGGGTTTTCAAGGGCAATCCACTCCCCGAGTTTCCCGGCTTCGAGCGCGACCAACTTGGCCGAGACTCTGCCGCCGGCGAATTCCGACCAGCCGACGACCATTGCGTTGCGCCGGATCAGCACGGCCGAACGCAGGTCGGCGCGCCCCAGCGACTCGCCGGCGCGGACGGGGCGGGTGAGCATCTGGCCGATCGCCACGTCGATCGAGGAAAACCCCATCGAACTCGGTCGAGATCCGCTTTTCAGCGGCTCCTCGCGAAGGTCCATGGCCGACAAAATATGTCCGTAAGGCAGATCGCGGATCGGTACTACCGTGGTCGCAACTGCCGCGTCGTCCGTTTTAGAGGCGGGCGCCGGCTCAGCCGGGAAGGCGAGGGCGATGAATCGACGGGATTTCGGATCGCCCGGACACACCACCTGCACGGTCTGGCGACTGCCGAAAGCGAAACCCCAGGCCCAGCCGGACGCGCAGTCCCCGAGGGGCAACCGGCGGTCGATGGACTGGGCGCGCACGCTACCTTGCGGCAATCCGAGCACGTTTTCGGCGAACGCTTCGGCGGCCTCGGCCAGTGTGCCCGCTGACGTCGAGCTTTTCTCCGCAGCCGATCCCGGTGCAGCGGACGCGACACCGACAGCCGCGGCGGCAACGATCGCCCACGCCATACGCCGCATTGAAGCGGCGAGTGACGAATGACGATCGACGGTGCCCATTTTCGTGGTCTTCCTCAGCCCTGACGGAGGAGGTTGAGCACGTACTGCTGCGACTGGTTTGCCTGGGCGAGCATCGCCGTGCCGGCCTGGGCAAGCACCTGCGCTTTGGCGAGCGCAGCAGATTCTTTGGCGTAGTCGGTATCGAGGATGCGCGATTTTGCTTCCTCGGTGTTCTCGACGATGTTCATCAGGTTGTTGATCGTGTACTCGATGCGGCTCATGGTCGCGCCCATCTCGGCGCGCATCGTGTTGACGATGTTGTGCGCCTTGTCGATGAAGTCGAGCGTGGTGATCGCGTCTCGGGTATTGGCAATGTTGACGTTGCTCTCCGAGAAGCGCAGGAAGCCCATGTTTTGTACATTCTGGCTGAACTTCACGGTAAGTGTCGTGCCGTTAGAAACGTCGAACATCTCGTAGCCTTCTGGCAGTCCGGCTTCTTTGCGTACGAATTCATAATCGCTGTCTTCCTTGAGTTGCTTGCGCAGATCCTCGAGGCTCGTGACATTGTGGGCAGACAAGGTCCGCGTACCAACCTTGAATTCGAAGAAATTCGGCGGGCTGGTGGGCACGCCGTCTTCGAACCACTCGATGCTACTCAAATCGAAGGTCTGCGGGCGGTAGTCGGTCGATGGACTCGAGAGATCTACCAAACTTGCGGGTGCGGTGTTCTCAGGTGCGAACGACTGCACGCCCGAGGTTCCGGCAGAGAGATCCGTGTTGGTCGTGCGCAGTTCGGCGGCTGGTGTCGGGCTGCCAAAGATTTTCCAGACGACCTTGAGTTTACCGCCGACATTTTGTAGGTCTACCGTGGTGGGGTCGTAGCTGCGATGGCCCTTAAGCTGCTCCACGAGATCGCTGACCGAGGCGACCCCGGCGGCGGTGAGCGTTACCGTGTTGTTGGTTGCGGTGCCGTCCGGGTTACGCGAACCGTCCCAGAGCTTCAGTTCGAAGTTCGGCAGCGGCAGGTCGATGAATCGGGTGTCCTCGACGGCACCGCTCTTGTTTACGATCGCACTGCCTGACACACCATCGGTGGCGGCTGCTGTTTTGATATTGCCCGTCGCTACGGTCAAATCGAACGTATTGATGGCAGCGCCGGACGTGTTGTTGATCGTCGTCCGCTCAGCGAGGTTCAGCTGTTCGATGGTGAGCGGGCCGAGCGGGATCTTGATGTAGTCGGCGGTGGAGATGCCCACCTGCACGTTCATCGCCTTGGCGTCTTCGCTGATGAGCTTCAGGTCGCCGTCCCAGGCGGCCTGATTCGAGACGCGGCGGATTTCCTTGACGAGTTCGTTGAACTCGACACTCAGGAAGCTGCGATCCTCGGAGGTGTAGGTGCCGTTCGAGGCCTGCACGGCAAGCTCGCGCATGCGGTGCAACATATTTTGGATCTCGTCGATCGCGCCTTCAGCGGTCTGCGCCATCGAGATGCCATCACCGCCGTTGCGGATGGCCATGTTCAGACCCTGGATCTGATTGCGCATGCGCTGCGTCACCGCGATGCCCGCGGCGTCGTCGATTGCGCTGTTGATGCGCTTACCCGAGGAGAGGCGTTGCATGGCCTGCTCCATGTTGCCGCGGTTCAAGGCCAGCGCACGCTCGGACTGGATCGAGGCCACGTTCGTATTGATCACAAGAGCCATTGTTAGGTTCTCCGTCGAAATCTCGCCGGCACAACGACCGGCACAAGGTACCTAGCAAGTGCCGTGCCAACGGGTTTCCGCAAGCCACGGTTTCCAGGTTGTCTGCCGCGTCGTTGCAATCTGCGGGCCATTTGCCGTCGGAAACTCGTCTTTTTCAGCTCTCTTTTGTATCGGGCATGGCAAAGGTGATCTTGCCGCGCCTAATAGTAATGAGTGATTTGCGGTTCGCTCGGTGCGCACCTTGCCGCTGTTGCCGCCGATGCGCGAATCGGCCGGGCGGCAACTCCTTGCCGGCAACACCCAGCAGTCGCCGTTTATTTTGCCGGCACCTCTGTGAATCTTTGCCGCAAACCGCGCTCTGTGCACCCACCGGCAAATGGCACGGGAGTTGCTGAACAGATTCCGCGAAAAACCGTTGGTGCGTTTTTCGGGAGTTTGCAGGTATGTCACAAATCGATCGAGCACTTGGCGTATTTCCGACGGCTGCGGCCGTGCAGGCGAAACGTCTCGAGGTGATCGCGGGAAACATCGCCAACGCGAGCACACCGAATTATCGCGCCCGCGATGTCGACTTTCGTCGGGCTCTGAAGGAAGCGGGCGACGAGATGCGTCTCGCCGTGACGCATCCGCAGCACATCGAAACGCCTGATCAACTCACCCGCGACGCGCTGATGTTCCGCGTGCCGCTCGCGCCATCGCGCGATGGAAACACCGTGGAGACCCACATTGAAGAAGCTGCCTATGGTGATGCTGCTGGCCGCTACCTCGCCTCCCTGCGCTTCGCGGAAGGGGCGCTCTCTGGTCTGCGCAAGGCGTATCGGGGCGATTAAGCGTCCTCTTAACGGAGATCGAACATGTCCCTTTCGAACATTCTCAAACTCGCTGGCGGTGCACTGAACGCACAGACGGTGCGTCTGAACACCATCGCTTCGAACCTCGCAAACACCGAGACCGTGGCGAGCTCTGCCGACAAGGCGTACCGCGCCAAGCGTCCGGTGTTTGCCACCGTGCTCGAGCAGGCCTCAGACCAGTTGCAGAGCGGTTTCGGCGTGAAAGTGAAAGGTATCGCCGAGACCAATCGCGTCAATCAGCAGATGTTCGACCCGGAAAATCCGCTCGCCGATGCCGAGGGTTATGTCTATCGCTCGAACGTCAATCCGCTCGAGGAGATGACCGACATGCTCGATGCGGCGCGCTCCTACGAAACGGCGATCACCACGGCGAGCACCGCTCGCGAGCTGATGATCCGCACCATCGACATGAATACGAAGTGAGTTGACGCACCATGGCATCCACCACGATCCCGTCCTCAGCGCGCACACCGCTTCCGGCAGGTGTCTCGAGTTACGAGGCAGAGAAGCAGAAGGAAGTTCAGCGCTCCACCTCGCTGGGTCAATCCGAGTTCCTGAAACTCATGACGGCACAGCTTAAGAATCAGGACCCGCTTGCACCAATGGAAAACGGCGAATTCCTTGGCCAGATGGCCCAGTTCTCGACCGTCAATTCGATCGGTGAAATGGCCACGCAGCTCAAGTCGCTGTCGGATCAGATGGCTTCGAATCGCTTGCTTTCGAGCGGTTCGCTCATCGGACGATCGGTACTGTCGGCAGGTAACTACGGTGATTTGTTCGAGGGCCAGTCCCTCGATGGCACCGTGCGAATCACCGAGCCCGTTGATGGCGCGACCGTGACGATTCGCAATACGGTCGGTCAGATCATGGAAACCTTTGAACTTGGCCCAGCGGGTGCCGGCGACTATCCCTTCTCTTGGGATGGCGCGCTTCCTGGCGGCGTCAATGCGCTGCCGGGGCGCTATCAGGTCGATGTCGCGGTACGCCGCGGCGGCCAGACCGAAGCGGCCAAGGCGATGCTCTACATCCCGGTCAACAGCGTGTCGATGAACGGTCAGGAAGTTGTCCTGAATCTGCAAAACGGCGCGCAGCTCCCCCTCTCTCAAGTCACCACGATGCGCTGAGTCGCGAAGACTCTGCAACCTCGGAGAAAGTCACCATGTCGTTCTATACCTCGCTCACCGGTCTGAATGCTGCCAAGGCTGAACTCGGCATCGTCAGCAACAACATCGCCAACGTCGGCACCATTGGCTTCAAAAAAGCCCGTGCCGAATTCGGTGACATCTTCGCCACCTCGCCGTTGCAGAACGCGTCCGGCTCGATCGGCCAGGGCGTGTTGCTCAAGGGCGTGGCACAGGAATTCTCGCAAGGTAACGTCGCCTTCTCGCAGAACTCGCTCGACATGGCCATTCAGGGTCAGGGCTTCTTCGTGTTGAAACCGAACCTGACTTCAAACCAGACGGTCTTCACCCGTAACGGCTCGTTCCGCGTAAATAACGACCGTTACGTCGTCGACTCCTCCGGTCAGTTCGTACAGGTTTTCCCAGTCAACGACGACGGATCGGTGGTCGCGACCGGTTTGAGCTCGGCAAAGTCGCTGCAGCTGCCAAGCACGGCGGGATTGCCTCGCGCTTCGTCAAAGATTGACCTCGGCGTGAACCTGCCTGCGGATGCCGAGATCATTCCGCAGCAGGAGCAGTACAAGTCGGGCGCTGCCGTCTATCGTTTTGATCGCAACGACCCCAACACCTTCAACCGATCGACCTCGATCACGGTGTTCGACTCTCTCGGCAATCCGTCGATCGCGACGATCTATTACGTCAAGAATTCGAACGCGACCATCGAGGATCCGACCAATAAATGGCAGACGTACATCTACGTCGGTGATCGCGAAATCATTCCTGCGCTGCTCAACGCCAAGACCGACAAGGGCGAGACGCTGTTCATCGACAAGTTTGGGCAGCAGACGACCGATCCGACGCAGTTCGATCCGACCTTCAACGCCGGTGCGCCGCACCCGCTCTACTACCTCAATGACCAGACCAACAAGGTCGACTCGACCCCGGCCAAGCTGACCGGCGGTTTCATCGATCGCGCGAGTGGCTTTGATTTCGGCAGCACCGACAGCAACAAGATTCGCATCGGCTTCTCGGAAGTGAGCACTACCGCGAGCGGCACCTGGACCAATGCGATCTCGTCATCCGGCGCGGGCGCACCGGCTCAGGAGTACTCGATTACTTTGACCAAAGGAACGGGCGCGACTGCGGTTACGCGCACTCTGACATTCCACAGGCAGGCTGCGGCTGCAGAGACCGGCAAGACGCTGCGCGCCGAAGAAATCGACTCCTTACTCGCCGGTGCAACCAATATTGCGAATGTGGGTGCCTCGGGTGCAGCGGGCGCCACGGAGACCGCGGCGCAGGCGCTTACGGCGCTGGGGCTCGGTTACACGGGCCGGGCGTTGGATGGCAGCTTGAGCTTCTACGACATCGATGGCGACCAGACCTTTTCGATCGCTGTCAACAACACCATGCGCAGTCAGGCCGGTGGCTTCACCGGCTCGGACTTCTCCAGTGCCACGGCGCTGACGGTCGGTTCGACGACCGAGAAGCAGCGCGGACTCAACAACCGCAGCTTCCTGAAGATTGCGGTCGATGACTCGGATCCGATCGTGGTGTCGCTCCCGGACAAGCTGCGGGGGCAGGCGCTGACGGGCACCGAACTCGCCGCGGAAATGACCAAAGCGATCAACAACGCCTATGGCGACGACCGATACACGAGCATCAATAGTACGGCCAACAGTGATTTCCGCTTGTTTGCCGAGATTGATCTCGACAATCTGCCTCTCGATAGCCCGCTGCGTACCGCGTATGCCGATACTGCGGCTGGTCAAAACGCCGCGCTGGTGGGTGCGGGACGAACTCGGGCGAATGCGCTTGAGGCGGGTATCAAGATGCGACTGCCGTCGCTCGAGACTTACAGCCCGAACGCACCAAATGCCGCCAATGACCTGGTGGCCGCGGTTCAGCGCGAGGTTGATGCGCACATTGGTCCGGGAATCATCAAGGTCGGTTACGACCCGCGCGCGCGTTCCTTCACCTTCAAGCCGAATGACAACGCGTTCAAGATTCAGAGCTTGAAGGTGCTCGGTCCGCTCGACACCGACGGCACCACCCCGAGGTCGAACGATGTGCTCGGCTTTCCGGCGATTGCCGATTTCTCGGCAGTCGGCGCCGGTACGACGCAGGGCACGTTGACCAGCGGCGAACTGCGCCCGAATGGCAACGATATCCTCAACGAAGATCAGCGTCGCTACGGTATTCGCGTCGATTATTTGAAGGACCAGCGCAAGTTCGTGTTTTCTTCCGGCACAACGGGCGAGAATTCTTCAATCCGGGTCACCGTTGCCGACAACGAGCGTGCGGCGAATATCCTTGGTATTGCCGACGAATTCTCGAGCGAAGTCGTTACTGCCGCAGGGAGTGGACTTGCCTCGGCGCCCGCCAAGACTACGGGCAGCAAAGCGGGCATCGATATCACCGGCACATTCTCGGTGACTGCAAACGACAACGTGGTCAACGTGACCGTCGATGGCATCGATGGTTCGATCCGTATTCCGCCGGGTGCATACACCGGCACGACGTTTGCGCAGGCGTTGCAGGATCGTATCAACGCGATCGCCGGCCCGAATGGCAAGGCGGTGAGCGGCGTCAAGGTCGATTACGACTTGAACAACTCGCGTTTCATCTTTACCTCGGGTACGACCTCGGAAGATTCGTTCATCAACGTCAACGGTCATCCGAACTTCGGCTTGAGTTCGACGACGCAGGTGCGTGGCAGCGTGCCGAAAGTCACTGTGTTGGTACAGGCGAAGGACACCGACGGTAACCTGCTGTACATCGACAAGGACGGCAAAGAAACCACCAAGAAGCCGGAAAACCTGCCGAACTACGCGCCGATCTATCTCACCAAGGGCCAGTTGACCTTTGATACCGCGGGCAGCCTGATCTCGCCCAAGGAAGGCGCGCGCTACACGCCGTTCGATCCGCAGAACGGCGCGGACCTCATCGTGCTGAACGTCGACTATGGCAAGTTCTCCACGCAGTACTCGCAGCCCTTCTCGGTCTTGTCACTCACGCAGGACGGCTTCACCTCGGGCCGCCTGGACGGTATCAGCATCGACTCGGCGGGTACGGTGCGTGCGAACTACACCAATGGCCAGCAGGAAGCGCTGGGCAAGCTGATCCTCGCCAACTTCGCGAGCCCGAACGGCCTCAAGCAAATTGGTAACGCGAACTACGTGGCAACGTCGAACTCCGGCGACGCCGTAGTGGGCGTCGCTGGATCCGACGGCTACGGCACGATCCAGGGTGGTGCGCTCGAGCGCGCGAATGTCGATCTCACCGAAGAACTCGTGAATCTGATCACCGCGCAGCGAAACTTCCAGGCTAACGCAAAGGCGATCGAAACCGCGACCAACTTGACGAGCACCATCGTCAACATCCGCGGTTGATGAGCGCTAGGCAGGAGCCCGCATGGACAGACTGATCTACACATCGCTGAGTGGTCAAAAATTCATTGACCAGCGTGTGCAGCAGATCTCCAACGAGATCGCAAACGTCAGCACTGCGGGCTTCAAGCGGGCGTTTGCCGCGGCGACGGAGACGTATCGTTACGACGGCGATGGCTTCAAGAGCCGTTACGTTTCGGTGGTCACACCGTCGACGCGGCTCGATATGAGTGCAGGTCCGATGATGAGCACGGGGCGTGCGCTCGATGTGGCGCTCACCGGAAATCAGCTTTTCGCGGTGCTTACCCCGACAGGCGAAGTGGCGTACACGCGACGTGGCGATTTGAGCGTCGGTGCGGATGGCACGTTGCGACTGGGTTCCGGCGAGCAGATTGCGAGCGATGCCAATACGCCCATTACCGTTCCTGATCTTGCGGAAGTGAAGATCGGACCGGATGGCACCGTGCTCACCAAGCAGGTCGGTGGCGATGCCGTGGTGTTCCAGCCGCTGGCACGCATTCAAGTGGTCGAAGCAGATCCGGTCAAGATCAAGCTTCGCGTTGATGGTCTTTATGACTCCACCGATCGCCAGCCTTTCGCCGCGGCGCAGACGCCCGCGGTGTCATCGGGTGTGCTCGAAGGCAGCAACGCGAATCTGTTCGCCAGCATGGTCGACATGATCAGCATGAGTCGCCGCTACGAAATGCAAGTCAAGGTACTCAAGCAGGCGAGCGATCTCGCCGAGCGCAGCCAGTCGCTGGCGCGCCTGAATCAGTAAGAGGGTAAAACCATCATGGAAGCAGCACTTTGGGTCGCGAAGACGGGATTGGATGCGCAGCAGACGCGCATGACCGTGATCGCCAACAACCTCGCCAACGTCAACACCACGGGCTTCAAGCGCGATCGCGCGACCTTCGAAGATTTGCTGTATCAGAGCGTACGCCAAGGCGGTGCGCAGACTTCGGCCGACACCACGGCGCCCACGGGCCTGCTGCTCGGTACCGGTACACGGGTTGTCGCGACCGAAAAGTTGCATGCACAGGGCAATTTGATCCAGACGCAGAACGCGTTCGACCTTGCCATCAGCGGCGAAGGCTTCTTCCAGATTCTGCAGCCCGACGGCACGCTCGCCTACACGCGCGATGGTGGCTTCAAGACCTCGGCCGAGGGCGTACTCGTGAACTCGAGTGGCTATCGGTTGCAACCTGAATTGGCCATTCCGCAAAACGCTCAGACGATCACCATCGGCGGTGACGGCACGGTCTCGGTACAGGTCTTCGGCGAGGCGCAGGCGCAGACCATTGGCCAGATCCAGCTTGCGCGCTTTCTGAATCCCTCGGGCCTGCAGGCGATCGGTGAAAACCTGTATCGCGAGACGACCTCGAGCGGTGCGCCCCAGGTGGGTGTCCCGACGCAGCAGGGCAACGGCCAACTGATTCAGGGCGCACTCGAAAGCTCGAACGTCAACGTGGTCGAAGAAATGGTGAGCATGATCGAAACGCAACGCGCCTACGAGGTGAACTCCAAGGCGATCGAGGCGGTCGACGGCATGCTCCGCTTTGCCAACAACAACCTCTAAGGCAATACCGTGAGCCGAATCTCAATGCTGCTGATTCTTGCCTTGCTGCTCGGTGGTTGTGCCGAGATCGGCGTGCGCGATCTGCCACCCGAGCGGGTGTACATCCCTTCGAGCGCCAGAAGCGAGCCTGTCGTCGCCGATGGTTCGATTTTCTCGCGTGCGGGTCAGGACAGTTTGCTCGGTCTCGATCGTGCGCGGCGTCCGGGCGATCTCGTTACCGTACTCATCGAAGAGCAGGTCTCAGCATCGAGTTCGGCGTCGTCGAATGCCTCGCGCAACTCGGCGACCACTGCACTCAATGGCAGCGCGCTCGGCGAAATCGATCGTCGGTTCCGCAACGCGGGCTTGCCTTGGCCGGTTGATATCAACCCCGCCGAAAGCGCGATCGAGTCTGTGGGCGAGGGCAGCGCGCAGCAGCAAGGCCGCATCACCGGCGAAGTCACCGCCGTGGTCACCGAAGTCTTGCCGAATGGTTTGCTTGCGGTCCGCGGCTACAAGCGCATGGAGCTTGCGCGTGGCGCGCAGATCGTGCGGCTGAGCGGGCTCGTGCGTCCGTCGGACATCCAGCCTGACAACACGGTGCGCTCGCGCCGTCTTGCCGATGCCGATATCAGTTTTGCCTCCAAGGGCGAACTCGCTGACGCCAGCCGTGCTGGTTGGATGAATCGCGCGCTGCTGCGGCTCTGGCCGTTTTAAGGGAGTCGAGTCATGAAGTATTTTCGTCCCGCCTCGTCGTTTCTTCTGACACTGCTCCTCTCAGTCCTGTCGGCAGCACCGCAGCAAGCTGAAGCAGCGCGTATCAAAGATATTGCTTCGCTGTCCGCAGCGCGACCGAACCAGCTGATCGGCTACGGTCTGGTGGTGGGCTTGCAGGGCACCGGCGATGGCAAGGATATTTCCTTCACGATCCAGACGCTGCGCGAGACGCTGGCACGCATGGGCGCCTCCGTCGACGGCCCACTCTCGAGCTATGACCTCGACCCGACGGCCGTCAAAGACTTCAAGGTCGACAACGTGGCGGCGGTGATGGTGACGGCGGAGTTGCCCGCCTTCGCCAAGCCCGGTCAGAAGATCGACGTCAACGTGGCAGCGGTCGCCAAGGCAAAGAGCCTGCGCGGCGGCGTGCTCCTCATGACTCGCATGCGTGGTCCGGACGGCGAGACTTATGCGGTGGCTCAAGGCCCGCTCGCGGCCTCGGGTTTTTCGGCTGATGCCGCGGGCAGTTCGGTTGCGGTGGGTGTGGCCACCTCGGCGCGCATTCCAGGTGGTGCCTTGGTCGAACGCGAAGTCGAAGGACCGCTGAACACGGGTGAGCATGTCACCCTCAATCTTGCTTCGCCTGACTTTGCAACCAGCGCGCGCATCATGCAGGCGATCAATAATCAATTCGGTGAAGGGACGGCGGCGGCTGTCGATGCTGTCTCGGTCAAGGTCAGAGCACCAACCGCGCCGGAAGCTCGCGTAGCGTTCGTCGGACTCCTCGAGGAGCTCGATGTGGATGCTGCCGAGCCTCCGGCTCGTGTTGTCGTCAACTCGCGTACGGGCACGGTGGTGATCAGTTCCAATGTGCGTGTCAAGGCAGCAGCCGTGAGCCAGGGTGATATCACGGTCACCGTAGAAGCGACCAACGATGTGAGTCAGCCCGCGCCGTTCTCGCCGGGAGGTGTTACGGCGCCGGTACAGAACGCGCAGGTTGCGATCAGCGAAGAGCGCAAGAATATGGTGCTCTTCAAGCCGGGCGCGGAACTCCGACAGATCGTCAATGCCGTCAATGAAATCGGTGCCTCACCGACTGCGCTCATCTCGATTCTTGAGGCACTGCAGCGCGCTGGCGCCTTGCAGGCCGAGCTCATCGTGATCTAAAGACCATGGAAGTCCGCAGTCCTTCATCCTGGTTCGACTTCAACTCGCTCGCCGATCTCAAGGCGAAGGCGGGTAATCGTCCCGATGAGGCGACCAAGGGTGTCGCACAACAGTTCGAATCGTTGTTCCTGCACATGATGCTCAAGGAGATGCGCAAGACGGTCAGTCGCAGCGGGCTTCTCGGCTCTGAAGCGATGGATACTTATCAGCAGATGTTCGACCAGCAGGTCGCGCTCGGCATGTCGCGTGCGGGCGGCATCGGGCTCGCGCCTTTCATTGAACAGCAGCTCGGTAAACGCGCGGAATCGACCGCCGATGTTCTGCAGCGCCGCCAGATCGGGGCGGTGGAGAAATAGCATGGTCGATATCGTCGGCATCGGTGTATCCGGTCTCAACGCCTACCAGCGCTCGCTCGCGACCACCGGTAACAACATCGCCAATCTGCAGACCGAAGGCTACGTTCGACAGCGCTCGATCATTCAATCGGCGAGTCAAGACACGACCTCGCGCATCAGTCTCGGTGCGGGGGCTCGCTTCGCCGGCGTCGAGCGTGTTTACGACCGTTTCGCCGAAGAGAATTTGCAACGCGCGACCAGCGAGCTTTCGGGCCAGGATTCGCTGCTGCGCGAGCTGCAGGCACTGCAGGACGCCATTGGCAGTTCGGAAGCGGGCCTTCATGGCGCATTCGAGGAATTCTTCGGTGCCGCACGCGGCATGGAAGTCGCACCGGGTTCCGTGGGTGCCCGCGCCGGCTTCGTCGCTGCCGCGGATGGCTTGTCGCTGCGTTTTCGTAATCTCGGCTCAACCGTTGCCGATTTCGATCGGACGACACGCGCTGCCGTCGAAGACGCAGTGACCAAGGCTAATTCGCTGCTGAAAGAGCTGGGTTCCCTGAATCAGCAGCTCGTCAATCGCGCCTCGAGCGCCGATCAGCCGATGCAGTTGCTCGACAAGCGCGACGCGATCCTCGGTGATCTTGCCGAGCAGATGGGAATCACGGTGCTGCTCTCCGACAACGGCATGGCAACCGTGTACGCCGGTGACAGCGCCTCCGGTGCCGCGCTCGTCGAGAACGGCGTGACCCGCAATGTCTCGGCTATTTTCGACGAACTCGATCCCGGTCGAGTGCAGATCGTACTCGACGCCCAAAGCCGCCCGACCGTGCTCCCGCCGGTACGCAGCGGTGCCATCGGTGGACTGATTTCATATCGATCGCAAGCGCTCGGCGTCGTGGCGGACCGACTCGATACCTTGGCGTTGTCTTTCGGTAATGCCGTCAATCAGTTGCATCGCGAGGGTCTCGACTCCCAGGGCCGTCCCGGGCGAGACCTTTTCTACGTCGGGCCCGATTTCGATGTAAACGGCAGCGCCAATGCCGGAACCACCCGGCTCGGTGTGGAGATCGTCGACGCAAGTGCTGTAGGCTTTCGTGCTTACGAGGCGCGCTTTGACGGCAGTCGCGACGAGTGGGTCGTGACCGACACACAGTCGAAGGTTTCGGCCAGTGGCGGCTCGACTGTCGATCTTGGCGGTCTGCGCTTTAGTTTCAACGGCACGGCGCGTCCGGGCGACACGTTTCGCATCACGCCGGCGCAACGACCTGCACAGACCTTTACAACGCTCATTCGCGAGGCGGACGAGATCGTCACCGGCATGCGTTTGAGTATTGCCGGACGCTCCTCGAATCTCAGCGCAATCAGTTCAGACGTTGCACTCGCACCGTTACGCGAGGCGGCTACGGTGCGCTCGCTGGCCGAAGTGCTGCCGCGCGGCGTGAATCCGGGGTCCGTTGATACCAACTTCGCCCTGTCGAGCAAGCCGATCGCCGTGATCGAAGCGGGTATGCGCGACGTGGTGCTGCGCGCGGGCAGTGCCGATGCGGAGATTGCGATCTTTACCCGCGATGGTCGTCAGCTTGCCGGTCCCCAAATGGCAGCATCCGTCGTGACGACGACCAACGGTTTCTTTTCCGGCGCCCAATATTCGGCGACGTACCTCAATCGGTCCGGCGTGAACGGTACCGATGCCTATCTTGATCAGCGGCTCGTCTATGGTGCGTATGCCTCAGCGGGTGCCCAGAGCGATGGCGCAGGGGGCGAGATAGTCACGCCCGCCTCGATCTTGACCAACCGTATCGACGCAGCCTCGTTCGGTCAGATTGCCGCGGGCGCCTTGCGAATCAATGGCACGGCGGTCGCGACCAAGATTCCGCGTGATGGCCAGCCGAGTTCGGTGGCGGAGTATGCGAACGCCATCAATACACTTAAAGCGACGACCGGAGTGGTAGCGGAAGCGCGCAGCGAAGTCCGTCTGCCAATCAGCGCAAATTCCGGCAGCTTGAACGTCACGATCAACGGCCGCAGCTTCGCCGCG
>Ga0169931_10007779_pt1 | contig 15804 bp, 12 predicted proteins | sample Kivu_15m_20L_FD_129675 | JGI IMG/M metagenome (GOLD analysis project Ga0169931, IMG submission 129675) | Freshwater microbial communities from Lake Kivu, Western Province, Rwanda to study Microbial Dark Matter (Phase II) - Kivu_15m_20L... | ecosystem: Environmental > Aquatic > Freshwater > Lake... | reverse complement strand
TGCCGAACAGCGACATCAACTGCTCTTTGGCGGCGTAGGCATAGGGGTTCGACGGCGGGATCTTGTAGGCTTCGCGATCGTCGTCGACGTTGACGTCGATGCGCAACATCTTGCCGAGCCACGTGCTCAAATCCTGGCCCGCTTCGAGTGGATCGCCTTCCCAGCCGCCGTCGCCGGAGCCGATGTAGAGATAGCCGTCGGGGCCGAACTCGATCTGGCCGCCGTTGTGATTGTAGTAGGGCCGAGGCATGCGCATCAGCACTTTCGCGGTTTGTTTGGTGCGCTCCGGCGTCAGGAAATTCGGGCTGTTCTTGTCGACCTGGAAACGCACGATCACGCCGTCGCCATTGAACGGCAGCGAGGCGTAGTGCACGAAGAAGTAGCCGTTGTCTTTAAATTTCGGATGGAAAGCGACCGAGTAAAGGCCCTGCTCGACGAAGCCGGTCTGCACGTCGCTGCCGAGCGGATTGATGTTGGTGAGATCGAGGAACGGTTCCTTTTGCACGCGGCCGTCCTTGTACACGACGCGGATGCGGCCGACGCGCTCGACGACGAAGATGCGGCCGGAGCCGTCGCCGGCGTTGGCGACATTGGTCGGGTCCATGAAACCGTCCGCGACTTTGACCAGCGCGATCTTCGGATTACCCGGCAGAACGCCGCCGGGACGCGCGACTTCGTCAACGGTCTGAGGGACGCGGGCGCCGCTTTGCGCCCAGAGGAGAGAGGCAAGCGCGAGGGCGCCGGAAGGGATCAGCCAATTACGGTTCAGCACCGAATCATTATATTGCATTGCCACGTCAGGCTCGATATACTTCGCGGTGCATGCTCGTCATTCGCCAAGCGCAGATGCGCCGGTTTTCGGAGGCCGCGCTGGAGTCGTTGGAACGCCGGCTGAAGGAACATATCCGGCTGGAGTGGCCGGCGCGTTTTGAGCAATTAGGCGACGCCGGCAGTGGGGCATTGGCGTCCCGTGTCACCCGTCGGGCGGAGAAGTGTGGAATCGAAAACAGTGGCGGGATCCTGGTGCTGCTTGAGCTTTGGCTGCAATACGGCGAAGGGTTCGAACGATCACCCGACGCGGAGTGGGCGCGGAATATGTTGCGCCATCCGTCATTGCCTGGGCATGTCAAGATGGCGGCGATTCAGGACCGGTTTGATGCGCGGACCGGCGGCCGCAAGCTCGTGCCGCAAGGAGGAACTTTGTAATGGCATTGTGCCCCAGTTGCGGCAAGAACCTCAGTTGCTCGTGCGGTGCGCCGAAACCAGCCTCCAGCCCCGAGCAGCCATGCCCGCTGAAGAAAGGCGCGATATGGGTTCACGTCCTCGACGACGCGGCCGGCAATATTGCAGGTGCGACGGTCAAACGTGGGGGCGATGCAAAACCGAGTAACGAGGATGGCCTCGCAATCTTCGACCCGCTCGACGCCGGCCCGTACGAAGTGGAGCTTTCGGCGCTGACCGCCGAAGCCGCAAAGAAGTACGAGCTTCCCACGCCGCTGCCGAAGCAAAGCGTTGTCGTGTCGAACGGCGAAATCGCCTATGTCGGTTTTGAGGTGAAACGGAAACCGGCACTCAAGGTGAAAGTAGTCAAGAAAGGCGATCCGTCGAGGCTGTTCGCCAACGCCGTTGTGACTGTTACAGGCAAAGAGACGCCGGGCGACAAGAACTCGGGATCGAACGGCGTCGCCGATATCGGCCTTGTGGCCGCGGGGAGCTACAACGTCAAGGTCACGCTCTCGGCTGAAGACGCGAAGACGTTTGCGACGACGATCGACTTCAGCAAAGAAACTGAAAAAGCCGAACTGACCCACGGGCAGGATAAGACGCTTGAAGTCTTTGTCGAGGACATCAATGTCGTCGTGCCGAAAGTTGAACTTGAGTACAAGGCTGTTCTGTGCGACACCGAGCAGTATAAAAAACAGAGCGGCGAGCGGTCGATCCGCCCCTGTCCGACTTACGTTCAACTTTCGCTAACGCAATCGAACATGGATCATCCCTTCGCCAAGGAAGCCACGTTCGCCTGCACGCCAGCGAACGTCGAGGCGTTCCTTGATGAGATCTGCACGAAGGCGGCCCCGGCGAAGTTGACGGCGGAAATGTTGAAAGGCGCCGACAGCAAGCCGTTCAAGCTCTATTTGCGCGGCAAGACCGAGGGGAAGATCAAGGCGAAGCTTACGCTCGACGATGCGGCCGACCGGTTCATTAAGCTCGACAAGAATCCGACACCGGACGAAGAGATGGGCGTCGTCAAAATCGAATTCAAGCTCTTTCAGCACGACAAGGCCGAGATCGACAAGTTGGAGGTCGATCCCGATACCGATCCGGTCGATACGTACTACACGAATCTAAACGCCAAGAATTTGCCCGATCCGTCAGAAATGAAACCGGAGGAGCGAACCGGCGAACCGAAAGCCGGCGATGCCGCCAAACCAGGAAGGCTTTTGCACGCGCAGAGCGCTGGCGGCGATCACGGGCGCGCCAAGTTGATTTGCCAGAAGATCAAGTTCGACAATCTTCCCGACGGCTGCGGTGATTATTTCGTAACCCTGGACGCGGGGCTGGGCACGGAAAAAGACGACCCGCCAACGAAGCGCTTCGGCGGCGACGACGACAAACCGGCCGAAGGCGCCGTGAAGTTCTTCGACGCCGAGACAGCGGGCGCTGAGCAGACCGATATCAAGGTGAAGTTCTCCGCTCTCAAGGATGCCGAGAAGACGTTTTGGGTGGAAGGCGCGGCCGAGACCGATATCCCATGTGGCCTTCGTGTGCACGCGGGAATGGATCGCGACGCCGGCGGGCTGGAGAAGACGGCCAAACGCAATGGAGACTGGGCGCGATTCACCGTCATCAAGATCAAAGAGGTCAAGGTCGACTACACCGTCGTACCGAATACGCCGAACGCGTGGGACAGCGCGGAGAACCGTTTCTACATTAACTTCGCGACCGATCCGGACGGGCGGAAGATGACCGTAGGCGCGTCGTTGACCAAGGCGTTGAAGAACGTCGACGTGCATTTCATGCTCGCGCCGCACAAAGATAACTTGAAGACGGCCAACTGGGGTATCGACCTGCCAGGCACCTGGAAGTGGAAGGACATCTCGGCCGACCTGAAACACTCCGACAAGGCCAAGACCGACCGGAAAAAGCTCTTGCACTATTCCGAAAAGACCGACGACAAGGGTTATGCAAAGAAGGAGTTGATCCTGTCTCGATTCGGCGGCGACAAGTTCTTTCCGGCTGCCTACGTCCTTCAGGACGCGCATCTGTGCAAGTGGGTGCACGATCACACCGATCTTGGAAAGCGGAAGCCGGTCCAGCGAACCGATGCTGTCGAGGTTTACCGGCGCTTCTGGTACCAGATGATCGAGGTCGCTGGCGTGACGAAGCGGGCGATTGGCGGAGCCGTAGGGCAGTACGAGCGTATCAAGGCTGACATGAGGGCTGCGACGGCGAAGACGGTTTCTTCTTCGGACCTGGCGGGCATGGGCAAGCCCGCGGTGTATCCGAAGTACATGGTCAAGGTGAATGGCGGCGGCGCCAATGTTCTAGTCATTTCCGATAAGAACAAGAACGCCTTCTTCGCCGGCATCGCCGCCGAGGCCGATAAACCTGTCAAAATTCCGATTCTGGTCTGTGATGCGCAATGGGATACGGGCCCCAACACTTCTGCCGTCGACACCGGATGGCTCGCAGCGAGCGACTACGATATCGCCACCGATCGGTTGGTGCTGAAGCCTGCGCTTAGCGGGGGCGGGATTCGCGTGGCCGGCACCGTCGAGGGCGCTTGGGAAGACCCGCCGGGAACTTGGCAGTACACAGCGGCCGTCAACTTAACCGAAGCGGATATTTCTATCAGCGATACTCGGAATAGCCTGAAAAAAGTAACGGTCAGAATTCCGAATAGCGTCAAGAGTCAGTACGCGGGCGAAGCGAATCCGCACGTGAGAATTAGCGGCCTCATCGTGAAGGGTTGTAAGGGACCATATCTTGGCGAGTCGTTCGCCAAGAAAGTACTAGCGGTGTACGATCCGAACGAACCGGCTGATTTCCAAAACACAATCGCACACGAGGTCGGACACGGTTTCGGGCAGGTGGTAAAAGCCGCCGACCGGCCAACGGGCGCGCCCGCGCACCCAAATCAATACATTAGCTACGACTCCGATGGCATGTCGACGGGTTCGCACTGCAACCACGCGACGAACAAGTGTGTAATGTATCAAAGCGGACCCATCGCGGGCTCTCTAGACAGGTTTTGCGACGTATGCCATCCATACATGCTCGTCCACGACATGTTCAAATACACCTGACGTGGGCTCTGTCCGGTCTAACGGTTTTGGCCAGCTTCGGCCAAGGCGTTGCGCAAACGACGGGAAGGGGGAGAATGAACACCGAATCACAAGCCAAGGCGGAAAGACTGGTAAAGCTCGACAACGGCGCTTACGGGAAGATAACCGAGGAGGCGCTCCAGGAGCTTGGGTCGAAACTGGCGCCCGCGGGCGAGGAGAAGCCACCTCCGGGCGCGGCGGGACAGCAAGTGCCGCCAATTTTCGCCATTGGCGCGCCCGCGTCGGTCGAAGCTGGCTTCACTGGAGTAATCCCCGCACTGATGGCCAAGCGCCAAAGCGGATTGCGCTTGTGGGAAGTACACACCGAGCCCAATCTTCACATCGTGCTTACCAATCTGCGCGACGGCGAATCCCGTTTGTATAGTCCCTTCGTGGTCGATAAACGCCGGATGGCGACTCCGCCTCGCTCAAGATCTGGTCCGGAACCAGATGCCGTGCAGCGCGGTTCAACCCTCTACGGAGTTGAACCGTTCGGAATCCCTCCCATGTTCGGCGAAGACTGGCCGGCCGGCGCTTTCTCCACCTCCGTGATCTTCTACGACTGGCTCTCGAACGCAATACGCACGGAGAACCCGGGCTTCAAGGACCCCGGGCCGCTCGCTGCGGTTACGCCCTCGGCGCTGGTGACACCAGCCGAGCCGAAGGGCGCGGAGGGTCTGTCGGGCGCGGCGGTGGTCACCGTCGAGGCCTCGCTCGATGGCGCGCTACGGCGCAAGTCCACCGAAGGTGGCGAGGCCGTGCCGGTTACGGTGATTGTTGTGCAGCTTGACGAACAGCATCAGCAGTCGATCCGGCTCGTGCTGCCGGTGAAAGACGGCGCGAAGTTCGTGGCCGGTAAGATTGATCTGGCGGCCGCTTGGCCAGGAGCACCGCTGAAAGGCGAGTGCCTGCTCTACCTGAACGTTAGCGGACGAATTACCGGCCCACACAAAGTGACGCTCTAGCGGATCGGCGAAAAGGGCAGCGGGCGCAGGAACGCCGTCGAGATGTTCGACACGATTTCCGCATCGGACCAGCCGGGCGTTACGCGCAGCTTCTGCCACTCCGGACTGCCGATGAACTTCGCCCAATTGGCCTCTCGCGCGGCCAGCGAATCGAACCAGAGCATGTAGGTCAGATTCGGTTGTTTCTGGCCGAAAACGGTCTCGCCGAAGAACACGGGCTCAAGGCCGGTCTTTTTGAAGATCGCGATTTCGCCTTCATTAAACATGCGGATTTTTTCCGCGAGCGAAGTGGCGTCGTCGCTTTCGTACGTGCGCAGTTCAAACGTGCGCGGTGTCTTGCCAGGCGCGGGCGTAACGATCTGTGGGAAGCCGCCGAAGCTGAGCAGTACCGATGTTTCGTAGCGAACGTAGCCAAGCCCCGGCTTTTCATTGAAAGCCTTCTGCGCGGCGGCGTAGACCTTGTCGGCAGCGATTTTGGCCATCGCGGTTTCGATCGCGGCGAGCGACGGAAACCCAGCGATGACCAGGAAGTAAGGAGTGTCGGCGGCAAGCGCCGAAGCGAACATCCCTATGCCGTTAGCCCCTACTCGCTGGAGCGCGGGGAGCGTGGCCTTTTCGAGGAACTCGGAGGTGCGCGCGGCTTGGCCGTCGGCGCTGTTGCGCAGGAAGATCTTGCGCATAAAGATGTATTGGCGGGCAGCCTTGGATTGGGCTTGTAGCGCGGCGGCGGTGGAGGTCGAGGCGATCATTTTGCGGCGGGTCATCGAATTTACGGTAACAAAAAGGCGGATGACGGATATTGTAAGGTGACGATGACCTTCGGAGAGATCTATGTAGAGCACGCTCCGGCGGTTTATCGGTGCCTGCTGGCATGGTCGCGGAACGCGGCGCTGGCCGAAGAGTTGACGTCCGAAACGTTTTATCGTGCGATCGTTGCCGAACAGGAAGTACGCTCGGCGACGGCGCGGGGTTATCTGATCGCGATCGCGCGGAATGTGTGGCGCAAGCAGTTGGCGCGACGGGGGCGCGTAGGCGAAATGCCAGCCGACGTGACTGCGCCCGCGGCGCTATCGGCGGAGGCACGGTTGGATTTAGAGCGGACTCTGGAGGCGATCTCGGCCCTGCCGGAAGAGTTGCGGGAACCGTTGGTCTTGTATGCGCAGGGCGGCTTAAGCTACGAGGAAATCGCGGCACAACTGGAAATCACACTCGCGGCGGTGAAGATACGCATCTTCCGCGCGCGGCAGAAATTGGAGACTTATCGATGACACTACATCCCGACATCATTACCGACCTGGTGATTCTTTATCACGCGGGCGAGGCGTCGCAGGCGTCCCGTGCGTTCTTGGAAGAGGAAGCGCGGAAGAACGCCCAGCTAGCGGCGGCGTTGGCCGCGACGCCGCGCGCGATGGCTGCGTTGCCCAGCGGCGGTGTCGACGAGCGGCGCGCGCTTCGGAAAGTTCGCATGCGGTACGTGCTCATGGCCCTTGGGGCTGCCTGGTGTCTGGCGCTGGTGGCGCTCGCGCTTTTTGCACAAATGGCCGCTCCACATACGGCTGTGACGCTGCTAGTCAATTTGTTGCCGTTTGCGCTGCTAACACTATTTTTCGGTGGCGCCGCTGCGGCGCTCTACTTCTTTATTCGCACTGCCCGGTAACAAACGCGCCGCGAGCGCATATTGTAAAGTGACGATGACTTTCGGAGAGATCTACAAAGAGCACGCTCCGGCGGTTTATCGGTGCCTGCTGGCTTGGTCGCGGAACGCGGCGCTGGCCGAGGATCTGACGGCGGAAACGTTTGTCCGTGCATTGGCCGCGAAGCAGCCTGTTGTCGCGCAAACAGCCCGCGCCTATCTGGTGTTGATCGCGCGCAACCTGTGGCGCGAATCGCTACGGCGCGGCTGGCGGACCGAACCGTTGACGGAAGACCCTCGGACGGACTCTTCCGCGAACGGCGAGCAGGCACGGCAACTGGAACAAGTACTCGCCGCAATCGCGGCTCTTCCCGAAGACTTGCGCGAACCGCTGGTACTGTTTGCGCAAGGCGGGTTGACCTACGACGAAATTGCGGCGCAACTGCAACTACCGATTGCCACCGTGAAGGTGCGCATCTTTCGAGCGCGCGAGCGCCTGGAGCCCTACCGATGAATTTACATCCCGATGTACTGACCGATCTGACGATCCTCTATCACGCCGGCGAAGCGAGCCAGGCCAGCCGAGCGCTTCTTGAAGACGCCGCGAAGAATGACGCGAAACTGGCGGCCGCGCTGGCCGCCCCTCCGAGGATGGCCGCGTTGCCAAGTGTAGTCCCCGACGTCCAGCGGCGCGCAATCGACGACCTTGAGAGCAAGACGAAACGCCGCGGCATATTTTTCGGCTGGGCGATATTCCTCACGCTGCTGCCCTTCTCGTTTGCCATCACGAAGGGACAACTTACGTTCTTCCTGTTTCGCGATGCCCCTGTCATCGCCGTCGGATCTCTCATCGCTGGACTGGCGCTGGCCTGGACCAGCTTGCGGATGTACCGGTTACGCTAGCGAACCGTATACCCCTTGCGATGCCGGATGACAGCCTTCGGAAACTTCGCCTTCGCCGCCTGCGAGAGTTCGACGCGGATAACGCGTTGCATGCCGGGCTCGCCGCCAGGCGTGGGATAGTGCAGGCTATAACGCGAGCGAATGCGTTCGAGGATTTGCCCCAGCGCTTCATCGCCACGATCAGACTTTAAAATGTCCCCGCCGGTGGCGTCGGCGATATCGAACACGTTGGCGTAGCTAAACTCCGGATTCTTGAACTTCGATTCGCCATTGGGCCGCCGCGCTCGCCCGACGACGATCGAATTGCAAACAATGTTGGCGTCGTTCAACGCCTGGATGACCTCCGCGTCGCCGAGTTGGTAGTTGATGCCCATGTTGTCGGTAACGATCAACACCGCGCGGCGGCCATTCACCGGCGCCTTCTCTTCGAAGTACTTCGCAGCATCGCGAATAGCATGATTGATCTGCGTGCCGCTTCCCAAAGTCCGGTCACGGATCGCGTTCTTCAATTCGGCGGCGACGGTGTCGTGCGCCGCGGTGAAGTCAACAGTCGCTTTGGTATGACGCGCGAAAGGCATCACGCCGACTTGATCGCCGGGCTTCAGGTTCTTCAGGGCCGCGCGGGCGGTCGAACTCATCTGTTCGAGAAACTTGCTCATCGAGCCGGAGACATCGAGCAACAGCAGCACGGTCAGCGGCTCGCGCTCATGATCGAAGTAGCTCGCCTTCACCAGTTGGTTGTTATCGTAGAGAAGGAAGTCGTCACGCGTAAGCCCGGAAACGATCCGCTGCCCGTCCATGACCTGGGCGTCGACGCGCACGGAAGCGACACCGGCGCGAAACGTGATGGTTTCGGTGGCATCCTGCCCTAGCGCGACTCCGGCGAACACGGCTGCCAAGAGCACACTCGTCCTCATGTCTTCTATTATCATCGGAACCGCTGGACACATCGATCACGGAAAAACCGCGCTGGCTGGCGCGCTCACCGGGATCGAGACCGATCGCCTCGCCGAAGAGAAGCGCCGAGGCATCTCGATCGAGCTTGGCTTCGCACATCTCGATCTCGGAGGCGGCGTGGCCGCCGGCTTCGTCGACGTGCCCGGACATGAGCGCTTCGTGAAGACGATGGTTGCCGGTGTCACCGGCATCGACATCGTTCTGCTCGTCATCGCCGCCGACGAATCGATCAAGCCGCAAACGCGCGAGCACTTCGACATCTGCCGGTTGCTGGGCGTGCGCGCCGGAATTGTTGTGTTGACGAAACGCGATCTAGTCGACGCCGACATTCTCGAGCTTGTGAAGATGGAAGCCGAGGAGTTTGTCGCGGGCTCGTTTCTTGAGGGCGCGCCGGTCATCGCGGTGTCGGCGAAAACGGGTGAAGGTCTTGACGAGTTGAAAGCGGCGATGCGGAAGCTGGCTGTTGATAGCCCCGCGCGAACATCGAAACAACCAGTGCGATTGCCCATCGACCGCGCGTTTGCGATGAAGGGCTTCGGCGCTGTCGTCACCGGGACGCTGACGGCGGGCGCGATTCAACCCGAACAGGAACTCGAACTGCATCCGCTCGGCCGGCGACTGCGCGTGCGCGGCGTGCAGGTACACGGCAAGCCGGCGAAAGCCGCGCGCGCGGGTCAACGCACGGCCGTCAATCTGAGCGGCATCGATCACACCGAAATCGCTCGCGGCATGCAACTCGCCGCACCCGGTGTGTTGCGTTCGACGCAGGTGATCGACTGCCGGTTGACGTTGCTGCAGGGAGTGAAACCGTTGCACTCTCGCACGCCCGTGCACTTTCACGCGGGCACGGCGGAGGTGGTCGGCACGGCGCGGCCGCTAGGCGATGGCTTCGCGCGCATTCGATTGCGCGAGCCGCTGTTGCTGCTGCCCGGTGATCGCTTCATCGTGCGTAAATTCTCACCGGTCGTCACGATCGGCGGTGGTGAGGTCATCGAAATCGACCCACCTCGAAAGAGCCGCGTAGCTTCATTGGCAAGCGGTGATCGCGCGGCGATCGTCATGGGCGATGCGATGACGCGCGCGGAGCTGTTGTGGCGTTTGGGCGAACCGGCATCCCCAGGCGTCGAGATCGGCGAGTGGTGCGTGAACGCCGCTTGGATCGCGTCCGTTTCCGAAGCGCTCGAAAAGACGCTCGCGCAGTTTCATCGCGAGAAGCCGCTCCTGCCGGGCATGCCGCGCGAAGAGTTACGCACACGCTGCAAAATTCCGGCGCATCTGTTTGACGCCGTGTTGCAGCGGAACAAGAAGGTCGTCGCACAAGGCGAATTGGCGCGTTTAGCGACGCACCGCGTGCAGTTGCAGCAAGACGAGGAAGAGGCCCGCGCCAAGATCGAGAACGCGTTTCGCGCCGGCGGTTTGGCTGTGCCGGGACAACGCGAAGTGTTAGCCGCGTGCGGCGTCGACGGCACGCGCGCGGCGATCCTGCTCAACACGATGCTGCGGGAGAAGAAACTCGTGCGCGTGTCGATGGAACTTGTCTTTCACGCATCGGCAATCGAAGGATTGAAGACCTTGCTCGCCGCCAAAAAGGGCCAGCGCTTCAATGTTGGCGACTTCAAGGATTGGACCGGGGCGTCGCGCAAGTACGCCATTCCGCTGCTGGAGTTCCTCGATCGCGAACGCGTCACGCGGCGCGATGGGGACGACCGCATCGTCCTCTAACGCCCACCGAAAGACGATACGCTATTGCGGATGTCCTTAAGTTTCGCGATGCTCGCCGGCTTGGCCGCGGGCATGACGATCGGCTTCCTGCTGCCCGCCGCCGCGCCGTGGCTCGAACCCATCGGCGTGCTGTGGTTCAACGCGCTGCGCATGGTGGTGATTCCAATCGTCGCCGCGCAGTTGATCCTCGGCATCAACAGCAAAATGACCGAACGCGATGTCGGCACTCTCGGCGCCAAGGTCTTCGCGTGGATGGTCGGCCTGCTCCTTTTCTGCGGCACGATGACGGCCTTCACGACGAGCTTTCTCTTCCAATTCGCCCCGGCCGGCGCGCCATCTGGATTGAAGCCGCCCGCGCCAATCGCCGCCAACTTCGGCGATTGGTTCGCCGCGCTGCTGCCGTCGAATCTCTTTCAAGCCGCGGCGGAAGGCAAACTGATTCAGCTCATCTTCGCGTCGATCCTCTTCGGCTTCGCCGTCCGACGACTCGCCGATGACCGCCGCGCCGCGGTGCTCACCGTAATCGAGGCAACCAACGAAGCGATGTTGACGATCATCCGCTGGGCGCTGGTCATCGCGCCGCTCGGCATCGGCGCGATGGGTTGCGGGCTTGCCGTAAAACTCGGCAAAACGGCGGTCGGCGCGTTCGCCTTCTACATCGTCGCCTTCAGCGCGGCGGTGGCGTTCAATGTGATTTTCATCTACATTCTTGTCGCGACTCGCGTGAAGCTCTGGCCGTGGGCAAAGGCGATCGTCCCCGCGCAAGCGTTAGCGTTTGGATCGCTCTCATCACTCGGAACGCTGCCGCTGATGATCGACATCGCTCGTGACAAACTCAAACTGCCCGAGCCCGCCGTGCGTTTCTCACTGCCGCTGGCCGTCACGCTGTTTCGCTACTCGACCCCCGCGGCGCAAGTCGGCGGCGCCGTCTTCATCGCGCATCTCTACAACATCCCCATCACTCCGATGCACATCGCCTCATTGATTCCCGTCTCCGCGCTCCTCAGCCTTTCCGCCCCGGGCATCCCATCGAGCGGTCTGCTTGTCGCACTACCCGCGTTTCAACAACTTGGACTTCCCCCGGAGGGCCTCGCGCTCCTGCTTGCCGCCGATGCGATTCCCGACATGTTTAAAACGTCGGTCAACGTCACCGCGCACTTCGCGGTCGCCACGATCACGAGTTCGGTACACTCGAAAGTTGGCGGAAGCGCAGTTTGATCAGGCATATTTCGAGCGCATGGCGGCGCTTGAAGACGCGCATCCATGGACGCGTTCGATGCGGGCGTTGACACTTTCGCTACTCAAAGCCCACGGCTTGCGACAAGCGAGCGCCGTCCTTGATGCCGGCTGCGGCACGGGGCTCTTTCTCCGCGACTTCCGCGACACCTTCGCGCCATCGCTCGAGGCGGGCATTGACTTCGCCTGGCCCGCGCTGCCCGTCGCCGCGCATCGAACATCCGCCTTGTTGGCCGGCGCCTCGGCCGACGCGCTTCCCTTCCGCGACGGAAGTTTCGACGCCGTTCATTCCGCCGACGTTCTGCAGCACATGACAATCGCCGGCGCCTTGGAAGCCATGCGTGAATTCCGGCGCGTGCTGAAACCGGGCGGCTTGGCCGCCTTGCGCCTGCGCGCGACTCGGCGCTTAATTCCCAACGCTCCCGACGTCGACTTCGACCACGCATATAGCGAGACAAGCCTCAGGAGTGCTTTGTCGACAGCCGGTTTTCAAGTGTTGTTTCTACGGCGTGTCAACGTGCTCCCGTCGCTAGCAGCGGAACTGACCTATGCACCGCCCGATCCCGACGCACCCGTCAAAGGAATTGCGTTGCGCAGTGAAGGCGACGCGCGCGGCAAAGTGTTGTCTGCTTATCTTGCATTCGAACGCGGCTGGTTGCGAGCCGGGATGCCCACTCCAGGAGTAGGCCATACGCTTCTCGCAATCGCCAAAACCTGATGTAATAAAGCCAGGTCATTTATGAGAATACTGCTCGCCGTGCTCCTCGCCGCTACCGCCGCGTTTGCACAAGCCCCCGTCGTTTCCGGCCGCATCACGGACTCCTCCGGCGCCGTCGTCTCCGCCGCCCGCGTCGAGATGATCAATACCGCCACCGGCGTCAGAACCGTCACCGACAGCAATGCCGACGGCTATTTCACGCTGCCCCCAGTGCCGCCCGGCCCCTACAACATCGCGGCTTCATTGACCGGTTTCAAGGAAGCGCGCATCGAAGGATTCCGTCTGGAAATCGGCCAATCGCGCACCATCAATCTACAACTCCAGCCGGGCGAAGTGAAGGAGAGCATCACGATCAAGGACACCGCGCCGCTGATTACTTCCAATCGCGCCGATCGCGGCACCGTTGTCGAAAACAAGTTCCTCCTTTCAATCCCGCTTAACGTCCGCAACCCCTATCTCTTGCTCGCCAACGTCCCCGGCGTTACGACCGGCCGTCTCGCGGGCGACAACACCGCCAGCCAGTCGACAACCAACAACTTTCGCATCAATGGCGGCCGCGGTTCGACGAGTGAAATTTTGATCGACGGCGCGGCGAACACCGGCACCTACAACAACCAGGTCTCCGCCATGCCGCAGCTGGATTCTGTGCAGGAGTTCAAGGTCAACACTTCTCCCTACGCCGCCGAATTCGGCCGCACCGGTGGCGGCGTGGTGAGCTTCTCGATCAAGTCCGGCACCAACGAACTGCACGGCACCATGCATGAGTTCCTGCGCAACAGCGTGCTTGACGCCGCCGGCTTCAATTCCAATCGCGCGGGCCTAAGGCGCAAGCCGACGTTTCAACGGAACCAATTCGGCCTCACCTCCGGAGGGCCTGTGTGGATCCCGAAACTCTACAACGGCAAGAACCGCACGTTCTGGTTCTTCGCGTATGAAGGACTCCGCCAACGCAGCCTGAACCCATACACGGGCACCGTGCCAACCGCCCTCGAACGCACCGGCGACTTCTCGCAATCGCGCGACACCAACGGCTCGCCGTTTCTGATCTTCGATCCGCGCACAACGCGCCTCGACCCTGACCGCCCCGCCGGCACAACGCGCTATGTCCGTACTCTCTTTCCCGGTAACGTGATTCCACCCGCGCAGCTAAGCCCCATCGCGCGCGCGCTCATGCCCTACTATCCGGCGGCGAATCAGCGCGGCCTCGGCTCAAGCGACATCAGCAACTACTTCATCGCCGCCGCCAATGCGCTTGACGGTAACCGCGTGGATGGCCGCTTCGATCATCAGGTGAATTCCAAACACACCGTGTTCTTCCGCTACAACTGGTTCCAGAACATCAACGCGCAGCCGCTGGTATTCGGCCACGCCGCGTCGCCGGTCGAAACGCCGAACCGCATTCCGGGAATCAACTGGGTCGGCAATCACACCTGGACGATGGGCCCCGGCACGATCTTGCAGCATCACTTCTCGATGGCGCAAAGCGAGACGAACCGCACGCCCCTGACACTCGACTTCGATCAAACAACGCTCGGCCTTCCGCGTTCGCTCATCGACGGCCAGCGCGTAAAGTACTTCCCCGTGTTCTCGACATCCGGCCTCACGCAAGTGGGACCCACCGGCACCGGTTACAACGCGGTGAAATCGCGTACCTGGCAGTACAACGCTTCGCTAACGTTGTTGCGCGGGCGCCACACGATCAAAACCGGCTTCGACACGCGCCGCTATCCGGTGTCGATCGATCAGTCGTCGCCGCTGTCGATCAGTTCCAGCGGTGCATTCACCGCGGGCCCGAATCCGCAGGCGGCAGCGGCTCGCACGGGCCGCGGTCTGGCCGATCTTATGCTCGGCGTCTCCGGCGTTTCCTACACGCTTCGCCCTCTCGAACTCCACCGCCATCCCTACTACGCCGGCTACGTGCAGGACGAATGGAAACTCACGCAGAGTTTGACGCTGACCTATGGCATTCGTTACTCGCTCGAACTGCCTCGCACCGAAGACAACAATCGCTACGTCTTTCTCGACCGCGATTCCACCAGCCCGCTCGACGGCAAAGTTCCGGGCATCACAGGCTTGCGAGGCGGCGTCGGTTTTGTCGGCGTAAACGGCGTCGGCCGTCGCACACAACTTGCCGACAAACAGAACTGGGATCCGCGCATCGGCCTCGCCTGGCAGTGGAATCCAAAGACGGTGATCCGCACCGGCATCGGCGTGTTTACCTCGTCGATCGCGCCGAACACCGATAACTCTCTCGGCTTCTCGCGCGCAACATCTTCGCTTGTCGCCGAACCGGATGGCGTCACACCGCTGTTCAATCTCGGCAACCCGTTGCCCGGCGGCTTCATCGCCCCGACCGGCAATTCGCTGGGCCTCTCTACAAACCTCGGACAAGGCATTTCCGGACCAATCCGCCAACAGCGCCTGCCCTATCAGACGCAATGGACTTTCGACGTGCAGCGCCAACTGCCGTGGCAGATGGTGGTCGAGGTCGGCTATGCGGGTAACGCCGGCATCGCGCTTCCGATGCCCGTTCAATTCAATCAGCTTCCCGACTCCGCTCTCGCGCTCGGCACGCAATTAAACGCGACTGTTCCAAATCCGTTCGCCGGTGTGATCACCGATCCGACGTCGACGCTCTCGCGCGCAACCATCCAGCGCGGCCAGTTGCTCCGTCCGTTCCCGCACTTCACAGGAGCCTCGGGCGCGCAAGTGCCTACAGGCCATTCGACGTATCACGGCCTGCAAACCCGCGTTGAACGCCGTTTCGCCGACGGCTTCGCGCTGCTGTTCGCCTACACCCACTCGAAGCTGATCGACAACGTCGGCGACTTCGGCGGCTTCCTAGGGCCGACGCCAGCGCCGATCAACAATAATTGCTACGCGTGCGAGCGTTCCGTGTCGTTCTACGACATCCCCGACGTCGTCCGCGTGAGCCTGCGCTACGAACTGCCCTTCGGCGTCGGCAAGCCGAAGCTGAACCGCGGCGCGATGGCGCGAATCGCCGGCGGATGGTCCACCGGCATGTACTTCACCTGGGACAACGGCACACCCGTGCAAGTCACCGGACCGAACGATTCGAACTCGTTCGGCGGATCGCAACGCCCCGACGCCACCGGCTCGCCCGCCGCCTTGTCGGACATCCAACTCGTCGACGGCGCCAACTACTTCAACGCCTCCGCGTTCCGCCGCGCGCCGCAATTCACCTTCGGAACGGCCTCGCGCAATCTCTCCGACGTGCGCGTTCCCGGCAACAAGAACTGGGATCTGCTCATCGAGAAGCGCATTGCGGTCAACGAACGGATAGGCATCGACTTCCGCACGGAGTTGTTCAACGCCTTCAACAAC
>Ga0169931_10007778_pt1 | contig 15805 bp, 9 predicted proteins | sample Kivu_15m_20L_FD_129675 | JGI IMG/M metagenome (GOLD analysis project Ga0169931, IMG submission 129675) | Freshwater microbial communities from Lake Kivu, Western Province, Rwanda to study Microbial Dark Matter (Phase II) - Kivu_15m_20L... | ecosystem: Environmental > Aquatic > Freshwater > Lake ... | reverse complement strand
CCCCCAACCCCAACCCCAACCCCAACCCCAACCCCAACCCCAACCCCAACCCCTTAAATAGTTATATTAATGAAGTAATTTATACAAAGACGAAATGATCAGTAAATATTTTAAACAAAGATGCATGCTATGATAGATCAATTTCAGTACTAGATTTTGTTAGCTCTCATAAATGCTTTTTCGAGTTCTTAGCGACTCAAGAATCCATCGTTATTTTTGTCGATTGACAATATGAATTACAAAATTTACAGGTCTGATGGATTGTGGTTGCTGCTCATGTGCAGAAGAGAAGATTCGAGCAGTTTTCTAACTTCTTTCCGGTCGAGAAGATTGTCCTTGTTGGCATCGTAGTTCTTGAAAATATAGTCGACTGCCTGCTTTATTTCTCCCTTGTTGTACCCCAGCTCGTGATTTTCCTCGTAAGCTTTGTGCTGTGTGTGCTTGGAGTACAGGGAAGAAAAAGAACGCTAGTGCTCAGGTCTAGCTACGGGCTTTGGACCACTAGTGGGCGACGCAAGTCTGTTCATCGAACTTACAGTTACCTTTGGCTGCTGTTGCTGCTGGTTAGTATTTTATGGTTTGGGTCGATTGCTGTACATTTGTTAATTTTATACACTTTTTATACTCAGCGCATCTAACTCCATTTTATTCTATATCTATCATAATGAATCTATAAGTTAAATTAAAAATTTTAGCAATTTGAGCTTAATCGTTGATTTATCTAACAAAATGAATAAAAACATGTCAATAGGTATCATTTGAAGCCCCAGAATCGAGGGTCTTTTTGTTAAGTGACTTGATTTACTGCAAAAACCCATGTAAATGCGCAGTTGACTTACAGATTGACGCTCCATTGCTCGTTAGTGTTTGGATGTTTGTACTCTTCTATTTCTTGCCCCACTTTGTTGCTGTAATTTTCTTGCTGATTGTGACTAGTAAGAAGAGTCAGCTCATGCAGCCTAACTCCACTAAAGTCAACTGCTGCTTGCTGCTTTTTCTTTGTTGTGTTGCTGAGAGTCACCACCACGCAGTTGCTACTAGGTTCATAGCTTAGATATTGGCTTACATTTTTGTTTTGATCAGTAGAGTTCACGCTTTTGTTCAAGTCAGAAGTGCTGGGTGTATCTAGATTCAGATTCTATAGGCTAGAAGATAGTAGGTTAGGCGTTTGGTCAGTATGGATTCTTTCGAAGCGAACTGTTTAGCTTCCATAAAAAGCAAGGTAGAAATTTTGATCGCCGCCTTGCCAACTGGCAGCCACAAATACAGTGTAGTCACCGGCTACCAAGTTGACTTATAAATCAGTGTTTCTGGAGTTAAAGCTGAATGCTGAATATAAAATGTCGTACCACCGTTGACGAATGTCGTGTAGCCATCTCTCTCGTTACGCTGCAAGATGATCCTGAGCGGAGCGTAGTCGTATTTCGAAGATTTAGGGAAAAATCTACGGTCCCACTGGCTGGCACTGATAAAGCCGTGGGCATCTTTGTATAAAGTGAAGTTGTAAGTCGAGTAAAATCCCAATTATGTCTGGCTTGGACAGTACTGGTGAAGTAATTAGGGTTAATCTAGGCAATCAACACATGACTTAAGTGCTCTTTAGCTTGACTTGAAGATAATTAAAAAATTCCGTCAGAACTAATTGAAATCTTGTTTTTTTGTTACAAAGCACCAAAATTGTTTCTCAAAGAAAGGCCTCCTTTGTGACTGATGGCAAGCACAGAAAACGAAATATTAGGATTTAGTCCCAAATCAGTGATGCTTTAATTGGGTACAGCCATAACAACTTGTCCAGCAGCTAGTGCTTTCGTTACTTTTGTTTCAAATTCTGCCGAATCGCTGAATAAAATACACTCTACGTGGCTATCGATCTGACAGGTGCACCCGTAAGATCCCTTAAGTAGCTTTCTCGTGGCTCTAAAGCCCCGAAAACTCCGTAAGAACCGAATATTTTTGCATATGCTTTTTCAATCAGAGCTGGACTCAGCTCGAAATCAGATTCTGGACAACTAATTATGCCTGCATTTTAATCGTCTATAAAGGGCAGAGAACTGTCGACAGCTATATACCTCCAGACTGAATTTACAAACAGTCTTATGAGATAAAATTTATTGTTATTTACACGTTGATCTTCGATGATTCTTTTGATATTGGCTTCGTTTTCAGCAAGAGCACTCAGGGTACTGACGAAGTGTGATGAGCTCAGTGCTCCTGGCAGCAGATCATTAGGGTCGATGTACTTGCCGAAACTGACTGTCTTAGCTAACTAAGAAGGTTGCTTCCAAACTGAAGGCTTGCCTTTGAAGACTATTCCAAGTGAGCTCGAAACTGCAGGAAATTCATAGTCTTTATAGTTGAGAATATTGAGTTTACGTTGACGAGCACGATCCGTCTAAAAAGGTCTAACTACGTCCAAAGCGCTGTTTTGATTTAAGTTTAAGGTTGCAAAATTATAATCGTCGGCCACTTTAGTGCCTTTTCGAAGAAAGGAAGGAAGATGGAAATCGCTGCGAATAGGGTAGGGGTGAATTTTATCAAGGAATATCACTGATTAGTACTTTGTTGGTTGAGGTGGAATCATTTTGGGAGAAGTAGGCTCACTCACTGGCTGAGCAGCTTTAGGGGTGACTGTTTTAGCTCCCTTATTTCCTATCCCATAAGGATTGCCTGGAACTGCGATAACCATTCCACCTTCTTTTTTTGTATTTTTGGGGCTGCCTGAAGCCTGCTTGTTGCTCTGATTTGCCTTATTTACTGATGCTGATTAATTTTTGCTACGGTCGGCTAAGTCAGGTTGAACTGCATCGACCACTACAGGTTTATCGGACGGTTGCTATTGTTTTTTATCAGCGCTCTATACTTTCTTCCTGCGCGAGGAAGGCATTCCACCCCCAAAAAGCATTTCGTCAAGGTCTTTTTCGAAGTTGCCTCTCTTTCGATTGGCATCAAGACCTACGTTACTTTTAAAATACTCTGGTATTCGTACTCGTATGTTTGTTTGTCATCGTCGTCGATGTGTAGTCCCCTCCGCATCAGATTATTTCCTAACATACTATATCTTAATAAAATATTAAACAGAAACTCACACTACGCCTTCTAAACATCATCAGCTCCTTCTTTTTGATAAAAGAACTCTTTGATGTAAATATTAGCTTTATTAAATTGAACTTCAAAATAAACAAAAATATTCTTAAAAGTGTTGGACTATAATAATTATAAAACGATTGGACTATTCTTTACATAGAATATAGAATTTTATTGAAATTATATGTTTTTTAAAAATATTTTTTCGAGCTTGCGTTCTTATTTAATTAATAGCTTTTGATCGATAAAACGCAGTTTTTTTAATTGCTTTACCGTTACTTTATATTTTATATTTTAGATTTTCTATTAATACATAATTCTTCTAATTTATGGGCAACAGCTAACCTCCTTCCCTACCCCTTAACTCACCTCTTTCTGTCGAAAAAAGCTAGCTTTCTTCCATTCCACACAGTGTGCCTCAGAATACGAACTCTAAGTCTACTAATCGTGAACATAATTAGGACTCAAAAAAAAGGTTTTCGGATAGCTTATTTACGGATGAGGGCTGTAATATTGCAGAGTAAGAAACATCGAGTCATCTCTAACAAAAAATGAACCGGATCAACGGATTCAGAAATTCTTTAGTAGCCTCTAAAAATTTAATGCAGATGAGCTACTCTTCAGTACTTGGAAATTTAGTTCTTGCGGACAAACAAAACGAACAAACAGCCAACATAAGACAGGGAAATTAAGAAAAAAACATAATAGCACATGGTGACACAAGAACAAGCAAAAAAACACACCGCAGGTCTACTGAACAAGTTTTACAAAATAGAGAAAGGAAGTTGACTAGGTAGTCATCAAGAGCAAGCAAATAAAATAATTGTTATTAGGGTTAAGGTGAGGCAGTGCATTACTCGTGCGAAAAATTAGTGGTGAAGGGCGAATAGGGACAAGGTAGGAAGCATTTTGAGTTGGTGCAAGTAGACCCGATGAAGTTCGTAATCATGAAAACAACTCCCATCTTAGACGACTACTTTTTACTATAAGATATAGGTTCTGGAAGTTTTGGACAAGTTTTCAAGGCTCAACTCAAGACCACAGGTGAGATACGGGCTGTTAAACAAATCGACAAGCAGAGACTTGACCAAAGCGAGAAAATGTTTATAAAAAATGAGTTTTAGCTACTGAAACGACTAGACCATCCCAACATAATTAAACTTTACGATATCTATGATGACACTGATGACCTCTACGTGGTCACATAACTCTGTCAGGGCGGCAATCTTCTAGGTCTTGTAAATTCTCAGGTAGCAATGAATGATCAAATTCTGCGAGTAGTAATGCAACAGGTTTTTAGTGCAATCAAGTATATGCATAGTTTTAATATTGTTCATCGTGATCTTAAGCTGGAAAACATTATGTTGGTAGAAAAGTATTCATATAAGAAACCTAATCACTTGGACCTGAAGATTATTGATTTTGGGACAGCTCTAGACCTTTAAAAGACTGAAAATCGGACTGCGTAAGTGATGGGCACTCCGATATACATGCCACCTTAAGCACTGAGCTCTAACGGCTATAACGACCTACCTTGGGATATTTGGAGTCTAGGAATCATGATGTACATAATGTGCACCAAAAAGCTTCCCTATGTATACACTGACCAGGACCACTTGTTCAAACTGATCAAGCGAGGCAGCTTCAACCTCGAAAGTACCTCAAAAGTCACTTAGAAATAGGCAACGTGAGCGTAGAGCTCAAAGAACTTATTATGGAAATGCTCAAAAAGGATCGTAGGCAGCGATTAAAAGCCGCTGATATTTTTGATAACGAGTGGTTAAAGAAGTAAGCCGAAGCAAAGGTGCTAGCTCCTCGTACTCGACAAAAAACAATGATGCATATGCAAAAATACGATGTAATTGTAGTTTTACTCAGGTCAAGAATAATTTCATTTCAATCATCTAAAGCTTCCTTGTCAACCGCAAAGTTTGCCAAGAAGAAAGACAGAAAATCGCTGCTATATTCTCAACCATTGATACCGATCACAGCGGCTTTATCGAAATCAATTAACTCAAAGGATTGTGGTAGCTTAACTCAGCCAGCTATTCGTAGTCAGAAGTCTAAGAAATCTTCAAGACGATCGACAAGAATAAATCCGGCAAAATCGATTTTAATTAGTTCATCACTTCGATGTACAATCGTCAAGAACTTTTCAATCAAAAACATCTTGAATAAGCTTTCGATTTCGTTGATCAAGATCAAAATGGTTGGATCTCCATTACATAGATAAGAGACTTCCTCAATGGGGCCGAAAATGAAGAAATACTAAGGATTTTCAGCGACATTGACAAGGACCATAATGAAAAAATCAGCAAAGAAGAGTTTGTTAGCTACTTAGCAGTTTTCTCAACTTGAAAAACACATAATTATTTGTATAGTAGTTATGTTGATTATCAATTCATGTAAAAATCTTGCAATAATTTTGTTGAAAAAAGACTTAGATAAAATAAGATTTTCACTAAATTTGACTTAACGAATCATACTTGCGGGTTGAACTGACTGCCACTCAGGTTGATTTTGCTAGGGTCGAATGGTTGTCCTTTAAAAGGTGAGCCCTCTGCGTCCCAGGCCAGTTTAAGGGCTTAAATTTGTTTTTCTTCTTCAGAAGTTGGCAGTCCCATTTGTTTCCTCTGCTGCTCGTACATGATCTTCCTTATAGCACCCTGAGTTTCTTAATCAAAATCTTGAAGCGGCTTTGTGTTGCTAACTTTCGACGTATCTATTTCTGGGTCTCCCTTGAATACTGTAGCCCATATCTTTTCCTCAGCTTTTTCAAGATTCATCGTTATGAAAGATCGATTCCCGCTACGCTAGATTTTCCAAACAGACTCAGATGAATTTATCCTTTAGTATAACTAACCGTTGACAATCGTCTCCCCACTTTTTTTGGTAATATTTATTTTATCGCTGCCGAGCTCAACCTTTATCTAATTTTATCCATTTTTACTGTTTTTGATGTAATCTAAGGTGAAATTTATATAGTAACTTCGACCTAGCGAATCTCCTGGCTCCAGCTGTACTTATCGTTCTTACCTCCATTGTAAGTACTTATCACTGCCTAGGACTTCATCTCGCTTGTTTCACTAATAATTTTGTTGTCTGATTTTTATGATTTTTCCTACTCTTTAGGCCCTTTTTTATCTTAATTCTTTGCTTCTTTTTTATCTGAAACTCTATATACTTTGTTACTTTACACTGCTGTTGCTTTCTTATCCTACTGAATAGGCAAAACAGACTTGTTTAGTTGCGATATTTGTTTTGTTTGAGCTTGTTTTGCCTTGAATTATTCTAACTTTTTGTTAAAATCTTCTGGTGACTTCTGTGGAACTTTTTTATAATGTTATTTCTGGAATTGATCCATAATACCATAAATCTATGTTGCTTGATGATTACCATTTGCTTATTGTATCCGGGCGGGAATCCCATTTTGTCGCCAGGGTTGCACTCATAAAAGAAATCAGTTTTGCGAAAAAGGAAGCTGAAAAAGGATTTGACGAAGCCTTAGATTCCTCCAACTTAACGGCAAATTGTCAAGTAAAACTCATCGAATCGCTATTGGCTCATTTTAAGATTTCAATATATATTGAGCTTATATCTAGAATCGTTATAAATATTGATTAAATTATCAAGTCAAATATGATCAAGATTTTCAGGCTTTTTCACTTTTATGCGGCGATTACCTTAGAATCATGACTGCATCACCGTACCTGTATATTTGTAGTTGGTTGAACAGGCGCAAAGTTTCGACATATTCTTTGATGTTTAACGTGTCTTTATATTCTTCTCTAAATATTTCAAACACTAAGCTCTTGAGAATACGCTACTCGGTACGATCTTTGGCAACTCCATCCATAAGTCTGAACTACCCTAACGACAGCTACTGACGTTAGAAGTTACTGCCGGTGATGTCTGGCTCGTTTGCCCTTAACATCTGTTCGTAGGTATTGATTGATTCTTCCTGCATGGTTCTGGTGTTCCACATGAGCACTGCGAAAGCAATTTATCGGAAACTAAGGTAATCGTCTGTCACCAGAAACTGTTGTACGATGTCTAGCTCCAATTTCAGATATTCTTCATCTAATAATTTAGATTTCTTGCGCTTTTCCATGTATGTTCTGAACAGTCCAAAGGGTATTCTTCCGAAGCTGGCCAGACAGCGAATTTATTCCATAAAAACAACAAAAGATAATATTTTGTACTTACTTGTATGGGTTTAACCCAAGATAGGCAAGCGACTTGCAAGCAGTCCTGCCAAAGGTTTTAGATGCTCAGTGATGTCCCGCACAATCAGATCCTTGACTGTTGATTTTTTGGCTTCCAGAATGTTTTTCTTGATATTTTTATAAATATCATAAACGAACTAGTTTTAACTTTTGATTCCTTGAATAATCCAGTCGTCCATTTTGTTAGTCAAAATCGTAAAGTAGCAGTGGTACTCCAAGTAGTATTCTTTCGCTTTCTAACAGATCAGTCTTACTCGTTAGGTTAGAATAGCTCGTCGACGTTCAATGAGCTCTGCAAGTAGACCCTCAAAATAACTGTTTTTAATCAATTTGAATTTTTTTTCTTGTTCTTCATAGCAACTTAAGTACTTTTGAGCCACTATGGTAGCTAATCTAGGCAAGCGAAGGTCTGGCTAGCGTAATATTCGAGCCTTTCACTGCCAAGCGTAGATAAATTAAAGCTTTTTATCGGCTATTTTGAAGGAGGAATTCCTAGTACCAAGTATTCAGTATGTATTTCTTCTTTACTACCCTCTGCAGCTTTTACCACATTATACACGAAAAAGATCAAATTTGTAATCAGATTCAGCTCGTTTTGCATCAGTTTCTTCGCAGTTTCAATCAATTTTTAAATATGACTGTTCAAAAAATCTGAGCCTATTGTCTTAGTTCGCTGACTAATAGCTTAGTTTTTCTTGCCTTAAAGCGAAGCCCAAAGTCCGTCGTAAACTTAGTCCAGCTTAGAAACTAGATGCCTAGAGGCCTAAGCATCTCGAACTATACTAGTCTTTTCTGAGAGTAGCTTATTGTAATTTTATTGGAAGTTCAAAATTTTGCCCTAAATTAAGTCAAAATTACTGCTTTATCGTCAGGTCTGATGATGATGTTCACAAAGGTTTGTTGAGTTGCCTTAAGAGCCTTGTCGAAATCATCTCTGTTTCTGTCGAAAACAGCAAAAACTCCACTTACTTTGCTTATGTATTAACTGTAAATTTAGTCAAGTTTGCTTCCGAGTCTTACACAAGATTCTGCTGAGATAGTCAATAATGAAGACTACGCGTCTTGTCTAATTTCGTTTTCTTGTTGAAGCTAGTTCAGCAAAGTTTTCGAAACAGCTTATTTTTATACTTATCCTGAAACAGCATCATCGTTAATAGGTTTTTTTTATTCTTAATCGATATGTTTATTAGTATGTCCAGCATGAGACTGCTCATGCTCTGACTGCTTCAGTCGACTTTCTCTTTCTAACTACAATTAAGCACGGATTCTCTAGTACTGAGAGTCAAGATGGGTCTCTACTAATTTAGAGATAGCATCCAAACACTATTGAAGACTATTCTCATTTCTTACTTTTTGATAGGCCAGGCTCTTACTGCGTTCATCTCCGAACACTTGATAGTAGTTTTACAGCTAACTGTAGTCAACGTTACTAAGATCGTTGGACTAAGGTTGTCTGGACCGCAGAATATCTTAGCTGACCTCGAGCTGAATCATCAGATCAAAGGCCCCTTTTTAAAGAGCTAAAGATTTAATTATTTTGGGCACTTAGACTACACTCTGGATACGTTCTTTCAGCGACTCACCTTCAACGTTTACTCTTTATTAGAAAGATATGAAACTATTTAATGCCCTTTAGATCTGCTTTGCATCGTCTACTGTAAAGCTACTGAGATCGACTATAAATCCTTTAGTGTAAAAATATTTTCTTTCTACTGGTGGATCCTCCTCAGATGCTGGTTTTTTGCTATCTTTCTTGCCTTTCTTCTGCTGCTACTAAAAATCTTTTAATGCTTTTGCGTGTCTCTACTGTTAAGCTACTTTTGAATCTTCAAACTACCTAAGGATCTAACTTCCAGCCTTATTCTGAAAATTTTGGCGTAATTTAAATTAAATTGCCTGAATAAACTGCAGAATAGTTGCTTCTTAAGCTGAACTGATTGTTTTTAAAAGCTTTTAGCCCCACTGCTTTAAAGCTATTTTTTCAGGACTTTCTTATTACACTTTTTTAGGGTCTTTTTTCTTCTTAGGGTCCTCAACTACTGGTTCCTTGTTCAGCTAAATTGCCTAACTTATAACATTTTTCGGATTAATTAGCAGAATTTGATATTTTTCAGCTAATTTCTAGCTTAAAGCAGTTTTTCCAGAGCCTTTGTTTCCGATACAGATTATTTTAAGAGGCATATATAAAGGAATGTCAGATTTTTAAGGTTTTTCGTTCATAGGGTATGCTGTTTCTATGATCCGTTTTGTTAAGTTGCTCAGCTATACTTTTTTGTCCTGCAAAGGTGCTTCAGGCTACCAAAGTCCAGTTCCTCGAACGTAATCTTTGGCCTTGTCTTAGTAAGACTAGTCTATGAAAACTGATTTATCTTTAGATTTGACCTAGATAGCTTTGTACTGAACGAAGGCTTGCTGAAGATGTTGCCACTACCTAAAATTGAAACCACCTTTGTTTTTATAATCATTCTCATATTATATGGTGACTCCAAGCAGGGCCTGGAGAACTACCTCAGCAATGGCTCTTTGTTATTTTTGTTTTTTCTCCAGCCTGACAACCTCCGCCTAAAGATACTGAATGTTGGCTTTGGCAAACTGCTACTATCTCTCATTAGGGTCAGTTTTTGGAGGAGGAAGCTCCTGAAATACTCTATTTTTTCTTTTTTCGATTATTATCTGTCTCTAAGCTTTCTCACGGTTCAAAGTCTTCTGGATCTAGATGCATTTTTAATGGTGGCTATTTATTTTTTGTGCGTAGTCCTATACCAGTTGATTTTCATTCCAGATGGCTTCGGCCTTAAGATTAGCTATCTTGCCGTCAACATTCTTTTTGTTTTCTCTTTTTATTCTCTACTTTTTGTCTATTTTATGCTGTTTGATATTGTCCTTAATTCTTTCCATAACAACTTGACTGTTAAACTTGTCTTCAGTCTGGGGACGCACCCTATCTGGATCGTGCTAGAGTTCGATACCTTGTCTGATGCAGTTGAGCTCAAATGCTTCGAGTCCTTATTTTACAAATCTGACCTCATCATCTCTGAGACTCTGCTGGAATTTTTGTTTCTTTTCTTAAAGGAAGCTCTTAAGTTTATTGTCTTTTTCTATTCTGGCTAGCTTCACTTGCTAGGTTTTCATGCAAATGTCCTGGACCCTACGTTCGTGTTCCTTAGTAAACTAGTGATTTATGCGGGTCTTATTGATTTCAAAGAGTCGGTGCTCTTCGATCATTCTGCGATTGTCGTCTAGCTCCTTACGACGTTACTATAAAGCCATGATTTCATGCTTAGTCTTTATTTACCTGTATTTTTCAAGCTTGCCCTCTATATCCTGTATCTTTTTAGGCAGTTTTCCGGTTTGAGCCATCTTGGAGCCCATCAGAATGTCTTTCTGTCTGGTTTCGAACAACTTTTCTTACTGAGGCTGTATTTTGCTTGCGGAAGAGGCAGCAATTCGCTTGAAAGTCGCCTCTCTTTTATTATTATTGTACTCCTTACAGCAGTCACGAATGGTTATAAGCAACTGCTAAGTGTTGTAGAGTATGTTTTGGATAGGAAACTCTACTTTGAAATTTTCGTAAAGCAAATCGCGAATGTTTTTGAAGTTCTGAAAGCGGATAGCCATGTCTTTAGTATTCTTAAACTTTCGACCTCGAGCTAAGTTAAGTCGGTCAAAGATGAGTCCTAAGTAGTAGCCACTCTATAGGTCAGCTGTATTAGTGACGGTGCTGCCAAGTTTGAGAGTAGAGAGCCATTCGCAAGTCTCAGCGTCTATCTAACTCATAATAAGTTTTACAAATATTAATAATAGTCACTATAGAATGGAATCAGTACTGTACGTTAAAGTAAATCATCACTATATGTAAAATACTTTATAAGAGCGATTGTATCTTAATCTTCCAAGCAGTAATCGAATATTACCCTAGAACTGGGCTTCAAAAAGTGCATGTGGTATCTCTACTTACAAATCATCCACTGAGTTTTCTTTGTCGATCTATGCTATTTCAAGCACTATGTGTTGTGCTTGCATCGAAATTTTGAGTTATACCTCGATGCCCTCGATAGCATAAGGTCTTCTTTTAGAGTAGTAATTAAGTAGATCCTGATTGTCACTTTTTTTATTCTTTTACACTCTAGTTGCGTGATCATAATCGAGAAAAGCAGCACTGCGACTATTCTGACTATTTTTTACCATCTTTCTGTTTTTGACATCAAAATTTGTATTTTTTGCTTCAAGACTTTTGCTATTATGTTGAAAATTACTGTTTTTTTAGATATTTTAGATATTTAAGCTATTTTAATCGACGATTTTGTTTTATTGGATTTGTCTTCTGCTCGAAAGTTACTTTATTTGGCTCTTAGAAAGTTATTTCAGCTGACTACTCGGCATATTTTTCATTTGATACTTGAGCTGATTGTTGGGCATGTCAAACTGCATCACAATAGAGTTACTTTCATGACTGTTTTGTTGGGTCGATAGCTCTTGTAGTTGAAACGAGATATAGTGTTGATATATTTTTAAGTTTCTTTACGTTCTTCGCGCAGTTTATCAGTTCCGATCATTGGTTTGCTCTGTTTCAGTCTCCTCAATAATCCTTCGTTTTCGATTCGTATTCTGTGCTATTCGTAGTATTTTTTGCGAAAAGACGGAGCTAAAGAGCTACCTACTCTCGAAGTGCTCAACTTATGATTGCTGCGTTCTGTCAGTTTCTTCAGAAGGGACTTGTTTTAAAGTTAAATGGCTAAGGATTCATTGAAATTGACTCTGCGGGTGGTGGGAATATGATTATGAAAGGGTCTGGAGCTGATGGTGGGTTTACAAGTGATTATGCGATCCTAATGTTTGATCCAGTTGCGGCGCAGCTACTAAAAAGTCACCAATCGGCTCGATGTGGGTATCTCTCTGTTCATTTAGAATAACTAAAAATAGTAAATCGAACAGCCACCGTAGAATAATCATTATTATTTAGATGATCATAAATTAATGCGGAAGTTTTGATTGATAGATAAAGACAGAATCATAAAATGTTGCCTTGAAAGTTGAGTTTGTTCGACGTATTTGAATCTAAGTCTAATAAATTAGAGCTATACTTGCTATTTTTCTTGTCTTATATTTACAACAAATTAGAATTTTGAGACCCAAGCTATTCTTTTCTATTGTCAGAATATTCCTTTGATTTCGCTTGTCCTGGTCCGATTATTGCCTTTTTTATCTAAAGTTTCTTTGGCTTCTAACTGTTCTTTTACATGTAGTCCTTTAGGAAGCCTTTGGAAGACTCTTGGTTATACCCAGGATCTACAAAAGTTGGCTTCATTACCTGCTGTTCCCTTTATCGCTATATTCCTAAAAGGTTGAGAACACTAATGACTATTTTGCGGTAGCCTTCTGCGTTATCCTAGGGCTCTGGACAGTCTTAAATGTATTTCGAAAATTTCTTGAAATATTCTGAATATTAATTTTCTTTTTTTGACAAAAAATCCATAGTATAAAGCGCTTTAGCCTTGATCTGAAAGGGGTAGTTGACCTCGAGCTTGCTGATCAGCAACGAGCCTATGATGCTTACTTCCATTCCTTTGATTTATTTAGCAAAACTGGCTAGAGATGTCTAGCTAGGTTTGATTCTAATGCCTCCTGGCTGTAGGAGATCTTAGACTAGTTGTTTTTCACATTATCTGAGTTTCAACGCACTTACATATCATTTTTTTCGTTTAGAGCATCCCAGTTTAAGAGATCTGTTTTCAAAACATTAGCTTTTTAAATATTTTTGTCTTTAGACTCGCTTACGTTGCCGACTAACTTTTCTTTTTCAGCAGAAGGGGCAGAATATGTAAAATCGAGTATATTGAGTGAGGCTGACTGAGTTATGGCAGACTGTTTGAGTTCAGATGGTGTTTACTATTCGTCTTCCCAGCCTGAGTAGGATCTCTTTTACCTCCGAGAATGCGCTTGGGTTTGGCTGTTTGAGTATTTTTGGGTTTATTAAGCTGTGATGAGTGCTTGTTAAGAAACATCAATTGTTAGATTATATATTAAAAAATTATGAAAAAAGCTGCAACATTTTGAGCAATACAAAAAAATATATCTTTTTTTATGTAAAAATGTCTGGAATTAAAAGTTATGATATAAATTTTTCATTTTTAACTAATGGCATCTAAAAATATAATACAACTTAATAACTAATGAGAGAATCTTCACAATGGAATAGCACCATAAGCCCATCTAATAGTCGAACTTTCTCTCAAGATGGCTACACAGTGCCTCAGCGCAGTCACTACCCCAACGAAGAATGGGAGGGTCAGCACAGCCATCGATTTCCCAAAACTAAATCTATCAGACCCAAATATGATCTCATCTCGAACAGTACTTTTTTAACAAGTAGACTTCGATATGCCAGATCAGACACCTGTCCATGGCAGAACACACATATTAACCTAACAGCTTCCAAAATGCACCGCCCCAATACTCACAAAGCAAAACACCATAGCTTTAATCGTTGAGATCATCGGTAAGCAGAGTCCCCTAGCACTGGCATCTTAGAGCAAGCAAAATGCGAACAATTTTTTTTACGCCCACATAACATCATCCCAGATATGAACGAAGACATCTGATGTAACCCAAACAGAGTCATCACATTTAGGCTAAACACACTTTGCCGGAGGTTAATCCAGGCGTGAAAATCTATGTATAAAAGGCAGCAACGATGAGTAAAGAATACAGTGTTTAAGAGAACATGCAGCGAAAGACGAGGGTTCAGTCTGACTGGAAGGCCAACTACTACAAAGGAGTGCCTCTCTACAAACAAATTTGATTAATATAATAAGTAAAGTGAAGCTTTAAGGCTAAACAACATGAACTAATCAATAAAATAAGTAAAATCCGATCTAATTTTTAAATTAAAAGTACTTAACTTAAGCTAAATACATGTTTTTTTCATCTTTTCTAATAAAAAAGAAAGCAATTAACTTTAATTTATAACTTTTTGATGTATTTTTTGATTGGTTTAAACATTTTTGAGTGCTTATAATTTTATTGTATCATGTAGAATCCTGAAGGTGGACTTCACACTATCGATGCGGCTACTATTTATAGTTACAACAAGCACACTAACATTCCCTGGAACGTAACAGAGTACCATACTCCACGTGAGTAGATGGACGTTGAGTTGTAAATAAAAAAGAGAAAATGGGCTTCGCAGAAAAAGGGCGAAAAGGATACCAAATATGTGACCAAAAGAGGCTTTTACATGGACTATGATCTTAAGGTAGCCAAAGGAGTTCCCTCAGGGTGTGATCATGGCGCCCAGAAAGAATGGTAGTTCAAAAAATGGCAGAAAATAGCCCCTCGAATCAAGGTGGATCCCAAACTAATCAAAGAGACCTACCTGGATCATATATAGATTGATCAGCTCAAAAGAAAAGTTCCTGGAATCTGCACTTACAGCCTATAAAAATCACTTAAGCAAAAGGATCTCGAGGTTTAAGAGCTGAAGAAAAAAAAAGTTTTGCAGGGAGAAAAACATATATACTTTCAAAACACTGAAGAACTGGCAGCGTCAGTCCCAGGACCAGGCAACTACAGTCCTCATATGCCTCATAGTCCGCATCGTCTTGATAAAAGTGATTATAAATTTTGGGTCGAAAAACACAAAAAAGAAAAGGAAAGAGATTCAAAAAAAGATGGCTAAAAACCATCTTCTTGCTCGCACAGCCCCATGAACATGACTTTATCAACCTTTGACCGAATCGCAGCCTAGAGCAAAAAACCTTCAAAAAAGCTTTACCTAGGTGGAGACACCCGTTTTGAATACAATAGACCTAACAAGAAGAAAATCATATAGACAAGGCCAGCTCCAGCAACATACAATACTCTATACCAGTGGAGAAGCAAAGATAGCAGTCCCAAGAAGGCACTCTGGAACGATATGGTCTATCGAGGACATTCCATGACCATCTACCACTGATACACCTTGAATCATCATTAATAATATTTATGAAGAGATTTATAAAGATAGATTCACCACTTATGGCCAGCCACACTTTCAGAGGAAAACTTAAAACAGGATTAAAAAGATGCCAGGCCGAGTCATTGTCTTACCATGCGTGTGTGACCCAACACTTTCTGTAGACCAACTAGAAGTAGTGCGAAAAATAGTTTCAGCAGCTAAAAAACTGTCTTTCGCTTTGAAAATGATAAAAATACCTATGATTTAGCTATCATACTGAATAAAAACGTTAGGATTTACATAAAGTGTATGCACTCAATAAAATTCATATCAGAATTAAAACGATAAAATTTAATGATTTTTTTGAAAATGAATCAATATCATACATACATATACACGAATCAATTCATCTATTAATCATCTACATATTATCCTGACTATATAGTTTCGTTAAAATCGTATTCTTATTACATATTTTGATCGATATTATCTGCATCTTATACATCGTGATAGCTATTTTAATCTAAAAAAGAGAGATCTTGTACGATTTGGCTGCCAT
>Ga0169931_10007777_pt1 | contig 15809 bp, 18 predicted proteins | sample Kivu_15m_20L_FD_129675 | JGI IMG/M metagenome (GOLD analysis project Ga0169931, IMG submission 129675) | Freshwater microbial communities from Lake Kivu, Western Province, Rwanda to study Microbial Dark Matter (Phase II) - Kivu_15m_20L... | ecosystem: Environmental > Aquatic > Freshwater > Lake... | reverse complement strand
CACCCACATCAACAGCAATCACACCCACATCAACAGCAATCACACCCACATCAACAGCAGTCACACCCACATCAACAACAACAGGTTTATACTGTTCAGCCTGCAGGATCAAGCCGTGGGTGGCGAGAGGGGGCGGGAATTCCAATTAGACCTAACTTAGGTTACTATGGAGGGATGGGAGATTAGCAGTTACTTGAGGGTTTGTCGGGTGATGAGCACATTACTAGACTATTCTGATAGAAATGCACTAATAATAACCTATCTTATCTAAGTATACCAAATCCATCTATCATTATGACCCACTATAGCTGTAGAGTACAGATCTGTTGTATTATTTGCGACAATCTGGTCGGCATTTATCGGATAAATAGGCAATTCTGTAGTAGTGAAGTGGTAGATGCGAGTATAAGTGAAGTGGTAGTTGTGAGCTCATAAAATTATATTTTGAATTTGCGGGCAATGTTCAAGCATAAACCTATTAAAAGTACTCTTCCCTTCATGCAGAAATATACGACAGCCGATGGACTCATACTCTCCAGAGACCCACCCCCAGGCATCAGCAGTGCCAGCTTGATTGTGATAGTGATTAAGAATTTTATCACCCAACTAACTTGCTAAGCTAGTCTTGCTGCTGCTAGCCTTAGGGAGATTCCTTAGATGAACTAATGCAGCAACTACAGGATAGTCCTCTATAGGAACTTCAGAATAGCCCCTAATAGTAGCAAAGGCCACAATCGATAGAAGCTAAGCCGACTCTGGAGGACATTTGTAACGCTTACACTATTGATTAGCTGAATGAGCTTTACATGAAGATGATGGGAAGCGGCAAGGAGGAAGTTAGCATCAGGGTTCGGTTCTAGGCAAGCGTGAGTGTGAAATTCTTTGGAGAATAGAATCCGGTGAGTGAGGTATATCATGCAGAGTAGTATAGCATATAATGCGGGAAATAGTATAGCATATAATGCGGAGAATAGTATAGCATATAATGCGGAGAATAGTATAACCTATAAGATGGAGATGAATATAGCATATAATGTGGCGACTAGCATAGTAAAACTTGTGGATCAAATAAATAAGCCTCTGATCAATAAATCTCTAAATGATCTGTATTGACTGTTGTACCTTAATCGATAGTTGATTTAAGTACTAATATTAAAGGCAATCGTAATTATAGTTAGAATGGCTGTCTATAGTACGCTGATCAATATCTAAGATTCTGTTAGATATCATCAGTGTTATATTAGTTGTTGATGCAGACTGCCCTCAGAAGATATTTCTCCACCGCCAGTCTCAAACACATTCTTTAAAAGGAAGTCATCCCCGTCACCAAATAAAGTACACACTTTCCCAGTCAGAATTCGCCCACCTCAGGAAGACTCGCGGCAACGATGTCCTCAAGGAAATCAAAGTCGATGATGCCATCCTCGGAATGAGGGGACTACCAGTCATGTTCTGGGACGGTTCCTCTCTCGACGCCAACAAGGGCATCACCTTTAGAGGACACTCCATCCCTGAGTTCTGCGAAAGAGCCCAGAAAGCAGAGGGAGGCAAATAACCTCTTCCCGAAGCCATGTTTTTCCTGCTTACTACTGGTCGCTACCCCAACCAGCAAGAGTTTGACAATCTATCTAACGAGTGGAAGCAGAGAGGACATCTTTCCAAGCACGACAAAGCCTTCATCACTGGTCTCAGTCGTGACATCCACCCCATGACCATGCTCTCTTTGGCTTTACTCAATCTGCAAGTGGGAAGCAAGTTTTTCAAAGCATACAGTCAGGGAACGCACAAAAGCAAGTACTGGTAGTACTACTACGAAGACTCCATGGACCTTCTAGCCAAATTGCCTTAAATTTGTGCCATCATCTACAGACACAAGTATCATAACGGCCACTTGATTGCTGCTGACCATAGTCTGGACTGGGCTGGAAACTTCTCACACATGCTAGGCTACAACGATTTCGACATGAAAGAGTGCATCAGAGGATACCTTTCCATTCACTCTGACCACGAAGGCGGTAACGTATCTGCCCACACCTGCCACCTCGTCGGCTCAGCCCTAGCAGATCCTTACCTCTCCTACTCTGCAGCCATGAATGGTCTCGCTGGACCTCTACACGGCCTTGCCAATCAGGAATGCCTGAAATGGCTGACTGAGCTCAGAGACTACCACAAGGGCGAGCAACCTAGCAGCAAAATCATCGAAGAATATGTTCGTAAGACCCTGGGATAGGGCAGAGTGATCCCAGGATACGGTCACGCAGTGCTCAGAAACACCGACCCTCGATTCATGCATTTAAAGAGTTTTGCTGATAGAAACATAAAGAACGACTACATTTGCGACTTGGCTAGAAAATGTTTCGACACTATTCCTGGCATTCTGGGCACAGTGGGCAAAATTAAGAATCCCTACCCTAACGTTGATGCCTTCAGCGGTGCGCTCCTTCAGCACTACGGTACTTTGATTTAAATGCAGGCATGAAAGAATACGATTTCTACACGGTTGTTTTCGGTGTTTCTAGAGCCCTGGGCTGTCTTTCGAACGGTATTTGGGCCCGAGTGTTCGGTTTGCCGATTGAGCGTCCCAACAGTTTGGACATGACAAAGATCGAGTAAATTTGTTCTGCGGCAAAGAAATGATCAGGTTGCTTATTGATGAGCAAACTATTTTAAACTTATGAGTATTAAATCTATATCAGATCATAAGTGTTGAATCATACTTTAATGCGATAATATATAAGAATTGCTTTTATAGAAATAAAGCTCATATTTGCTGAAAATACTTAAAAGTATATATTCTAGAGAACTCTTTATGCTAAGTTTAAGGGTGCGTTGTATATATCTTGTATAAGTAAATATGTAGCAGTCTGAAACAGCCCACAACGACATCAGCTCCAATGGTAAAGACCCTTCCATACAGTCAGCGAAGCAGATAGCTCTCTAGACCGTTCTTTCGAGAGTTGCACCAACGCTTATGATTTTTGTGTGCACTTCATCAATAAGGAGGACGACAGTGTGGACAGTCAGTTCATCAACGCATAAGACAACCTCACTCTCGACGAGTGCATGGTCATCATCCAAGACAAACTCAAAAGAGTCCTCAAGGAAACGCAGTACAAGGCTACCCTCTAAGGCGAACCACTTCCTGGCTCCACTCTACTCTCGCAGTTTGTCACAAGTCCAGACACCGATCTCTACGTGTTCTATGGTAGACTTTGACTTATAAAGAGGGACTCAAGCCCATCATCAAATAGGTTGAGAAAGAACTCAAGTATGAGAGCATCAACAAATACTCATACCTTGACTAACAAAAGTTCGTAAAGTAACACCATCCCTAGCTAGAGTCTACATTCCTCTTGAAGGCATCGGCCAACTGCCCGCAGAAAACATAACTTGGAGATTTTTAGACAGGAGTTTGTAAGTGCGCGTTCACGGATACAATGGCAAAAACTGGTTATTCGCAGTGCCCAAAACACAGTGCAGCATACTGGTGAAAAGCTCAAAAGTGCTACAGAAACCGAACAAGCTGATCGTGAGCATCGCAAAGATCGCAGAATCGGACAACTGGTTCAGCCTGCACAAGGTAAAGTGCATAGGTGAGAAGGACACTGACTGATCGTTTAAGAAATAATCCACAATATAAGATTAATATAGATTCTAAGCATATAGCATTAAAGCATAAAATTGCAGCTACATTCTAAATACAATATAGAATAATATGATAGCCGACAATAACTGTCGTGCTAGCTAATAATAAGCATCATAAGATTCGTGATTATAATGAATTGACTATCAGTTGTGAGCAGTCACCATCGAAGGCACAAACAGACCCATCCTTTGGTAACTAAGACTTGCCTAAGTAGAGTACTTTTCATTACTCTTGGCCTCGTATTTAGTTTTTTGGCCCAACTGACTGTTTAACACGCCGTACAGCTTTTTGAATTATTACACTCTCAGGTCGATCTATGCATCCACATTTTATGGTTAATGCTTGCGGCTGTACTTGAGTACTTGTCGGTCCATTTGCTAAAACTACAGTTTTTAATAGAATTCTTCTTACAACTACCACCGATACTCTTCCTTGAGTTTCAGCAGGATGTTTTCGAGTTTAACTAAGAAAAGTGAATTTTTATGATGTCTTCCATAGCTTTCTATAGAGCCTATAGCAGCCTCGTACTTCTCTGCGCTCACTTGCTACAACATAAGCATCAGAAAGGCGTCGACGTTGTTAGGGCACAACTCGAGTGCTCTCTAAAAACTGTTTGGATCTTTGTTGAGTTTTCCCAGGACTGTGTGAAGGGAAGAAATGCCTGCGAAGAGATAGTTTAGAGCAGTCTAGGAGCCGTCTTCCCTGAGTGAGATAGAGAATAGGTTGTAGTAGAGCAGGTAGTTGGTGGGATTGAGTTGTAGAGCAGTGGTGAGGGTGTTTTTGCTTTCTGTTATTTTGCCCATCTGGTAGTAGATGAGTGCTAGGTTGGAGTGAGCTATGGGGTTTCTGGGAGTGAGTTTGAGGCAGTGGGCGAGTGCTTGTGCGGCTTACTAGAGTTGATTCTGGTAGAAGAAGCAGGTGGCTGCTGAGAAATAGTGCTGGGCCTACATAAAATAATGACTTTATTCAGCCGATTATTAATAAAAGCTAACATCAAACAAAACACTATAAATAACAAAAACATACATAAATGATGAAGTACTGATAGTAGAAAGACATCTTTAAATGATATAATACTATACTGATAACAAATAATCTATATCTATTTATAGTAAAAATAAGGTTATTTAAGCTTTCTATCACTGTTAATCATTTGAATCCTGCGATTATGCTGCCACCCATGAACCTAGCAGCTGCCTGTGCCCCGTACTAGCTCATCAGTTTCTGTATGTTTTCGCTTTGCACCTTGCTGCACTTGTAGTACGAGTACAGGTTGAACACCATCAGCACTCCGCAGAATATGCAAATAGTTATGTGGGTCAGGTTGAACTTTAGCACGTTTATGATACTTAGGGCCAGCCACACCAGCGAAAACAGGTAGAGAGTCCACCAGAAGGCCTTCTAACTGGCTCCCCCTATGCTTTTTTCGTCCACTTTGCACTCGAACTTCCACTGCTACTACCCCTGCTCGTCAAAATCTATCCACCAACGCAGCCCTACCAACAGTCTACCAGCTAGGTTCTTTACTATCCAGAAATCAACAGCTGCGGCTACTACAACTAGGAAGAGAAGTTTGAAGGCGTCGTCGGAGAGTAGGGGGAAAAGCAGATAGAGTGCGACTATTGCAATTTTAAGGATGATGTGGACTGCGGCAGTTAAGGGACTGCTCGACTTGGAAATGACGTCAGGCATGGCGTATTTGTCTTCTTCCTTGCCCTTGCTGTCCAGCACAAGTCTATCTCCCTCTTTTTCTTTGCTCATGGATCAACTGTTATAATATTTTTAGGTATGTGTATGGGTACGATGATTATCACTGTTTGGGGATCAACTGTTATAATATTTTTAGGTATGTGTATGGGTACGATGACTATCACTGTTTGGGGTAGAACTCGCTATGGATGAACTTGGACATCTTCTCACTGTCGGCAGCCGACTCCTACTTTATGCGTCTCAACAGCTCTGCCTAGTCCTAGGCCTCCTCCTCGCTCATTTCCTGCCTCCTCTTTAGCTAAGCTACGTATTCCCTGTATACCCGCACCAAGTCCTTCTCAAGCAACATGTAGAATAGCCCAGATAGTCCAGGAACCACCTTGTCTAGCTCCCTAATCGTGTTTTTCTTCATATTTTCAAACACGAACTCTAAATAAACAAAAAGTTACCTATATTTTCGCAGTGCTTGCTGACCTAGAGCAGAGCCTAGCAGTACAGAGTCTGAAGTTGTTTGACTACCAGTTAGGTGATTTCTTCTTAAGGAGGATTCATAAAGGTTTAGATCACTGCATCTAGCCTATCGACCAACAGACTTACCACTCGTTTTACTACGATCTATCTATTTTAGATGCCCTCAACAGGCACATACAGTCTTGCCATATCCTCTGCTAGTTTCCGAGTTAGATTGTCTCTACCCTATACTATTTCTATGGCTTTTTCGATAGATTGTTTGAACTGGGCTTTCTTTCTGCCGATGAAACTGAAATTGCGAGTAGTAAAGCAGCTCATTACTTAACTTCCGTCTATAGGTCTAAGCAGATGGGAATACACTGTAGGGGGAGCGTTCTATTCTTAGAGCATGTCTCCCAACGACATGCCCAGCAAAGCACCCATACCACCGTTTTGCTGCAAACTGCCCATCATGCCCATCACCCCATTCATACCACCAAAAGCAGAAAGAGCATTCTGGATCTAGTTTGCACCAGAAGCGGAAGGTAATTGAGGAGCTTGTGGTCCAACTGCTAATCCTTGAGGCGCTTGCACTGGTTGAGAGGCTTGAGGAACTTGAGCAGGTTGGGAAACCTGATGAACTTGATTCGATTGAGAAACTTGAGGAACTTGATTAGGCTGAGATCTTTGAGAATTAACTTGAGGCTGGACTGAAGATGTATTGGAGGTGACTCTTGGGGGTGGATTGTTGTTGGGAACAGTTGGATTCTGGTTGCTTTGAGGCGGATATAGACCTCCGAATATATTTGCAAAATTAAAGCCTCCTTGCTGTAGACCAGACAGCAAATTCATAGGATTTTGTGCATTCTGACCATTCTGAGGTATCTGTGGACTTGGCTGATTTTGAGCAGGCTGTGGGTTGGACTGTCCTTGAGGATTCTGCTGATTTGCAATGGTAATAGACACATGGAACTAGGGTTAGCCCTGACCATTCACTGAAGTAGGAACATTTACGTTATTTACTCGCGTGTTGGGTTCCTGAGCTGATGCTAGGTTAGGTTGATTTGAGGGTGCTTGAGGTGGTTGTTGGGCCAGGGTTAGTCTTTGGATGGCTTAGACTGCCACTTCGTTGGCCCTGTTGAGGGAGTGAAAGACAGGAATGAGATCGCCGATGTGATTGGTTCTGCCCTAGTTGAGTAGCTGGATGGCCCTATTGAACTGAGGCATCAGTCTCAGCATTTAGTTTTGCAATCTGCGAAGATACACTGCGGTCTGCTGTGCCAGGTTGGGCTGATGGACAATAGTAGGAGGAAAGTTAAGTCCACTTATATTGTGCGTCAGTGCTTATATTTACCCGAACCTGATAGGATTGTTATTGCTGTTTTGATTTCTTGCGTTATTGGGAGGCTGAGAAGGTAGTCTTTGTTGTCCCTGTGGTATCTGTGATGGCTGTGTTGGCTGTGTTGGTTGTGTTGGTTGTGTTGGTTGAGACTGGCCTTGTTGTTGAGCCTAGCTGGACTGGTCTGGTCTCATTTGATTCATGACGTTTCCGAATATTCCTCCGATAGCTTGGGTGAGATTTTGAGTTATTTCTTGGTTGGTCGCATCGGGGTTGCTGAAGACGGCCATCATGCTACTTATCTGCTAGGGGAACGCCTGTTAGGCAGCCTGACTTATTTGTTGATTAGATGAGTTAGGATTAGTAAAAGCAGAGAACAAACCTGCCAGAGGACCAGGCAAGTTAAAGTTTACATTTTAGCTCGGTTGGTTATGACTAGATTGTCCATTTGAACTAGATTGCGTATTCTGAGTTTGTTGTGCGTTCTGAGTAGGCTGAGTGGGTTGTTGTGGCTGGCTAGGGATATTAAATGCTCCGAATAAGTTTTGCATTCCAGGTATGAGTCCTGCAAATGGATTTATGGGTGCAACTGGAGGAGGAGGTGGCACTGGTCTTCCTGGCACCTGTTGATTGAATGATGGCGCTGAACCCTGTGCTGATTGATGAGTAGTGTTGTTACTAGTAGACTGAGTATTGTTATTGCTAGTAGGCTGAGTATTGTTATTGTTGGTGGGCTGAGTGTTGGGCTGTGGGGCTCTTGCGATGAGATGTACGGTGAGTCCGCTTTCCCTGACTAAGTAATGTGTTGTTTACCGTAGTTTCCTAGCTGTTCTGGGTCGAGTAGTTGTTTTCCTCCGAAAACGAGTCTTTGTTTGTCAGTTGGCACTTTGGTCTTCTATTCTACTAGTTTTTTGAAATCCTGAACAGTAATCTTGATGAATGGTACATTACTTCTGAGTGTGTTCTTATCTGGTACTGTTCGTTCGAGAGTAGTTTGATGTTGACGACGAACTCTCCCTCTTAAGTGATGACAGGCTGGGTGTTGGGTGGTTGTTCTGGCTCCATGTCCACGTATCAACTAAATAATATATAGATAGGCATATTACTAGTCTGAATGCAGTTCAATCTAATAATAGTACCTAGTCTATAGTTCAATATATTAAAAATATTATTTTAATCTATTAGTCTTATTTGCATCTATAACTATTCCTTAAGTAGTTCATTAGTTAAGTCTATTATTACGATCAGAAAGATTCGACAAAGTAGCTGCCTAGTGATGTCGCAGCTGTTAAATTCATTTTTTAAAACACTATTATTGTGTCATTGTCGAAAGCAGGCAGCGAAAAGAAGTCTTTGCCTATTTTGTGGGACAAACATTCAAGGTTTACTGTCTAAGGGAACCTCACTTCCACTCTCACCTCCTTACGATTTGCATTAGTGTTTTTTATGTATATTAAGATCAGATCGCCCAACCAGAAGGACACGTGCTGGTAATCTGCCTGACCCAGTCGTCTACTCTAACGAGTGGTGCCCATGTTCCTTCTGCCTTGGTCGAGCAAGAACTAGTAGAAACGCTGTCCAACTAAGTAAACTCACAACTACAGTACTATATTCTCAAAAAGTCAAAAGTGACCTAAAAAGGCGCAGTCACCACTAATTTGCTCCTCAGCCCAGCCTCAGCAACTGCCTAAGGCCTGAAAAAACCAACCTGGCTTTGATTTTTAGGGTCATTTTGTGGTTTATTTTTGAGCCGGATAAGGTACTTGCCCGGTTCTAGCTTACGATATACGTCTTATAGTAAATCTGCATGTTTGTAGTGTTACTGGTGTGTTTGAAGCCAAAGCAGCCCTACTAGTTGCTATCTCCAGATATGAGACTACTGTTTTCCATTCTGAATACTTGGTAGGTCAAGGGCAGTTGGGCTGTCTACTGCACTAGTTGCAGGCTCAGCAGTGCTTCTTTCTTGACTGATATTTAGATGAAAAACTAATAGTTGGTCTACATCTCTATCTACTACGCGCTCACCATGGACGACGTCTACTAATAGTGCAGGACAATAAGTAGTTCTATCTGCTAGAAGAACTATTACTATTCCAGAATAAAGTTGCCAGCAGGTATCTCCTTCTCGTCTGTCCTGCTCATTACGCTACTTAATATCTATTTGGAAGGGATGGCGTTGCTGCCCCTGAACTAAAATACTCCACAGGGATTGCGCAGATAGTAGTAAATTTGTGTATTATAACTGAAAGTGAATAGCAGGTAGTAGAACTGCTGACCTGATAGGCCTATCTTGTGTTATGGAGACTTGTGGGTTGTAACTATGCAGCCTCTGCCTGGCCTATTGCCTGCACAGTTAGCAATTACTGTATTTATGAGTTGTTTGTTGGCAGAGTTGACCATATATTGAGCGACGGGGTGGGCAAGAAAAGCCTAGTAGGGCAGAAGGGGAGTCAGTTTGTCGATTGCTTGTGTTTTGCTTATGAATTTAAACCATGCTTTTTCTAGTAGACAAGGCCAGAAGTAGTGATTGTGGATGGGCTGTGTGAACTTGGGCTGTTGCTAGTGGCAGAGGAGGTAGTCGTCGATAAACAACTCTCTGAGCCTACCTTTGTTATGCATCGCAACTACATGCAGGCCGAAACTGTTAGCCTATGTAAGGATCATTTGTTTAAGAAGGCGTGGATTTTCACTTATAAAGCAAAGGAAAACCCCAAAATATTGCAGGGCTTAGTCTAAATAGTGCACTAGCTACCTCTGATTACGATAGATGAAGGCCCTGCCGGCTGTATTTAGAATATTTAATATTTTGTTGTGGTTGTTTAAGTTTGTGCTGGAAGGAGGGAGTATGGTCTGAGATAGGTGCACTCTATGCTTATTGCTTTATGTTTTGACTCCAGAAGTATGGGCTATGTTTTGACCAGTGGATCTTTATACATCTTTTTTGACTATTTAAGCTTACTTTCCCATTATCTGGTGATGGATTGTGCTGAATGAGAACGAACGATCAGTTTGTCTATATGTTCAAGGTTGGCTTATAGGTTATCTTATCCAAACTAGGGAATAAACATGTCAGTCTAAATGAATTACTATGTGCCTCTGCAGCAGTCAATGCCTACCACATTGCCCATATACAACACAGATCTTATATTATAAACTGACCAAACACAACAAATAATATCACAACGTAAGCAAGATAAAGAGAATATCAAAAACGATAGGCGCTGTCATCGCATACTTTGTTCTAGTTGCTGAATGTAGTGCGGGAAAGTCCCACCATTGCGCACAGCAACAAACTCATGTTTATTATTCTCAGAACTATCTATCACTAATCTTACTTGTTTTGAGCTGTTTTGTAGATCTGTCGCATTTGTGCAGCCTTATTTAATATACTGTCCTCACTACTATGAAGGAAAGGGCCAGGACCAGCTAGAATTGATAGGGCGAGAAGCACATCACGAAACCTAGAGACACCACGTGGTCGCCCAAACACAACAAAAACTACTGCTACCATTTCTATATTAACTACCAACTACCTTGTAAGACAACTATAACTACTACGCCCTGCTCTTGTTGCCCTCCTTTTCCTCGAGTTTTAGATCGCTTATTCTTTTTTTGAGCACTAGGGAAATGAGATTGAAGGCGAGGCAGAGGATGAGGAGATCGATGGAGAAGAGAATGCGAGTGGCTCTTAGGTTGGTAGTGCCGTCCTGGGTCGAGTCATAGAGTGGCGAACAAGCATTTATGTAGTACATAGCTGCTTTTCAATGATTATAAAGTAGATCTCTACTATTCAATTATTATATAGTGGAATGATACTTTTACTTATATTGTAACTACGTAGGATTGTGCTTTCTTTCATATTGCATTCGAATTCCTAAAAAGGAAGTCTATCTTCTTTAGCTGATTTATATGCAACTGTATTGAAATGATCAAGTAAACCAATATAATTCATTTGTGATTGGGCCAATAGGGTAGTTAGTTATTATTAAATTTGAATATGCAGACAAATAACCAGCAAGACCTGAGGGCCTACCTCACATCCAAACACCCATAACCAGAACAAAACAGCCACTCAGACAGGCTAAGATCCACTCTATAGCCCAGAACCAAAATATAGACCAACGACAACAAGGCACATTTGCAGTAAAATAAGATTAATCTGCAATAGAACAAAATTCATTTACAAGATAGCAAGGTCTATTTGCAAGACATACAGAACTGCCACTACTAAATATAGTCACTCAAGGAACACATCGAACAACAATAACAGGAAAAGTAGTAGTTAGAACAAATGATAGTCAGCCTCAAAAAAGAAATAGCCACCAGCAATCGAGAGGGCAACCAGCTCTTCCAGGAAAATTAAAGGAACAAACAAATGATCGAGAAACTTAAGATAGATCACAAGTCGATGGAAATGGAGATTGAAAAATTCAGGGCAGAAAGGAAGATATACTACAACAACCTCAACGGCATAGAAGTGCTCAAAAGGGATATATCGGACAAACTGGCTGATAAAAACCATATAATTGACCAACTCACCGCCCAGCTCAGAACAGTAGAACGCTAGCATGCCCAGAACCAGTTTCAGTCAGCCTAAAGAGACAAATACCTGAGGGATTTATAGCTGGAGAGGAATTAGCTTAGATTATAAATAAAGTAACAGTTGTAGAAGTACTTGTCTTCGGCCAATCTCACTGCAAGAATGGAGTACCAACTTAAAGACTTAACTGACTTAAACAAGGGCATGAGGGACAAGATAATATAGTTGTAGAGGTAGAGGGAAGAACTAAGAGCGCAACTGGGACTATAGAGCAGCAGTGGATAGTTTTCTGAGTCAAGGAGGTCCAACTATGTGCCTAACCAGCAGCGCTCCATGATGTAAATCCAAAGCTACATGAAGGAAATAGAGAATGTGCTGTAGTGTAAACAAGAAAGCCTGGAGAAGAACCAGAAGGGGTGCGATAAGTTCAGAATAGCCATTTAGTGCCTTTAAAGACAGCTCTGATATGGTATGCCATTAGTTTACATAAACATTATTCTTTTTTAAATAAATCACTTTTCGTTTAAGAAACTTACTGTATGTGTAAAGAAAATCACTATTCCTCTATCATAAAATCATCATTATTATATTCATTTAAAGAAATCACTATTCCTTTACGATAAAACCACTATTTGCTTAGCATAAAGATGATATTAGTTCACGAAATCAGTCAAGAGTATTGAATTGTAAATTCTGGGCTATTTTTTATTTAGAAAAACCAGCCTTGAGGCAGTCGTTGAAACGCTTGAAGTCTTCCTGGTAGTGCTAAAAACCGTTCCAGTGAATTTAATTGCCATGCCTTTCTGCTAGTTTGCGATAGTGTTTATCGAAGGCGTGTAGTTGTGAAAACTGCTAGTGGTTCTACTCCTTTTTCCAGCCGTATTTCTAAAAGTCATCTCTCTCCTACTCCCCACCTTCCTACTTCTCCTTTATAATAGGCTCATAGGGTCTATTTTTAAGCTTTTCTTATTCTTTTTACTACCTAAATTCTCCCTATGGCTAATCCTGTTATTTTTACTATTACTTGTCTTTCCTTGCATACTTTTTGGCGAAGGATCTGCCTGAATTGAGGAGTTCCTCGATTCCTACATACTTTTTGTTGAGCTACCTGTAGTAGTGTTTGGCATCCTTCGCCCCCTGGTACTTTTCAAAAAACTATCCAAAAGACACCACTATTTCTTTGCTCAAACTCAATTTTTTATCGCCACTCAACAGCAACGCTTTTTTAAGGGCCATCCCCACTCTCTACCTCAGCACTAACTTCTACTTCTTCTAGTCCAAGTAAACGAACAATTTTCTAAGGTACTACTACAGCTATTTCTTCAACTACCCAGCCACCTTTTATACTGTTTTCTACACCTAGGGCTTAGTTCTTTACTTTTTGGCTAGTATTTTTTAGTTTTTGAGGTTGGGCTTGAGCAGTCGGTTGGTGATTTAAATGGACTTGATGAACTCGTAGAACTAGTTGTAGCTCAAACAGTCTGCCTCCTAGGTCTAGTGCACTGAAAGATCCCGCATCGTTTCTTCCTTAGTCACTGAGAACTTTGCAGCAACTGCTTGGTTGGAGAGCAAAAACTATTTGAGGGTGGCCATTTATAGTTTGTTTCTAGGGTTTTTGAGCATATCGAAGGTCATCTGCAGTATCTTTTACTTCTAGACTAGACTGAGCTGTTGTTTGAAGAGCAGGCACTAGTAGTTGTGTAGCTGTTAGGGAGTGGCTGCTAATAGTTGTCTGTAGTGCATTTTGCCTTAGTTTTTGAGTCTGCCCTGCTTCTACCTTATGAATTTTTATGCTATTTGTAGTTATTCCTGGATGATTTGTTGCCGATGATTGTGCTCCTCCTACTATTTTTGTTTGTTCTTTAGGGTCTTAGTTATTTTCTACTGGCTGCCTTTGCTGTTGTAGAAGTTGTTGATTTTGACTGGGTCGTGCTCTTTAATTCCAACACTTTACAGCTATTTTTTGCGACGATAAAGCTCAGCCAGTTACTCCCCTTTGTGCTTAGCCTAACTTAACTGCTTTCGGTTGTTATGCAGACTGATTGGATCGATTGCTGATTATAAATCGTAATTATTAGTTTGTTTTGGTTTTACTGTTTGTTTGTTGTTGATTTTGATGGAGTTTTTTTGTTTGTGTTATTGATTGTGGTGTTGGTTTGCGAGATAGTCTGAAACCTTAACTCTTCCTTTAACTTGCTTTTCTTGAACCTGCTAGGACTGGTTTTAGATGTAATTATTTCTTTGTAGCTTAAGCTAAGCTAGTTTTTGTTATAGGTGTACTATGAGTTAGTCTCTACTGGCTTCGAATCTCTAACGCATTTGTATTATAATACCATTATCCACCTTATATTGGCACAAAGACACACAAATCAGTATTAAAACACCAATCAACTTGCTTATGTTATGCTAGATAATGTTTTAGTTGACAAAGAGGTCTAGCGTATATTTAGTTTAAGACTCTTTAGATATATATTATAAAGGTAGATAACACAGATGCAGGCATAATCCAAGACCAAACTGTAAAGCATCATCAAGGAAGAACGCCAGAAAACACGCAGAGCTCTACTAGCCTAACTCAGGCAACAGTTGCGACAGGCAAGAACATAGCCTTAAGACACTGACCTCAGTCAAAGAATTATGAGGCTGATTAACTAGGGCCAAAATGATTAAATTTACCGACTGCTGTTAATAGACAAACACTCCAAAAAGTATCCCCTAATAGCTTCTCTGGACAGCCCAACTAGCGTCACTTTGTTTCAGTTTTTGAACAACAATCTGTGCCATCACCATAACCTGCTAACGCTGGGCAACCTGATATAGTTCAAGCACTCTGCCATTTTCAACAACCCGCTTCACAAGTAAATGTGCGACAACTTTGTTCAGGCTATCTGCAGACTCATCTCGTAAGTAGTAGCTCAGGCCAGACTGTAGCTATCCCAAGGAAACTAGATTAAAGAAAACGTTTTAATGGGTCTTTTGCTCAGCTGCCTTAAGGCTGTTATATTTGGCAAGGACGAGTCGAATAACCAATAATCTTCTTACTAAAGCGTATCATATCTCTAGATTATTGCCAAAAACGTAGTGAAATGGTTCGATGTGCTTTACAGCAACCCTGTTTACTTGTATGTAATGGCAGTCATGTGCTAGGACTAGTCTATTCCTGGCTAGTTGCCCCTCAAACAATAACTACTCAACTGCCCCCAAGCCATGCTCACAGTAGTATAACAAATCAACCCCATGCACTCACTCAAAAGAATGAATGCCCTCCCCTCCCTGACCATAGCCAACTTTGTGATGCGAGACCAGAAGCACCCTGAACTAGGCATTTACTGCCTGCCCACCTACCTATAACAAGTTAAAATAGTATTCAAGTTTAGTCAGAGCCAGGCCAACCAGTTCTACAAAAAACATACCTTCAAATAAACTCTATCTGCTCTAACTTGCTTCTTGTAACAAATAGCATAAGAACAGCTTTAGTAGCACCTAGGATCAAGCATGGTCAAGGGCAAGTTCTGGAGTTTCGCCATGCTTATGCTCAAAACCTAAAATTACGCAGTGAGGGAAAAAGTGCACTCCATCATACACTATACGGCCAAAAATATGCTGGTGAATGGAGCCAGCTTTGAAGACTACATCGGCTAGGAACTCATAAGACACATGGTAGAAGCACTCGAACAACATCCACTGCCGAAGTGCAAGCTGGAAGTGGTAAAGACTCTCTTTTGCATATTGAAATACTGCGAGTAACACCGGGATAGATAGACTAGGTTCGTTCAGTGGATAAACTAATGTGGAATCGACATTGTGCTATAAGAGCTTGTGTACTTTTAGGGAGAGCTGGGAGTGGGCGCAAACAATCTGTACTAGTTGAAAAAGAGATTGAGCTACTAGGAAGATGAGATTGAGCAAGAAGACCTGCTATGATCGACACTTGTTTATCTATTTAATCAGTATTAATACATATGATATGTATATAATGATGTATGCAAATTATGATGACTTAAATGATAAGAAATTATGATTATACGATAAGAAAATGTTAATTCTATGATAAGTAGTGATGACTTCTATGACGAGAAGTGCTTGATTCTATCAATAAAGATACGAATAAATGATAAGAAATT
>Ga0169931_10007776_pt1 | contig 15809 bp, 11 predicted proteins | sample Kivu_15m_20L_FD_129675 | JGI IMG/M metagenome (GOLD analysis project Ga0169931, IMG submission 129675) | Freshwater microbial communities from Lake Kivu, Western Province, Rwanda to study Microbial Dark Matter (Phase II) - Kivu_15m_20L... | ecosystem: Environmental > Aquatic > Freshwater > Lake... | reverse complement strand
TAATAGGTAAGGGAACTATCGACTTTAATAGAATTTTTTTATCGAAAGATTTCTTCTTTTCTACAAATCTCGAAATTCTCTATTTTCAAAACACTATCCAGAAGGAATTAGGTAATGAAGAAAGTAAAAACGTAAGCAACGAAATGAAATCTATAAATCAAGTTTGTAAGAAGAGAACCCAATATGAAGTCAATCAAAAAAGCAAGTAACATACAATTCTTAAAATTCTTTAGACAGAATAACAACTCTACCAAAATTATTAAAAATACACAAAACATCAAAGACACAAAGGATAAAAACCATTTTAAGCCATCAGTAAAAGGAAAATTCATAGATTTCCCTTATAAAATAGCAGAATTAGAAATTAGCTGTCAGCTATTTAAGAATAGTTTCAATAATGATAAAGATTTAAAATCTAATTATAGACTTTTTGAAAAGTTCAAATCTGAATTAGGCCATGAATCTAATGAAGAAGAAAAAAATATAAATGGTAATAACATGAGGGAAATGCGAATAAATCCAGAAAATCTTATAAAAAATTCTGAGCATAATTTAATGCAACAAGGAATGAATTATCAAGAGGTTAAAGTTGACTATGATGGAATTTTAGTGCTTTATCTCAAAATAACAGATCTCAAGCCTTTAATATTCGATAAATCAATTGACCCTGAAAATTACCAAAGAAATTATTACATTTCTCATAAGGTATTCCCAAATCGCGAAGTTTCTTCTTCTGATATTATGTGGAATTCAATCAAACCAGATTTCAATTATCAAATGTTAATGCCGTTTGCATTAAATTCTAAGGTTATAGATTTGATTGAAAACGGATATTTGCTTATAGAAGTTTGGGACAAAGGAAATGTCAACGATGAATTATTAGGTATAGCAAGGTTAGAACTATCCCCAATTCTTGATTCTCTCAAAATTGCGGAAGATTTGATATCGATTACACCAATATCTAAGAGTTTACTACCACTTATCCTCTATGATGGTTACGAGCCAGTTTACAATTATGAACACATGGGGAATATTTGTTATCTACAAGTAATCCTGGGCTTAGGCACAACCACACAGATTAATAACTTCATTCAAAAGCATCAGAAGGTAATTAATCATAAGGTGAATAATGAAAAAATGATGAAAAACAAAATAGATAAAATTTCTGAAAATAAACATGACTTTGATATTCACAACCGTAGCGATATAAACGATAACAAAATTGCCTCTCGTGAAAATAGCAAGCAAATAATGGATAAAAATTATCATGAGGAGGAGATTAACGAAATTAATAACTTGTTAAATAAATGTGAAAATAATTCCAATTATAATCATCAAAGTAATTTAAATTATAGCAATAGTCAAGGTGGAATTCCAAATAATCAAAATGCGGATGATGATGTTGATGTTGAAGAGATGTTAGAGAAAAACCGTAAAGAATTAGAACAAATTAATATTAATAAGTTAAAGTATACCGGGACCTCCTTGATTTCTAATTCTAACGATACTAAAAAATATGAGAGGAATCCATTTTTGATAACTAGAGATAAAGAAAAAGAAGAAAATTTCAAAAAGAAAGAATTTACAATTAGCAAAGAATCTAATTTCTATTTATACGAAAAAGAAAAAGACAAAGATAAGGAATTAACTAAATTTACATACAATGAATTTTACAATAGTAAAAAGGATAAACGCGATGACTCAAATATTCCCGATTTCAACAGTCTTTACTTAGCAAACGAGGAAGATATTGTGACAAATCATGCCAAGTCAATTAAATCACCAACATTCAACGATGGTAGTAAAATAATATTCCGAAATACAAATGGTACATCTGCTGCAGAAAATTTTAAATCAGAAGAAGCTAAGAAAATCGAAAAGCCAGAAAGCGAAATCAAGCAAGTAAATGAAAAAACCTCAGAAACTCCGATTATAAATAAGCAATTAAAAAAAGACTATAAAAAGGAAAACTATAACTACGCAAAAGAAAGCATAGGATACTCTTCAGAAACAGAAGAAAAAATTATGAATAAGAAATCGGATAGCCAAGATTCCTTTAAAAAATCGCATCTTATAAAACATAGCTTCGAGATATTAATTAGTAAAATTTACAATCTACAAGTATTGTCTAAAGTAAGGAGCCCTTATCTTCGTTACAAATTCCTGTCTGACACAGAGCCAATAAGATCAGACACTCTCAATTATACTTCGTATGATAAGGAAACAAGTATCATAGATGTTGACATGAAAACTTCTCATTCTGTAGTTTTAAATTTTATTGATAGTATCAAGGATCATGTTCAAGATTTTACTATAGAGCTTGTATCACTTAGCACAAATTCTGATACAAACGAGGAAATTACATTTGGAAGAATCAATATTCCAAGTGAAGAATTATTAAATCTAATCTCTTCTAACTCATCGAAGAACAGTGAAGGAGGATATCTTGAAACAGAAGGAAAAGCCTCGAAAAATAAAAATAAATACCAAACAACAATATTTATTTATGGAACAGAAAAAATAAAAAGAGAAGAATGCATCATTGGAAAAATGAAAATAGAAATAGAATACAGCCATGAAAAACTGGATGACACTCTCGAAAACAGCGGAAGCATTATTAAAGAGACACAAACTGTTTTTAATCGCAAAATTCCAAAAAATGCCACACTTGTAATAAAATTAAACTACTTCAAATACGATAAAAATTTTCTAAACTATTTCGACCTAAATCACCAAACCTATTTCTTCGTCTTCGATCCTTTTGGGGAATCAAAAAATTTAAAAAAGGTATTCAAGTCAAAAAACTCTTCTGTTAAGAAAAAGTCTTTAAATGGGATATTCGAAGAAGATTTCCATTTCGATATGGTAATTGAAAAAGAAATTTTGGAATATTTCAAAAACAAAAATTTTCTATTAACTCTTATGGTTTCAGAAAGATCTCAAGGCTTTGAAAATTTTTCATCTGATTCAGAAAACGAAAATCAAGAACATTTCGAAAAAATTGGTACCGGTAAAATAAATCTTAGCGATATTATTTCCAACCCTGACTATTCGTCTAAAAATTATAAAATAATTTCAAACAAGGATCTTCATTCTACTCTTGGATATGTAAATTTGGAATTAAAATTAGAAAATTCAAATTTTATCGCAAGCCCTATTACTAATAAAAGGAAAAAGTCGAATGTAAATTTAGACAACTTGAACACAATCCTTCAACAAAAAAATACAAAAAGGCTTGACGGTAAATTTTTCTTCGTGTTGAATTACCATGAAGTTTTGTTTGATGAGGGATTTATAAACAAATTACAAAAATATGATAATAAAAATACAAATATATTTTTCATGTTTAAATTTGGAAAATCTTTAAAGAAAATTTCTCAACTGTTTAACTTAAAAGAAAATATCAATCAGCTTTTTACAAATCCAAAAATATACAATAGAAATTTAAATTTCTATGAAATTTTGGAATTGAATCTTTGTCTTTCAAAAAACAAACCAGAAGATCTTATAAAGCAACTGATTGAAAGCATTTTAGAGATAAAAATTTTTATAAAAACAGAAGAAGAAAATGAAAATATAGGTAGCTTCCTAATTGATTTGAGTAAAGTCTTTGAATCGAATTACAAAATTAATGAGAATATTTACTTTTCAGACCTGGCATATTCTTACTGTTACAATTTTGAAAAAAATAGAGAGGAGTCCTTGAAATTGTCATTCTCCTTTGCATTAATTAAGTCGGATTTGTCATCAAGAGAATTTTCGGGATTCTATAAAGATATGAAGACAAACTCTAAGGAAATATTGAAAAAACTTAACGATTCTAATTTAATTTGTGAAGAATTGAGAGGTATGCTTAAAAATTATAATGAAGGATCATTTAAAGAATATTATTCTTATATCGATCTAAATTTAATTAGTTTAGAAGATTATCACGGCAATGTTAAGCTTGAAAACATAAAGAACATGTGTAAGATTTTTTCTCCAGAAGACAATAATAGATATGATGAGATATTGTATGGAAATGAAATTATTCATGAGATATTCAGCAATAAAATATTAAATTTGAAGAGTACAAGTGATGCTGGAGTTTCGCAGTATTCTCTGACTAAGGAAAAATTAGTCGAAGTTTTGAAATATAAAAATAATGATTTAAATCTAATAAATGAACTTGATAGCCTTGTTGATTATTATCTTTGTAAAATTTCTGAATGGAACGATAGATCATATTTCGCAGTTTATGCTATGAAAAATCTGAAGGAAAGTTATCATATAGATCTATTTGATTGTATTTTTGAATTAAAGAATCTTATCTATTCTCCTAAAGAGAACATAAATTTGTACGATCCCATTCAACGCTTTGATGCCTTCTACAAATCTATCGTTAATAAAGATAATAGGATGAATACCTTCAAATTATTTAATAAGAGGGATAACATTACCACTGTAACTATAATCTTAACATCCGCAAATAATCTTACGAAATCTCGAGAATCTTCTAGGCATAAGCCAAATTGTTATTTTACCTTTTCATGGAGAGAAGATTATTTTGTTTCTGATGTCGTAGAAAATACCGATCATCCATCTTGGAATAAACAATTAGAAATAAAAATACCTGCTGATTTAAATTTAATTCATGATAAGCTAAAATCTGGGATTATATTTAAATTTTTCTCCAAGAATTCACTGCCCCAACAAACATGCAATCCAAAATCATACAATCAAATTCAAACTAATTTTGAAAATTATCTAAAAGACTCAGAAGAAGAATATTTAGGAGAAGTTATATTCAACATGGATGAACTAATAAAATATAATTTTTTCAATTATAAAAATGAATATGAAGGCTATTTCAACATCATCACAAATGCTAAAGAGATAAGAGGCCAAGTTAACATAAAATTTATCCTAGACAAAACTTTGCTCAACATATATGGACATCATAAAAAGACAAATTCGATGGCTAATCTTAACGAATTTGAAGTTTACAACAATTTCAATAAAAGCAACAAAGAGTTTGAAAGTTGTCATAATCACAGAAATAGCTTTACAAATTTCTATACGAATAATCTTATAAATCAAGAAATTGCAAATGCAGATTACAAAGATCTGTGGGATAAATTGCACGATAATACAGTAAGCTTTTATATTAAATTTTAGGAAACAATAAAGAAACTAACAAATGAAATCGACATGATAAGGAGCAATCCTAGAAAACAAAGTGGGCCAGAAAAAGCAGAAATAAATAAGATTTTTGAAAAGGATTGCAATTTTGTAAGCACCTTAGAGAGAGAAAGAAGAATCTCAGAAAAATACGAAAAAATCATTGATGAAAATATGGTTATTGATTTTGAAGATGAAAAATTCAAAAGACACATAGAAGGCCTAACAAATGACGAGGATAATCAACAAACGAAAAACAAATTACTTGATTCTAATGATGCCAATGCAAATATCAACAATAATTATCCTAATTTGGCAGATAACAATCTTTCTCATTCTAGAAGTATTATCGTAGATGTTGATATTTTAGAAAAGGTTTATTCATACTCTGCCATTCAGAATGATGATGATAATAAGGATATTATTCAACCGGACATAAAAAATAATCAGAATCAAAGTATGTTCGAAAGCTTTAAAAAGAAGGAAAAACCAAGAAGACCACCTATCCCAGCCTTGAACAATTTGTACAAAACAGCCGATAAAAATTTCCTGAATAAAATTCAAAAAATTTTGAAAAATAAAGATACCAAGAGACTTAATTATGCGAGCAGTGAAGAGGGATCTAATTAGAATTTGAAACAGGGGAAGAGATAAATCCATGAATAGTATTAAGAAACAATTAAATTCTTAAATAAATTTTAAATTAAAATAAATAATTATTTATTTAATTTTCCAATAAATTCTCAATTTTTAAGTTAAAAATAATTACTTGATATTCTTATTAATCTCACATCTATCATTTCAAAATACCAATTTGGTTTAAACTCCAATTCATTTTAGTACCAGTAACTACAAAATAAAATATAGAAAATATACCAGGTAATTTTCTTCTTAATGGTTTTATATAATTATCGGAGAAATTATCATAAACCTTATCTAAGTCGATTTGAATCTATGCTAGTTTAAAAATTTCGTATATTACATTATTCTCAATATTCTCAATGCTCTGGATAATCTCTTTAGCTAATCCTTCTTCATTTGGATTTGCATTCAGAGTCTCTGATATTTCTTTATTCATATTAAATTGGATATTTCCCTCTTCGTAGTAATAGGTATTAGCTTTAACATTTCCTTTAAGAGAAAAATTATTATCCTTCTCTTTTTGGATTTCCCACAGAGACAGCCATTCCCCAGTCCAGAAATTTTTTAAATTCAAATTATGAGCTGAAACAATGAGGATTATTTTCCATTTAGAATTGCTATCCTTTGTATAGAAGCCTATTAATTATGAAAAAATATCTAATATATTTTACAATTAACAGCAGCAACTCCATTTTTGTAGCATCTCTCTTTATACCCACTTAGTAATTTTGTCAAACTTTTATGCAAATTCTTTGAAAATTCATCTGTATATCCTATCCCTTCATCTTCGACTTCAGTACTGGTTATTTTTTCGATTTTTTCTATGTTTTCATTCATTGGATTAACACAAATCTTTAAATTCTTTGACTGATCGTAATAGTAATTGTCCTGGTCTTTATTATATTTAGTAATGACTATCTTCTCTTCATTAAGACTAATTTGTTTGAAATGCTCCTCTTCATATGTCTTTATCTCATTTTGAACCTCTGGATGGTCGATAACTAAATTGCCTACAAGAAATTTGATATTGTCGATTGTCTCTCTTAGATGTCCGAATGGAGTATTTCTTATAATGTATTTGACTATGTTTGTTGTGTTGTTAGATTCCATTGAATTATTTAATTATTTTATTAATTGTAATAAGTTATATAGGTTTGGTTATTTAGTTGAAATAGTGAATGATGAGTGAAATTCAGAAAAATAGAGATTTATATGAAAGAAATGATGATATTCAGCTTATGGATAAGATAAAGGAAACCAGAACTAGGCTACTACTCTATGTAGATTACGAATGCAATAATTATATAAAGAATTCTAAGGTTATGTTCAACGCTCAATTGCCTAGGGAAATACACAAACATTTTTCAGAAACTTTTACAATCAGTTTTAGTAATCCTGTTATAACAAGCTATAATCGAAATGATATAGAACATATGAGTAATAAATCTAGCGGAAATAGCAATTGTGAAAATAGCGCAGGTTGGAAAAATAACTCAAATCAAAGTGTTTTTGATTTCACTAAATGTCTTATTGAAAGCGGCAAGGACTTCATCGATCAAAGAAAGATTAGTGTAAGCTACAAGAAGTTAGATAATCCCAACTCTAATCTCAACACCAATAAAGATTTGCATTTAATTGGGATAAGTAGCTTTCAAAGTAATAATTTGAATTACAAAGGACTTAGCGGTTACACAAAGACAAGTTTAATTCAAATGAATTCTGACTCTGTTGTTATGTCCAAATCTAAATCTAATTTGTCAACGGGAAGGATTAAAGACCGCTTGCGTAAAATCTCGGATCCTTTTACTGAATCTAAAAAGAAAAAAGTTGAGCAACTCTTACTTAACGACGAAGATAAAGAAGCTAGAAAAATACAAGAAAAATTTAACTTATTACAAATTTTAGCTCGTAGATTGAAAAATTCAGAAAATAAAAACCTTTCTGATCTTGAATCAAATAATATCAGAGATAGTGTGAATGTGACTAGATTTAATGGGGAGTTATTTGACATGTTGGAGTTTAAAGGATTGAAATTCGACTCTAAAATTTTAAGATATAGAGGAGAAAATATAAAAAAAGAAAATTCTTCAAGCGATGAGGGAGAGGATCATAACTTTTCCAATATAAAGGAACCCCGTAAAAGACCTTATAAAAGAGAAAATAGCAACAAGAAAGCACACGATCAAATTACGGCATTTTATAATCATGATTCAGAGCAATATTTTAAGATTAATCTAATTAAGAGATCTGATAACGCAATTAGCAACCCTTTTTCGAAAATCGGTGATAAGATTCTAAATGCACTTAAACCAAATAGTAATATACCCCTCAGAAAAAATAAAAAAGGTACTCTAAACCATACAACTAAAGAGTCAAGAAAACTTGCTGACATTATTAAGAAAATAAGACAAAATTTGTTTCAATCCAACAATAGAAATTCGTTCGACAGCACACAATCCATAGCAGAAGAAAAACTTGAAGGAATTTCTGAGATAGTAAACAGTGATGCGAACTCCTTAAATTCTAAAAAAATATTTCAAACTCCTTTCGCATTTAAAATTTCTGAAAGAAGGGATAGCCAAATTTTAGATTCCGAAGAAACATATAAAAAGAGACTAAATTTCGATGATGATGACGAAATCGAGAAAAAATTAATTGATTCGAGTCAATACAAAGCATCGAAAAATGAATTAAACACTAAAATCTCAATTTTTCAAAATTCGTATCAAAAGAAATCTAAGTTCTCATCTTATATAGATAATAGTAAGCCTAAAAGAGACAGCATTAAATTACATAATCTAATAAGTGTGAAGACGAAAAAAAGTCTCAAAAGTATAAGAGATCTATATAATTCTAATATTTCAAAATTGTCTGAAGTAAGTAGATATTCCAATTCGATTGCTGATTCTGTAACATGTTCTATAATCTCTAAAGATCCTTCTACCATAACTAGATCTTCAATATCTGAATCAGAGAATGACTTCGAATAATACACACCCAACAAGATAAAAAATCAGTGGGGGTAAAAGGGTAAAATTTTAGTTATGTACAAAAAACTAGATAAGAAAGAATTATTTAATTATTATAAATTAAAAATTTTTAATTATAAAAGATTTTTAATAATGAATGTATTAGTTATGTATCATCAAATCCTAAGTTAAGAAAAATGCGATTAATTTAATTTAATTAATTTCAATCTTCCCACATTATTTATGATCAAAATTTATATTCTGTTTTGTATTTTTCTATACATTCTGATTTGATATATTCATAATTAGGGTTCTTAATTGGATCAATATTATTAAACGAAATATAAACCATAGTAGAGGGTGCCAAATCTTGAGAGTAGATCGTGGCTTTTGGATCCGTCAATAGTTTTTTAGGGAAAGGTATAAACAAATAGAAAGGTTCATGGGGATCTTTTAAAATTTCTTTTATTGTACTAGAGACGTCTTGGATTGTTTCCATCATAGCAAAATTACCTTGAAAAATTAGTTCATTTGGGAACTTTACACGGATTGTTGCCTTTGTGTAAATCGGCTTTTTAATTAAGTTTTCTAGTTCAGTTCTTGTTCTTAAAACAAAACGTTCGTTATTCTCATTGATCGAAGCCATTGCCTTTTTGAAGAATTCTTGGTCTTCATTCTTAGGAGCATCTGATTCTTCTTCTTGTAAAAGATTCCTAATCAGTGAATTCATATTTCCATCTTCAATTTGAAATATTTTTGGTTTTCTATCCACTGTCTTTGAGCTTCTTACAATTTCCTAAAAATTAAAAAAGATTATTTTTTATTTTATAAATTAATATTTTACTTCTCTTCTCTGCTTTTCTTGTCTTAATAAATCACCCAAATCTTCTTTAGGTAAAACTTTTTTCAATTCGGATACTTGAGTTCCAGTGCTTATTATTGAAGAAGAGTATGGGTCGGTTTGAACTATTTCTATTATTTAATTAAATATTTTGATTTACTATTTTTTATTAGAAATTGGTTGAAGCCTAAAAGTACATTTTGAATATGTTCTGCCCTTCCTTTGTATTCTAGGAATTCATTATCGAGGCTTTTTGAAAAACCTATGTAATATAGAAAATTCATCACTGAATTATATGGTTGTAGGAAATCAGTGTAAAATTTTGAATTTATCTTTAACTTTTTGAATTTTTCTTCCAAGGGGTTTCCAGCTATATTTGAAACAACTGTATGAAGCTTTTTTAGAACTTCTAGTTTTGAACTGTCTTTATCTACTTTTAATTCAGTTATAATAGATTCAAGATAATATTCCAAATTTTCTTTTTTTTCCGTCTGTTGTTGAGGCTTTGGTTTCTCATCGATTTTATCTGATTTTTTCTGTATTGAAGGCTTTTTTATGTCTTCATTTAAAACTTGCTTTATTATTTTTTCTTCCTTAGGAACTAGATTTATCTTCTCTTCTTCTTTCCTCTGCATAGACTGAATTATATTTTCTTGTTTTATTGTTGTTGTCATTCCAGTAGGAACAGATATGTGTAATTTATTCTTAGTCTGATTATATTTTTCTTGAAGAATGAAAAATAAATTTATAGGAAGCTCAAGTTCTTTCCACAATTCGAAATTCATGTTTGCAAAGTCTCCTAATCTGAAATAGAATTGATCATTTAGTCTAAATTGTTATAAATATAATATTTATTTTATCGGAGATAATATACATACTTTTGTACTATTCTATTACCAAATTCGGGATTTGCTCCGTATTCCTTACATATTTCAATAATAAGACTATTTAGGCTAATATCCATTATTGTTAATTTGTAATAATTTTGTTTTTTTATTAAATTCTGAAATTGTAAAATTTTATTTATTTTAATAATTTCAAAATTTATGGAAACTCTAAATTCTATAGGCTTCGTAAACTTCTGGGGGGTAACTCCGGCAATGAATATCTTAAAATATAGTGATATAAAAAATAAGACGAATATAAATATACTAATAAGCAATACTAATGATATAAGACACATACTTAAAACAGTCAGCAAAAGTTTAGAAAATATAAATTCCACTGATACAAACCTATCTAATTTACAGCCTTATATAAACTTCTATTTCTTGGAATCATGCAAGGAAAATCTAACGCGCGCGATTTTATTTCTACACATCATTCACGACAAAAAATTTAGTATAAGAGATCGTGTTGAGATTTTTATGGACATATATGGCAACACTTTGACTTCAAGTAGAACAGCTGAATACATAGGCAACACCTACAAAGAATTAATTCGCTTAGTAACAGGAGATAAGAAATACACAGGGATACTGAACCAGCTGATAGATTTTTCCTTATTAAACTTTAAAGATAAAGATGAATTAATTGAAATATTGGCAAGCTACGATGTAAAATGTCAATTCGACTTAGAAAAGTACAGAGATGACAGGTTGAGATACATGTACAAAGACAGATACGATTACCGTGAAAATTTATCTGATTGGGATTATCAAATGAATCTTAGAGAATTCGCACCAGTGATTAAGCAGAAGCACTACTTTGAATTTAGAGAGACCGGAGTGGGATTTATAATGAGGACTAATAAATACAATATGCCAAACAGAACCTTATCCAGTTATATCCCAGGAAGAGAGGTAAAATAAATTATTTTACTTTTCTTATTTATTACTTAACTAGAAAAAAACAAAGGACTCTTGTCTGGTCAGAGGATATTGGGGAGATCTTGTTAATACCCCTTATATTTCATTCGGAATCGATTTAGACACAGAGGAAGAACACAAACACTTTTATAGTCACGTAGACACTAGCTACAAATATCACGAACAAGAAATCACTGAATTTAATTTGATTAAAATACTGCTTAGATTAGAGAAGAATCAGAATTATGATTATTTAGAAAGAGAAAAGGAAAAACTAAAAAGAGCTCAGATCTCTGAAAATAAGAATGAAACTGAGAAAGAAAATGAGGAGGTTTCACCAATTGATGAATCTCATAGTCAAATAACTGAAATTATGCACGGCTTCAAAAAATTTAATGTGAAAATTATTCTATTGACAGGGGACACAGAATCTCTCAACAAGAAAAAACGATTTCATCAATTATTTGATTATATTTTACTAGGTTTCCATTCTAAGAACATAATAAAAGATCTTCACCTAGTCGGAAAAGAAGATGCTAAAATTTATTTTGAATCGAATGCGTACATGACCAGTTTTAAAAAAGAAGAAAGACAGCTGTATAACGATAAGTTAATTGAAAAATTAAAGGAGCTTAATTTTTCTTATGAAGAATCTTCACAAGGAATATTGAAATTTAAAAAGAATAAGGAAGTGGACATAGTAGAAGAAGAGATAAAGGACATATCTATTTAATTATAAAAATTTCATAATAATTATTTAATTGCCCGTTTTTCAAACATATATGATCTTATTTTATGTAAGGAAACTAATTTTAAATATTCAAAATTGTCTATAGTTACAATAGAATTAACAGAAATATTTAAATTAATATAATGAAAAATTTAAATTTAAATTTACAAAATGAATATTTTCAAAAAGAAGGTGAAATATTTTAAATTCTTTGAAGACAGTAAATTAGTAGAAATCGATCAAGATAATAAAAGACTAGCAATAATCTTCTTCGGAAAAGAAAATATAATCCACATTTTCGATGCAAGTCCTTACATAAACTATATGCCAATCGAAGAAATTCAAGTAAAATCAGAAGAAGAGGAGGAGAAAGTTCCCGAATCAGAACCAGAGTATGAAAACATTAAAGAAATATTCGATCAGTTAAAGATTAAAAAAAATTCCTCAAAAGAAGACCTATGCAAAACGATATTCACCGATAATCAAGAGTACATAAAATTTAGGAGTACCAACATAACCCTTGAGAATCCAAGCAATCAAAATTCAAACAATTTCAATATCCCATTGAGTGATCATAGTAAAATTCACGAAAATCAAGATAAAATCAATTTAAATCTCGACTCAAAATACAAGAATAAAAAGATAAATTTTTCTATAAATAAACCTAAAATAAAGACTAAAATCCTTTCTGTTATTTCCTGCCCATCAAACATAATTATTGGAATAAAATGGATTAACATTACTCAGCTTCAAAGTATAAACGGCCAGGAGAATTCACAAAACAATAAATTATTACTTGCTATTTTCGAAGATGGAAATTTGAATGCATATTGCCTTAAATCTGCGAACTACGAAATACAAACAAAAGTACATTTAACAAAACTCCAATATATGCCTTTTGAGAGCTACCCAGAGCAGTGGAAGATTGCCGGACAGGTATATACAGGCAAACCTATAAGAGACTATTATATTTCGGTAAAATCAAATAGGCTATACACCCTTCATTCAGATAATTACATTATAATGTGGATGATTGCTTATATAGGTGTAAAGTTTTCTTTTCTGGCTAGTTATGCAATAAATATAACACCGGATCTAAGTGTTAACAAAATTCTTGTTGATAAGAATGAACAGTTCATATTTTCCTTTCATAACCAATCTTTCAAAATCTTTATTATACAGGATAAACCTCCATTTCATTTAGTTTATACTAAGAATTATGACGATATAGAAATAATGCATAACGGAGATGGTTCAAGTAAATCAGTTGATAATAGTAAGCTTAAACTACAAGGTAATTCGAAAAAATATAATGGCAAGAACGAAGATGATATTACTCCCATCAAAAAAGTAGCCGATAATTTCATTGACAGCAATGAGAGTTACCAGATATTCTACAAGGATTTGTTTGATCTTTCCGAAGGAATGAAAATATACGATATTAACTTTTTTTTTAATGTTCAGAAACCAGAATTTTCTTTGCTAGAAGAATATTTAATCATTCCAGTATACCAAGTAAAAACTAAGCAATATGTTCTACTAAAATTTCTATTAAGGGAGTTTGTTGAAAAATTGCAGGACATATCTTACTTAAAAAAATCACGTGTAGGCGAAAATAATGACATTCTAAAAGTTTTGATGATTTCATATTCACCGATCGTTTTCGCTAACTCACCATTTTTTTATTTTATAAACGAACACACATGTGATGAAGGTATCTTAGATAAAAAAATGAATTGTTCTGATATAATGAAATCTATTTACCAACCTATCGTGGTAATAAATGAAGAAAAAATACATTTCATGAATATAACCACCGATTCCATTTTATTCAAAAGTGATTTGCCTAATGATAAAATTATAAATCCTGAGTATCTTATTATTACCTGGACTCTTAATAATACTATCCTATTATCCTCTACAAAGATTTTAATGAGTGTTTTAAAATTTTGTAATGAGAATAAAATACTAGGTATACCTATCAATCCAAAGAAAATAGCGGACCTTAGATCTTCAGAAAGTTAGAAACATTTAAAAGCTAGGATTTCAATATATATATAAAATCGTATCTATAAAAATAAAATTTTCTTAATTTTAAATTAAAATTTTTCTTTCTTTAAAATTGTAGATGAATTATTGAAGTTAATTAATATGAATATTAATCTAACTTAAAATTATCTCAAATATTCTTAAATAAAATTTTCTCTCACCAAATATAAAATAATAATATTATATTAATTATATACAAAAAAATGATTAAATCAAGCACCAACCTATTCAAATCAATACTAAAATCAAAATACTATTCTAAACTTTCTAATAATCAGCTAATGACATTTATAACTTTAAGAAATCAAACTTACAATACAGAAAAAACTTTAAACAAATCCTTAAAATATTTTTCCACTAACTCAACCGAAGATATTCATGAAGATTTCAAACCTAAAGTAAAGCAGGAAATAAATGATCAAAACGTGATGGCACTAATCGACGACTGGGTAAAAAATAACGACGTAGTTATTTTCATGAAAGGGACAAGAGAAATGCCCCGATGCGGATTTTCCAATTACGTCGTGCAAATACTTAATTTTTACAAAATTAGAAACGTAAAAGTAGTAAATATCTTAGAAAATCAAACAGTTAGAGAGGCAGTTAAGCAATATTCTAATTGGCCTACTTATCCCCAATTGTATGTAAAAGGAAATCTAATTGGAGGTTGTGATATCATAAGAGAAATGCACGAAAATGGTACTTTCAAAGAAATGGCAGATAGGGAAGGGATAGTTTCAAGTCAATAAATAATATAATAGATATTCATTAATTATATTAGTAATAGTTTACCTTAATTTTATTTTCTATATTACCTTATATTGATGTCATCCTGTTCATCATCACTCTGTTTTTAACAATAAAAAAATTATTAATTTTTCTTCGTCAATTTAAATTAATTTAATTTTTATTAAATTATTTTTTACTAAGAAAATAAATTTAAATTTAAATTTCGGCAATATAAATAAGAAATAAATTTAAATTTATAAAATGAGTCAACTTAGCAACAAGAAATACGACGATGAATATGCATCAAAGAAAAAGAGACTTCACCCCAGACCAGAAGATGATGAGCCGGTCCATAAATCCAATAAGAAATTGAAGAGTAATAAGAAATCTATTTCTAAAAGTAAGCTCAGCACCCAGAAGAAATGTGAGGTTACCTTTTCAGAGGGCGTTGAAGAAATAACAGACAGAAAAGTTTCTCAACAAAATGACAAAGAGAACAATCAATCAGTGAATTCCACACCTTTTAAAAGCAAAAGTCCTTCAAAGACCAGCCTTAAATCGGTCAAAGAACATGTGAAGACACCATTCTCTAAAATCAAAGATAACTCACAAGAGCCTAACACTCCTATTGAGTCTAGATCTATCACAAACTCTGCAACCAAGATTACAAACCAGCCTAATTTTAACAAGGAAATCATAAAGGAATCAGAGTCAAAGAATTCAAACAAGGTAACCCCTCAAAAATCATCTAAGAAAGTCGATTATTCGATGAATAGTAAATTGAAATCCAGATCGAAATCTCCTCTAGTGAGAATCAAAGAAGAGAAGAATGAAACAGGAAATGAAGACAATAATTCAAATGAACAAGTAGAAAAGAATTC